>Ga0265293_10011526_pt1 | contig 11995 bp, 7 predicted proteins | sample Munlanlewell138R_FD_192505 | JGI IMG/M metagenome (GOLD analysis project Ga0265293, IMG submission 192505) | Leachate microbial communities from a municipal landfill in Southern Ontario, Canada - Leachate well 138R | ecosystem: Engineered > Solid waste > Landfill > Unclassified | place: Canada... | reverse complement strand
CGGGTGAGCGCTTCCCGTTTTCCAGCAGTAATGCACAGGTGGAGTGGACCTGGTACCCACACTCCCGCCGCCTCGTTGTAGCCAACGGAAGCGAAGAGGCGCAGCATGCACGCATCGAACGGGAGGGTGTGGTCATCGAGGTAGCGCTCGCCCCCTGGGCTATAGATATCATCGACGTGGATTGAGGGCACAAAAAAATGCCCCCTACAAGACACCCGCCTCAATCGTGAAACCACCTGTTGCAATTTCGTCCGTGGAAAGGTGGTTATTCCTTATCTATAAATGTGTTATGACGTAAGTTCGTCAAAATTTCCTCAACTCCACCGAGGCCCTTGAAACCCTCCTCCCCACTCTATACTATTGCCCTGACAGAGGGAGGGAATTGCGCATTTCTTCACTTTACGCTGTACGGGTCGCCAATGGTGTGATACTATTATTATAGATTATCGATTATGTATAATCGCGAAGCGTATCGGTGGTGCGTCACCTTGGTGATCTCTCCACTCAATCTTTTTTTCAGGGGTTAACATGGACACCAAACAGATTTCTATTGATCAGGAAATTCGCAATGTTGTTGATAAGGCATTGCGAGATCGATGTTCGGATTCTGTAGCTGCAGCAATTAATTCGATTCAACCCGATGCCCTCGGTGTGTTTTTCCACACGGAGTTGGCGCGTGACGTCATACAGGCCAAACCGATTACTACCGGATTGCCCGCTTCGCCGGGGGCAGCGACTGGCGAAGTGGTGTTGAGTGCCACTCGCGCAATCGCACTGAACGATGAGGGGCGACCGGTCATTTTGGTGCGATCGGAAACAAACCCGGATGACAATCTGGGCATGCATGCCGCAAAAGGCATTCTCACTGCCCGCGGAGGACTCGGATCCCATGCTGCCATTGTCGCAAGGGGCTGGGGAAAGCCGGCAGTAGTCGGAGCGGTCGACGTGCAGATTGGTGCAGGTGAGGTCACTATCGGCGGGGTTGTAGTAAAGGAAGGCGAGCATATCACCATAGACGGGAGCACTGGAACCGTCTACCTTGGTAAGCTCGAGGTGTGCACCCATACTGCTCCCCCTGAGCTGATGCAACTGCTGCAGTGGGCTGATGAGGTCATCGACACGGGCAAACTCGAGGTGAGGGTGAATGCAGACACTCCGATGGACGCATTGATGGGCCGGACGTTGGGAGCAAAGGGGATCGGCCTCTGCCGCACCGAACATATGTTCCTCTCACCGGACCGACTTCCCATGATGCGGGCATTCATCCTCAGCGAAACGGAAGACGAAGGCCAAGAAATCTTGCAGCAGCTTGAACAAGCTCAAGTCAGCGACTTCGAACTCGTGTTGGATGCGATGGACGGGTTGCCGGTGAAGGTTCGCCTGCTTGACCCGCCGCTCCATGAGTTTTTGCCCGATCTCTTGGAACTCACCGCCAAGGAAGCGACAGGTACCCTCACGCCGACGGAGAAGAAGGAGCTTGCTGCGGTGCGTCGATTGCATGAGAAGAACCCCATGATCGGCACCCGAGGGGTCCGTCTCGGAGTGGTGCGCAATGGTCTGTACGAAATGCAGGTCCGCGCGTTGGCCACTGCCACGGCAAACCAAATTCGCAAGGGCAAGCATCCGCTCATCGAAATCATGATTCCCCTGGTGATCAACGAAGCAGAGATGGCGATCGCCCGTACGTGGGTGACAGACTCCTTGAAGGCGACGGGGCACCCTGAGCTGGAAGGCTTGGATATTCCGATCGGGGCTATGCTGGAGACTCCTCGGGCCGCGCTGGTGGCCGATGCGCTCACTGCGTATGCCGATTTCTTCTCCTTCGGCACGAATGACCTGACACAGATGACCTTCGCCTTCAGTCGTGATGACATTGAAGCGAACATGCTCCCCGCCTACAAGAGCAGAGGAATCCTCAAGGAAAATCCCTTTGCCGTCGTGGACCGTGACGGCGTCGGATTTCTCGTGGGCCGGGGGTGCACGCTCTCCAAGCAGGCAAAGCCCGACATCAAACTGAGCGTTTGCGGCGAACACGCCGGCAACCCCGAATCAGTTGACTTCTTCGTACGCGCAGGAGTGGATTCGGTAAGTTGCTCCCCGTATAGAATCCCACTCAGCCGCCTGGCGGTGGCACAGGCGTTGCTTTCATCGGGCCGGGTACCGGTGAGCACGGTGCCGTTTGCCTTTGGGAGCGCTGAAACCGAGTCCACCCCGGTTGGAACTGAGGGGGGAGACACCCCTATTGGCATGGTGGTGCCTGCAGACGAGGATTTTGTCCTCTACCTGCTCAGGGTCCGAGGCTTCATCACCCCCGATGGGCTGATGGCAAGCTTGGGCTGGGTTCCCACCGAGATCTTGGAAGGCCTTGTACGCAAAGGGCTCGTCGATCACATGGAAGGCTACGGCATGTATACCCTCTCGGGCGAAGGGACCGAAGAACAGACGCGGAGGATGGAGGTCTTGAGGGATGCGGCGCTCGCCCAGGCACTTGCCCCGGCCTATGAGGATTTCCTTGCACTCAACACCGAGTTCAAGGAGCTCTGCAACACCTGGCAGTTGAAACACGGCGTCCCAAACGACCATAAGGATGAGGCGTATGACAAGGCACAGACCGAAGCACTCAAGTCGATCAATGAGAGGATCCAGCCCGTGCTTTCCAAGCTCGCCCAGCCCCTTCCACGCCTTGGCAGATACCAGGACCGTCTGCAGTGTGCAGCCCAACGCGTTTTGGCTGGCGAGATCAAGCAGTTCACCGGGGTGATGTGCGAATCGTTTCATGATATTTGGATGGAGTTGCACGAAGACCTCATGCTGACGCAAGGAATCGATCGCGCTGAGGAGGGCAGCTTCTAGGAGGCGTAGCCCCGTCTCCCTGTCTTTGACACTCTGGGAGGTCGATGATCACCATCGATATGACCACAAGAATCCCCTGGGGAATAGAGACCCCAGGGGAAGGTATTCAATACGAACTTCGGCTTTCGGGCAATCTTAGAATTGGAGTGTCAAAGATTTAAGAAAACTGTTTTCCACATATACCGCCTCAGTCCGTGTTGCACGAATTCACTTACAACACCAACGCCGCGGCGCTCTTGGCCAGAGAGGCGGCATCCAGATCCGCGTGCTTGGTCAACTCGCCATACGTCGCAGAGTGGATGAACCGGTAGGAGCCGTCCCCTCTGTTCAGGTTCACTGCATGCAAGCGAGACACATCACACACAATGGAGCGATCGAGGATCAATTTCGCCGTCGCATTCCACAGATAGCCGTTGTTCTGCTCAGCAAAGAGGAGCGACGTATCGGTCTCTGTAAGCAGATACTCAACGAGCTCGGGGTCGAAGGAGGGCATGTCATATGCAGCTGCAGCGATGCCCTGATCTTCAAGGAGTCTGGCTGCGGCAAGCGCTTCATGGGTTCCCCTTCCACTGGAGATGATGGTGATCTTCGCAGTTTCATCCCCTGCGAGCCGAAGAGCCTTTGCGTAGGCAAACTCGACTCCTGCCGGGTAGAGAACCGCCGAGGCGCTACGCATGATCCGCAAGTAGACCAAGCCCTTGGCACCTTCCATGATCCAGCGGATGATCGATACGAGTTGGTTCGGACACGAGACATCGATGATCTTCAACCCCGGGATGGTAGAGAAGAGCAAGTTGTCATCATTGCCCATATGGGTAGCACCATTGACCTGTGTGTCGAGGTTTGCCGCGGTTGCCACGAAGGTCAGGTCAAGTCCGTGCCCCTCGGAGAGCCACCCGTTGGGATCCTCCATGGCCTCGATGCGTTCCTGTTGACTGACTCCAATACGACGCATTACCTGCCAATTGAAGAAGGGGCAGAAGGTACTGACCCATGCGTTGCCGCCGTTTGCCGCAATCGCTTCACCGATGCACATCATGTTGGCTTCGGCGATCCCAACGTTTATCGCCCGGTTCTGATCGACAGACCCGACACCTGCTTGCAGCCCACTGGTCGAGCCAAGATCGCTGTCCACCGAGTAGACCCGACTGTCGCTGGCATAGTGTTTCATGCATTTGGTGATCACATCGCACGCCATCACCCGCTCATCCATGCCATATCGCGGCAGCTCACCGGTCAACGCAATCTGCCTGTGGCGCGGAGGCACTTTCCCACTACGAGTGGGGCTCTGCAACGGGGTATCGTCGATACTGCAGTGAATCGCCATCCGCTTCTGTTCGAGAGCCTGGGCAACTTCTTCCTCCCCTGCAGATCCGAGATCTGCCAGGTATTGGATGTACGCCTCCGCCCTTGCCTTGCGGCGCGCTTTCTGTAGTGCGAGTTCCTGCACGAACAGATCGTCTCCAAGGGTAATCTTGTGCTTGTTCAATCCCGCAGAGAAGGCGCCAAATCCCTTATACGTCTCGCTGATGATCGCCAGGGGCCTGCCGTCGGGGGTGCCATTGACGAAGTCATCCAAGACACCCAGGAGTTGGTCAAACCGTGTTCCGTCCACCGTCACCACCTTCCATCCGAACGCCTCAAGCTGCTGGTCGAGCGCGTCCATACCGATGTGAAGCTTGGTGTGGTCATCCAACTGGCCGTGATTTTTATCGATGATGACACAGAGATTGTCGAGCCGCTTCTGGGCAGCGAACATGAATGCCTCCCAGACGATTCCTTCCTGCAGCTCACCATCACCGGCGACTGCGAACACCCGACTGGACGAGTGGTTTTTCGCGTGGAGGGCAAATCCCTGTGCCACAGCCAACCCTTGCCCAAGGGGGCCGGTGGCGATCGGGACTCCAGGGAGGATGGGACCGGGGTGCCCGTTGAGGATGCTCTGGTGTGACCTTGAGTGCTCCAAGATCTCAGAAGAGAAGTATCCGACGTCTGCGTAGATCGAAGCAAGCGCCGCTACCCCATGCCCTTTGCTGAGGATCATCAGGTCCTTGTCTGTCCGTGTCGGATCTTGGACATCGTACTCCATCACCGAGCCATAGTAGAGCGCTACCAACGGGATCACCGCGCTGAACGCGCCGCCAATGTGAACACCTTTGTCAATGGCGCTCGTGCCTTGATGCAAGATCGAGGCTCGGACGTCCGCATCCTTCAACTCCAACAACTTGATCAGACCTTTTCGGTAATTCTGATTGGTTTCCACGTTCCTTTTGACCATCAGGGTCCTCCTCACTCTATGATGCCGGCATCGGGATGGGAGTGTTCCTGTGCCCGGTCAATGCCAGCGCTGCTTCAGTACATGACCATTTTCTCACAGGCCCCCACCCCTACAACAGCCTGTTCACCCCCGTCCACAGGATCTCAGACAGGCACCCTCGTGCGTCCTTCACCGGCAAGACACACCCAAGAGAGGGCCGATCGATACGTCGATGGTACCATTGGACCTCAACGCCACGATCGGCCACGCACGATGGGGTATCATGGAGCATCTACATTATCGATTATCGATAGTTTATCACCCGCCATGACCCCTGTCAACCGAAAAATCCTTGCATCGGTCAATATTGTCTCGCATCCGTCCTCATTGGGTCAGCCCATCATTGGGATGCCAGTGCCTCGGCGGTTTTCTTCACGGTCTTGATCACACGGGTATACCCTGTGCAGCGACAGAGGTTTCCTTCCATCAGCTTGCGGATCTCTTGCTCGCTGGGGTTGCCATACTCATCGATGATCGCTTTGGCGGTCATGATCATCCCCGGGGTACAGAAGCCGCACTGCACCGCACCCTCGTCGATGAACGCCTGTTGCAGGGGGTGCAGGACATCACCATCGGAGAGCCCTTCGATCGTCAGGATGTAGCTTGTATCAGCCTCGACGGCGAGCATGAGGCAACTGTTCACCGGCTTGCCATCCACGAGCACGGTGCATGCACCACACTCGCCTTCATTGCATCCCTCCTTGGCACCGGTGAGGCCCAGATCTTCGCGCAAAAACTCCAACAGGGTGCGATTCACCGCCACTTCACGGATATACTGCTCGTTGTTTACCATTATGGTGATTTCTTTCTTGAACATATCCCTCACTCCTATGTCAATGTGCTGTATGCAGTACGTACGGTTCGTGGTACCAACAATTTCAAGAGCGAGCGGCGGAATTCTCCGTCAGCCCTCCAACTGTGCCGTGGGGAGGCATCTTGGAGGATGATCTCGCTTGCCCCCTCCACCACCTTCCTGTCGGTCAGGTCCTTGCCGAGGTAGTACGCCTCGGTGTTTGGTGCACGGATCGGCGTCGGCGCGCTGGTACCCAGTGCAATCCTCATCTCCGTACAGGTTTTCCCATCATCGCCGACCTCGAGGTAGACCGTAACTCCCAACAGCGCAATCTCCATCGCGTTGCGCCGGCCATACTTGAAGTAGGCTGCCCCATAACGCCTGGCCGGCGTCGGTACCGTCACTTTGACGAGTATCTCATCCTCGGCGAGGACAACCTTTTTGGGACCAGCGAAAAAATCCTTGAGCGCGATGGTTCGTTCGCCTCCCGTTCCGTGGACCACGCACGATGCATTCAATACAAGAAGTGGTCCTACTCCATCAGCAGACGGCGCTGCAGTACAGATATTGCCACCGATCGTCCCTCGGTTACGAACCTGCAACGAACCGATGGTGCGCACTCCCTGAATCAGGACATCGTACCATTCACTGATGAGCGGGTGCCGCTCAATCTCATGGTGCGTCACCGCGGCCCCCAGACAGAGGCCATCCTCCTCAGTCCATGTGATGCCATGCATCTGGGGGATTTTCTTGATGTCAATGACGTGATCGTAGAGGATATCCCCACTATGCATCTTCGCATAGACATCGGAGCCACCGGCTACGATGACCGCCCTCGCCCCGTAGGTTCTCTTCAGTGCGCACGCTTCATCCAATGTAGTGGGCACGTGGTAATCGAATTTAGCGATCATATGATTCCTCCAACCTCTTGCGACACGCGGCGAGTATGTGCTCACCTTTGATCGGGCAGTGTGTCACCGGAACTCCCAGGGCGTGGGCTACCGCAGAGGCGACCGCTGACTGGGTGGCACACATCGCCGGTTCCCCAATACCTTTCGCCCCATAGGGACCCTCGGGGTGCGGGGATGACTCGATCAACTTCATCTCGATCTCCACATCCGAGTCCATCGCCGTGGGGATTTTGAAGTCGACCATATTTCCATTCATCAGGTATCCGTCACGGTGGATGAACTCCTCCAAGAGGGTGTTGCCGATACCCATGATCACCCCACCTTCCACCTGTTGCAGACAGCCAAGTGGATTGATTGCCTTGCCGATATCGTGTGCAGCGACCACCTTGACAACTCGAATCTTCGCCGTATCGGGATCAATCTCGACCTCAACGGCATTCGCACCGAAGAACCACATTGCCGTCAGTCGCTCGGTCTGGTAGGTCACCGGATCGGGTTTGTCCCAGATATTCGTCGTCTCATAGCTTCCATACCCGAGGACAGGCTCGCCGTTTCTGATCAACCCGTTCTGTGCCAATTCATCCATGCGGGCTTGCTTGCCGGTGGGTTGTCCTTGCTCGTCCAGTTGCACGATGGTGCCACCCTTGCGAAATTCAATGCGGTCGACAGGGGTCTTCCACTTGAACCCCACCCACTCGCGCACCTGGCGTCGGACCTCCTCAGCGGCTTTGATCGTCGCGTTGCCAAGATGGTACGTTGCACGACTGCTGGTGGTCGTCTTATCAAGCGGAGTGTAGTCGGTGTCGACCTGCACGGTGCTGATCTGTTCCAACGGGATGCCAAGCTCCTCCGAGACAATCTGGGGGATGACGATTCCGACACCTTGGCCGAGTTCGGTCGTTGAGTACGACACGATCGCTGATCCATCAAAGTTTACCTTGATGGTGACCGAGGTATAGGAGGGAGTGCCGGTGAATTTCATGAAGGTGCCCAACCCTCGTCCCCGAATCTTGCCATCCTCGGTAATCCAGCTGATCGGATGATCCTTCCACCCAAGTCCTTCGGCAGCCTGCCTGAGACATTCCTTGATACCCACGGAGAAGAGTGTTTCTCCGGTGTGGCCCTTACTGCCGTCGACCATCACATTCTTCATGCGGACCTCATACGGGTCCATGCCAAGGGCTTTTGCCACCGCGTCCATCTGTTGTTCGTGGGCGTACGCCGCTTCGGCAACCCCAAATCCCCGTTGGGCTGTCCCCAGCTGCTTGTTCGTGGCCACGCAGTAGCCATCCATCTTTACGTGGTCGATCTCATAGGGACCGGCCAGGATGACATTCGCCTTCAGAGTGACGGTGGGGCTGATCGTCGAGTATGCACCGCTGTCCCACCAATTGGTCGATTCCACACCAAGGATCTTGCCATCCTTACGCGCCGCGGTACGCATCTTGAAGCGCACCCCTGCTCTCACGGTGCCCGCCAGGAAATCCTCTTCCCGGCTGAAGGCGACCTTCACCGGCCGCCCGTGGGTCTTCATCGCCAGCGCAATGGCCAACTGCTCGGCACGCGCTTCAAGCTTACCGCCGAACCCTCCTCCAATGGGGGGAACGATGATGCGAATTTTGTTCTCGGGAACGCCGAGCGCCCGGGAGAGTTCACCACGGATATAGTAGGGGGATTGCGCAGGGGACCAAACGGTAATCTTTCCCGACCCATCCACTTTGGCAATCGCCAAGTGGTTCTCGATCGCTGCGTGGTGCAAAATCGCACTGTGGTACTCGTTCTCGACGATGACGTCGGCTTCGGCAAATGCTTTCTCGACATCTCCTTTGCGCAGGGTGAAGTGGTCGTAGATGTTTGTGCCATTCTCTGGATGGATGGTGTCGACGTGCCAGTAATCCTCCAACCGGTCGTGCACCAAGGGGCTGTTGCTCTCCATCGCCTCCATCACATCGTTCACCGCAGGCAACTGCTCGATCTCCACCTTGATCAGACGAACCGCGGCGTAGGCCTGCTCAAGGGTATCGGCGGCTACCAGCGCAATCGGCTCCCCTTCAAAGCGAACCTTGTCGATCGCAAGGAATGTCTGATCCATGATCGACCTACCGATACGGTAGGGCACCTCTTCGCCGGTAACGACCGCCCGCACCCCGTACGCATCCTTTGCAGCCGATACATCAATCGACTTGATGATCCCGTGGGGAACCTTGCTACGCAGCACCGCTCCATGCAACATGCCTGTAAGGGTGATGTCCCCACAGAATTGTGCCCTTCCGGTTACTTTGTCATGGGAGTCCTTGCGTACTGCAGGTTTCCCGACCACAGCGTATTCGCTCATGTCATGCTCCTACGTATAAATAGCCCTAAGATTACTTAGGTTTTTAGATATGTTATTCTTAGGGGCAGAGAGGGCGACATGTCTATTAAGCCTTTGAGCTTCTACAGGAGTCTGCCCCTCTGTCCCTAAAACCCCCATTGGTTGATTAAGCCATCGAGCTTTCGTCAAACGGGAGATTGAGTTCGGGACACGTCTTTCAACCCCGTCAAAGGAGGTTCTGCGATGCGTACCATCATCGGCATCGACATTTCGCAAGAGAGCTCCTCGTTCCACCTGTTGGGCGAAGGAGGAATCCAAGAGATCAGCGGTTCGTTCGACATGAATCGCAACGGCTTCGAGTCGCTGTTGCAGCGCGTCGCCCATGTCCGGTCCCCCTGCTTCTTCATGGAGTCCACCGGCCGCTACCACATGACCCTGGCCCATTTCCTCTTGCAGGAAGGCCACAGGACGGCTATCGTGAATCCAGTGCTGGTCAAGCAGTTCAGCAAGGCCAACACCCTGAGGAAGACCAAGACCGACAAGATCGACGCACTGACAATCGCCCGCTACGCAAAGCAGGCGCCAGAGGAGATCGGAGCCATCGGGAGGGCCATGGACGACCAGAGACTGAGCACCGCACGAAGGCGCGAGCAGACCGCCGAGCAGGTGGCCACGGCCAAGACCCAGCTGAAGGCCGACCTCACTGTCGCTTGGCCGGAGATCCTTGTCCTCGATGTATTTACCAAGGGGATGCTCCGTCTGTTCTCCCACTATCCATGCGCCCGATCCATCGAGGAGGCGAGCGACGAGCAGCTCTCCCTGGCGCTGAAGGCACCGCGTGGCAGAGGCCTTGCCCTCACCGCCGCTGATCTGAGGCGCCTGGCAAACGGATCGATCGGAATCCCCTCCTACGGGCCGCTTGTCGCTGACAGCGCCCAGAGCCTGCTCTTCCTCGAGGAGAAGCTCGAGAAGCTGACCAAGGACCTGGTGTCCCTGGTCCGGGAGACCCAGGACCTGGAGATGGGGATCATCACCAGCATCCCCGGCATCGGGGAGATCACCGCGGCCCACTTCCTCGCCGAGATCGTGTCCATCGACCGCTTCGAGCGCTACCAGAACCTCATCGCGTTCTGCGGCACGGACCCCGGCATCTACGAGTCGGGAACCATCCTCAGACGGGGGAAGATCACCAAGCGGGGCAGCGCCAGCCTGCGCAAGTACCTCTATCTGATGGCGTCGGGAGTCAATCGGTGCAACCCCTACTTCAAGGCCTACTATGACAAGAAAAGGAAGCAGGGATTCACTCACCGCAAGGCGATGGTCGCCCAGATGAACAAGATCATCAAGACCCTTTTCGCCATGCTCAAGAAGGAGGAGATGTTTCGTGTACCGATTTAAGAATTTATTCATTCTTTATAGTTGACTCCTGTGCTCTCTTGACGAGGTTTGGTGAATCCAAAATGTTCATCAAAACCCAATTTTTGGTACTCCAACGCAACCGCTTCCGTTCGGACGGTCACGCCCCCTTCCAACTCCATCAGCCTACAACTTTTCTGTTGTGAGTCCAATATTGCATAGGTAGCCACTCCGTACTTATGGGCTGACAATTCACCGGGATTGACCACAATGCACCCATTGCGATGTTCCACCGACCGACGGTGGGTGTGACCAAAGCACACGACATCATACCTGCCCGAGGCGACGGCGATATCCACTAAATCATCATGATGGGTGAGAAAAAACCGAACCTTGTCACGCGTGAACTCAGCGTAGGTTCGGGGGTGGACACGCATGGTGCTGTCGCCCTTGACCGACTCATGGTATATGGCAAGCTTGTCGCCATCATTGTTGCCGTATATGGCGAACACGGGAAAGCCTGCAGTGGCGAGCATCCTTGCAATTCCTGCGTTCATAAAGTCACCGAGAAACAAGACTTGGTCAATCTGTTGGGTGCGTAACTGCTGTATGCAGAGCAAGAGATTATGGTAGTTCTCATGAATATCGGACAGTATTGCAAATCTCACCTACACGCTCCCCTTGATCGTCGCTCTGCGTTCATTTCCCATTACCATGCGGAAGTGGATGCCTCCTGCGATACATACTCTCGATTCTCGATTATAGTTTAACATTTGGTTGCCGTCAATGATGCGAGGATCGTCCAACGGCTTTTCTGCCTGGGTTACCACTGCCATCGAGCAATGTGGGCCAGCGGTATGGAACGTGAAACAGCCTCACACAAGGCAAGGCCGTTTCACAAAGGCCCGCCGCACACGCAATCAAGATGCGGCAGTGTGCCCCTTACATCTCCTCAAGGATCTTGTCAATCTCGTCGAAAATGATCTGTGGTGTTTTCGCACGAGCGAGGTAGCACGGGATGTCTCGTACCAAGTCGGCCAAGAACGCTCCTCTCTTCTGGCGAAGTGCATCATTGTCAATAATCGGCATGACCAAGCCGTCCTCTCCGCTCAACAGCTGGTTCAGACCCATGAAGTTCATCATCGAGTGGTGACCCTGGTACGCTTTCTCAAACTGACCCATGGGGATCACCTTCGTGTCAAAGTGGCCGTCGATGCTGGGTTGGATGATCAAGCTGATCTTGATCGGCTCATCGTAGATTTCGTAGGTCGGCTCCTTGTCGAAGAACTTGGCGACGCCCTCGTCCTGGTCGGGCAAGTCACTGCGCTCGGTCCCCTTCGCACGGTGCTTGATATACACATTCTTCGAACCGAGGATTGCAAAATGCTCCTCGTTGATCACGGTGGTCTCGGTGGAGAACATCAGTGCACCACGGCGACAGCCTTCAAGCT
>Ga0265293_10011525_pt1 | contig 11995 bp, 8 predicted proteins | sample Munlanlewell138R_FD_192505 | JGI IMG/M metagenome (GOLD analysis project Ga0265293, IMG submission 192505) | Leachate microbial communities from a municipal landfill in Southern Ontario, Canada - Leachate well 138R | ecosystem: Engineered > Solid waste > Landfill > Unclassified | place: Canada... | reverse complement strand
TAACTGTTACCTTTGACGATCAGTTTGTAGTCCACAATATTAAAATTATTGAAGGACAAGAGGGGAACTTTATCGCGATGCCTTCCCGTCAGCTCTCCAGTGGCGAGTTTAAAGACATCGTTCACCCGATAACCAGTAGCTTCCGCGAAGAGCTCCAAGCTACGATTATGAAGGCGTACGAAGAAGCAGATTAACCTCACTGGACAAAGTTTAAGTTTTACGGTAGGGTCTAACCGTTATTGGGAAGTGGCCAAGTGGTTAAGGCTCTGGTTTTTGGTGCCGGCACCGGGGGTTCGAGTCCCTCCTTCCCAGAAATGGGCAATCTCATTGAAGGTTGCCCTCTTTTCTTTTCAAGGGCTTGTATAGAGGCATGAAAGTTCTCTATACTCAGTCCTTGGTGATATGGTTTCCATATCCTCAATGCTATGGTAGTTGGCCGATGAGCCAATGAGAGTACAAGGAGTATGTATGAGTGATAATCGAACGCTAACCGCTGAACTCAGAAGTGAAGATTTCGGTACCCGTGGTTCTCGCCGCCTGCTGCGCAGTGGCCGCATCCCCGCCGTAATCTATGGAAAGAACGCGCCGGTGCACATCAGCTTGGATAACCAAGAGTTTAGTAACAAAGTGCGCCACTTCTCAGAAACTGCGTTATTGAAGATCGCAGTTGGTAAGAAGTCCTACGAGTGTCTGATGAAGGTGTACCAAGAGGATTTAATCCGAGGTCAAATTAAACACGTCGACTTCTATGAAGTAACCCGTGGCCAAACCCTCCGCGCAATGGTCAGCTTGGTTCTCCACGGTAACCCCGTTGGTGTCCACGAAGGTGGAGTGTTAGAGCAAGTTCTCTATGAAGCTGAGATTGAGTCTCTTCCTTCCGACTTACCGGAGAACATCCAGATTGATATTTCTGGCGTTGGCTTAAACGAAGTCTTAACCCTCGGCGACGTTACCTTCCCCAAGGGCGTTAAGTTGATCACCCACCCTGAAGGGGTTGTTGCATCCGTCCAGTCGATCCGTGAAGAAGTTGCTGATGAGGAAGAGGACGCTGAAGTCACCGTCATTGGCGAACAAGAAGAGTCTGGCGAGGACGAGTAAATATGATCATTCTTGGATTGGGAAACCCCGGATCCAAGTATGAGGGCACTCGCCACAACGTCGGCTTCGAAGTAACGAGCCGCAGCGCAGCGTTTTTTCAGCAGCAGTTGAGAAAACGCTGTTTTCGTCCTTACCGGAGTGCTCGAATCAAGGATTCGCTGATCATCCAGCCGCTTACCTATATGAACCGGAGCGGAATTGTGCTCAACTACTTCAAGAAGCAGGACGATCTTATTGTTGTGTGTGACCAACTCGACCTTCCCGCTGGGATGATTCGTATTCGCCAAAAAGGCTCATCAGCGGGCCAAAAAGGGCTGCAGTCGATCATCGATGTAGCCGGCAGTGAAGCGTTTGTTCGAATCTACGTGGGCATTGGTCGACCGGAAGATAAGAGCTCTGTTGTTGACTACGTCCTCTCTAAGAGCAGTGATCCACTGTTAGAAGAAGGAATTACCAAAGCGAGTGAAGCGCTGAACAAGCTCATTAACGGCGCCGATATTTTGGAGGTGATGGATGAATACAATCGAAAGAACACCCCCACAACTCATCAAAGCGTTCATTAACGAAACGGCGAGAATCGCCGTTGGCTTCAGTGGGGGAGCGGATTCGCTCGCCCTCCTTGTAGGCCTGTGTGCGGTCCATGACCCGGCGAACGTCTACGCCTTCTACGTTAACCACCGCCTTCGCAACACTGAGGAACTCGCCGAAGAGATCGCGTTAAATCAACAAAACGCTCACGCCCTTGGGGTTCACTTCGAAGTCCTTGATCTTGGTGAAGGGACAGTTAAGAGCCTCGCTGCCGAGCGAAAAAAAGGTATTGAAGAAGCAGCGCGACTTCTCCGCTACGAAGCGCTCATCGAGCGGTGTACCACCCACCGCTGTTCGATGCTCCTTACGGGGCACAACGCCGATGATCAAATGGAGACTATCCTAAGGCGAATTCTTACCGCAAGTAGCTTCTCGTCCCTCCAGGGAATTCGAATAACCCGGGACGTTGATGGAGTGAGGATCGTCCGCCCCCTTTTGAGCCTTACCCACGAGGAGCTTCAAACCTACTTAACGGACCAAGGGTGGCAGTGGTCGGAGGATTCAACGAATGAAAACGGGAGCTATCAACGCAACCAGTTGCGCAAGCACGTCACAGGTGAGCTCCTTGAGCTCTTCCCGGGTGCGCATCGGGCGCTTGAGCTCTTCACCGAGCGCTTTGCCAAACTCGACTTATTAATAGAGAGTCTTGTGGATGCAGCGGTAAAAGAAATTACGGGTAATGAAGATGGCGCCTCATTTTCCCTTTCGTGGTTTCAAAGCCTCGATCCGTACCTCCAAGAGTTAATCCTCTTTCGCCTCAGCGGGGAAGATACCTCATCGAATTTTATCGCTCAAATCAGTGAAAATATCCTCACTAGTGACGAAGAAAGCTCCCGCATCTTTGAATCGCGGGGCCACCATATTACCGTTGATAATGGGGTAGTTCAGTGGAAAACCAATGAAGAAGAGTGGTCGTATGCGATTCGGGTCACGAAAAACCGAATTGAGCTTCCAAAAAACCTTGTTTTTACCATTGAAAAGGAGTCCACTGATTCGACGTTGCTCCGAATTAACAGTACCTTATTAGTAGACCCAGTGTTGCGACTTAGTCGCCCGGGCGATGAATTTGAAGGAGAAGGGGGGCGATCAACGGTGGCGAAGATTTTAAGAAGTCAGAACCTTCAGCCGGCTCTTCGAGTTCCCCTCTTAGTAGATCGAAGTGGCATCGTGGCTATCTTCGCTCGCGCCTGGGGGGGGAGGGACCGGCTTGCGCTTCGCTTTAAAGCGCCCCTTGCCCGCCCGTTGACAAATATATATAGTGTCAACAGAAGGATAGATAATGAAGTATATGAATAATAGTCAGGATCAAGGTCCTGAAAAACGTGATCCGAATCAGTACTGGCAAGGCCCAAAAAAGGATGATAATAATCCGTTGAATCGAGGCCCCAAACTACCGAAGAATCGATTCGCGCTCATTGCATTAATCAGCCTTGCCCTCGTCTTCGCCTACGTCCTCTTTGATGGAGGGGCGGCCCGAGGTGAGCAAGTTGTTCCCTACACCGCCTTCTTAAGCTACGTCGAAAATAACCAAGTGGCCCAAGTTGAAATTAAAGAGCAGTCGTTAATTCGCTTTACATTAAAAAATGGCCTTACCGCTCAGAGTCGAATTCCCTACTTTGATGAAGATCTTCTTTCAACATTAAAGAAGCAAGGCATCGCCGTTACTGGAACGGTGGCGGAGATCTCTATTCTCCAAGTTGTGCTGCAACTGCTGCCGTGGATTATCTTTATCGGTTTTACGATTATGCTGTGGCGTCAGAGCTCTGGCCTCAATGGGCGGATGATGTCCACGTTAGGCAAAAGCCGAGCTAAAGAGTACATGGAAAGCGATACGAAGATTACTTTCAAAGACGTAGCGGGCCAAGTTGAGGCGAAGTACGAGCTTGAAGAGGTTGTCTCATTCTTGAAGAACCCCGACCACTTCACCAAAGTTGGGGCGAAGATCCCCCGGGGGGTCTTACTTGTTGGGCCTCCAGGAACGGGAAAAACCCTCTTAGCAAAAGCAGTCGCCGGCGAAAGCCAAGTCTCCTTCTTCCACACTAGTGGCTCGGACTTCGTTGAGATGTTCGTTGGAATGGGGGCAGCTCGGGTACGTGACCTCTTTGAACAAGCACGAAAAAACAGTCCGTGTATCCTCTTCATCGATGAACTCGATGCAGTAGGGAGAACCCGCGGCGGTGGCCTCGGGGGTGGAAACGATGAACGCGAACAAACCCTCAACCAAATCCTCGTTGAGATGGATGGCTTCTCCACAACCGCTGGGGTGATCGTGATGGCGGCGACTAACCGCCCCGATATTCTTGACCCAGCTCTGCTTCGCCCTGGTCGCTTTGACCGGGAAGTCGTTGTTGACCTTCCCGATATTAAAGAGCGGGAAGAGATCTTAAAGATTCACGCTCGTAAAGTGAAGCTTGAAGATGATGTTGATTTGAAGCGCCTTGCCCGAGGCTCTGCGGGAACGAGTGGAGCGGACTTGGCGAACTTGATCAACGAGGCGGCACTCTTTGCTGCCCGAAAGAGCAAGCTCACCATTGGCATGACGGAACTTGAAGAAGCACGAGATAAGATTCTCTTAGGTGTTGCCCGTAAATCGCGAGCGATGACTGAAGAAGAGAAGCGCGCCACCGCCTATCACGAAGCGGGGCACGCGCTCTTGCACTACCACTTAAAGAACCTCGATCCACTGCATAAAGTGACGATTATCCCCCACGGTCGCGCCCTTGGAGTGACGATTAGCCTTCCCGAACGCGATGCGTATACGAAGAACTACTCCGCCCTCCACGATTGGATTAAAGTGACGATGGGTGGCTACGTCGCTGAAGAGCTCGTCTACGGCGAAACAACAACGGGAACGAGTAATGACATTAAACAAGCAACACAAATCGCCCACCGAATGGTAACAGAGTGGGGGATGAGTGGTCTTGGGTTTATCAACCTCTCCGATGAGAGTGAACCGCTCTTCTTAGGCCGGCAGATCAGTCAGCGTAAAGACTACAGTGAAGATACTGCACGCCGCATCGATGAGGAGATGAAGAAGATCCTCGACTCCGCCTTAGAGGAGACGCGCACAATCCTCTCAACCCACCGCGATCAACTCGAAACCCTCACCGAAGCGCTTATCGAACATGAGACCCTCGATGACCAGGAAGTTCAGAGCCTCTTAGGCTTTAGTAGTGAAGAGAAATAAAGATGGCCTTAGATTCACGTTTGAAGAGAAATTTTTGCATCATTGCGCACATCGACCACGGAAAGTCGACGCTCGCTGATCGTTTTATTGAACTCGCTCAGATCCGCCAAAACCGCGGACCTGAGCAAACCCAGATTTTAGATAATATGGATATTGAGCGGGAGCGGGGCATTACGATTAAAAGTCAGGCGGTGACGATTCCGTATAAAGCTCACGATGGGCAGACGTATGAGCTGAACTTAGTTGATACCCCGGGCCACGTTGACTTCTCCTATGAAGTAAGCCGCGCGATTAGCTCGTGTGAAGGAGCATTATTACTCATTGATGCCGCCCAAGGCGTTGAAGCCCAAACGCTCGCAAACCTCTACATGGCGATGGAGCACGACTTAGATATTATCCCAGTGATCAATAAAGTCGATCTTCCTTCGGCAAACATTGAGGATTGCTTAGAGCAGATTGACCACGACCTCGGCCTAGATCCCGATTTTGCAGTCCAAGTCAGTGCGAAAACTGGCTTTGGCCTCGATGCCCTCTTTGAAGCGATAGTTCAACAGATCAACTCGCCAAAGGGTGATGAAAAAGCCTCCCTTGAAGCGTTAATCTTTGATTCCCACTACGATGCGTACCGTGGGGTTGTTGTTCACTGCCGGATCTTCAATGGAACTTTGAAGGCAGGAGATGAAATTACCTTCATGCACACTGAGACGAACTACCGAGCAGAAGAGGTTGGTTACTTTCAACTTGGCCTGCACAAACGGGAGAGTCTCGCCGCTGGGGATGTTGGGTATGTGATCACTGGAGTAAAGACGATCAGTGATGTGCGTGTTGGGGATACGATTACCACGGTTAATAAACCAACCAAAGCCCCACTGCCGGGTTTTAAGGACGTCAAACCGGTTGTCTTTAGCTCAATTTACCCCGTTGATACGAACGATTATGAAGAGCTCGTTGATGCAATCGACCGGTTAAAGCTCAACGACGCCTCCCTCGTCTATGAAAAAGACTCCTCCGCCGCCCTTGGCTTTGGCTTTCGCTGTGGCTTCTTAGGAATGCTCCACCTCGAAGTTATCCAAGAGCGAATCGAGCGGGAGTTTGGCCTTTCTATTGTCTTTACCAGTCCCTCGGTTCAATACCACGTTCATATGCGTGATGGCTCAACGATTTCAATCGATAACCCCCTTGAATATCCCGATCCGATGCGCGTTGAATACGCTGAGGAGCCGTATATCCAGGCGAATATTATCACCCCAGCGCAGTACCTCGGGCCGATCATCAACCTCTGTATCGATCGCCGTGGGGTGCAGGTGGGGATGAACTACCTCGATCAGAAGCGTGTTGAGCTCATCTATGAAATGCCCCTTGCTGAAGTGCTCTTTGAGTTCTACGACCGACTAAAGTCCGTAAGTCGGGGGTACGCCTCTTTTGATTACACGGTCATTGGGTATAAGCGAACTGACTTAGTCCGCTTAGACATCCTTGTAAACGGTGAAAGTGTTGATGCCCTCAGCCAACTCGTCTTCCGCGGCAATAGCCAAAGCCGCGGGCGGATGGTGTGTGAGCGCCTTAAGAAAGAAATTCCCCGCCAGCAGTTTAGGATTGCAATTCAGGCAGCGATTGGCGGTACAATTATCAGTAGGGAGACAATCAGTGCGTTCCGCAAGGACGTAACAGCGAAGTGTTACGGCGGTGATATCTCCCGAAAGCGCAAGCTCCTTGAGAAACAGAAGGAGGGAAAGAAGCGGATGAAGATGGTTGGAAACGTTGAGATTCCCCAATCCGCCTTCCTTGCAGTCTTAAAGAGCGATGACGATTCCAATTAATGGGGGAGAAGCATGCTGCACGTTCAGAAAATTGCCGAATCAACGAGCGGGGAGGATATCTTTAGTGTTACCCTCCGATCAGGACCGTATACGGTCAAGATTCTAAACCTTGGGGCGACGATCCAAGCTCTCATCGTTCCTGATCGCAGTGGAGCTGAGCGCGATATCGTTCTCGGCTTTGAAAATCCCTTTGAGTACACCGGCCACAGTGCGTACTTCGGTCAAGTCGTCGGCCGCTTTGCTAATCGAATTAAAGACGCCGCCTTCACCATCGGTGAGAAGAGCTACACCTTAGAAGCGAACGATGGGAAGAACTCCCTTCATAGTGGATCCAGTAACTGGGGGTGGCGTGTTTGGGCGATTGAACCGTTTGAGTGGGAAGGAAACCCCGGCTTAGTTCTTTCAATTAGTGAGAAAGATACAGAAGGGGGTTTCCCCGGTAGTGTCACTGCAACAGTAAGCTACCTCCTCGATGGTAAAAATGGTCAACTTCGAATTGAATATGAAGCGACCGCGAGTGAGCAAACTCCGCTGAACATCACCAACCACTCGTACTTCAACCTTTCTGGGGCAGGTAGTGGCAGTGTTTTAAACCACGAAGTAACCCTTCACTGTGATCGCTACGTTGAAGTCGATGAAGCAGCGATTCCAACGGGGCGAATTCTTTCTGTTGAAGGAACGCCGTTTGATTTCACCCACGCTAAAAAAGTGGGTAGCGATATTGAGGAGGCGGGTGGGTATGACCACTGCTTCATCTTCAGTAAGGAAGGCGAGCAGCTCAAAGAAGGGGCCAAGATATATGAGCCGACGAGCGGTCGGGTGATGAAGGTCCTTACCACCCTCCCTTCCCTCCAATTCTATTCGGGAAACTTTCTTGATGGTACCGTGAGTGGTAAAGGTGGGGCAATCTACCAAAAGCACGCCGGGATGTGTTTTGAAACTCAATACTACCCTGACTCGCCAAACCACCCTGATTTCCCAAATGCCATATTTGGCCCTGATCGGGTCTATCGCCATACGACGGTGTTTGCCTTTTCAACAAAGTGAGGGTGGGATGAAAGACGTTAAGATTATTGGGATTACCGGTGGCTCGGGCTCAGGAAAGTCAACAATCGTCCGGAAGATCAGTGAAGTGTGCTCTGATTTCGTCTTCATTCCCCAGGATAACTACTATAAATCAGCGACGTACATCTCCAATGAGAACATCACCGCCTTTAACTTCGATCACCCTGACGCCTTTGATATGGATTTAATTCATACCCACTTAAGTGAATTAAAAGCGTATCGCCCCATCGAGATGCCCCTCTATGACTTTGTACAACACCGAAGGCGGGAAGATACCGTGCACGTTGAGCCCCAACCGCTGGTGATTATTGAAGGTTTGATGGTTCTCCACGACCCGGCGATTCGCGCTCTCCTTGATTTAAAGCTCTACGTTGATACCCCCGATGACATTCGTTTTATTCGCCGCCTAAGGCGTGATATCTCCGAACGAGGGCGCACCTTAGAGAGTGTGTGCACCCAATACTTAGAGGTGGTTCGCCCTGGGCACTTTAATTTTATTGAGCCAACGAAGGTGTACGCTGATTTAATTATCCCTGAAGGGGGACACAACGAAAGCGCCCTCAGTGTCTTAATTCCGTTTGTGAAGGATATTACGAATGGCGACGATGGCGAGTAAACTCATCTTTGATCGCTTGAAATGACCACTCTTCTGGAACTTGGTCGTCACCGCCTAAGAACCACCGGGAGCAGCGAATGATTCGCGCACTTCCCATAATTGCCCCCTTTATAATTCCGTGTTTCATTACTGCATCAACCATATACGTCGAGCACGAGGGGTGATAAATGCATGAAGATCCAAAGAATGGTGAGAGTAGGCCCTTATAGAGGTAGACGGGAATGAGGAAGAGTTGGCGGAGAAAGCGCTTCATGAAGAGTATTGTATGCAAGGCTGGGGGATTTGACTAGCGGCTAAGGAATCAGTATAGTGGTACTGTTGAATTGAGATTTTAATTGGAGGCATAGCATATGGCAGGAAACGTATCAAAGAACGCCCGACGTGAAGGAACCAAAGTGATGACCAGTCGCTGGGGTGGGGTTATTAAAATGAAGTCCGTCTTTGAAAACGGTAAATTGCGGCATATGGCATACTGCGAGAAATCCGGTAATACCGCCCGCAAACCAAAAGATTTGATGTAAGCTCGTTTGAGTTTTCAAAAGAAACCTGTGGATGAACGCTCCGCAGGTTATTTTTTTGTTCTTTCGAAAAGAGTAGGCATTAAGAGGGCTGAAAAGCTATGTTTACGGTATCGCACTTGGCTTAGGTGTGTTATAGTATCTGTACGCATTTATGCAACGACATGCAAATTAAAGAGGAGGAAAACCGTGAAACGTTTTTCAAGCACAATTTTGACGGCCTTGCTGGTCACACTATTGGCTCTTTCACTCGTCAGCTGTGCAAGCACAGCCAAGGTTGAGCCAATTCCTCCAGCGGCAGTTGAGCCAGCCCCGGCCCCGGCCCCGGCACCAGCCCCGGCCCCGGCCCCGGCCCCGGTAGTAGCTGAACCAGCAGCTCCTGTTGCGGTAGAACCGGCTCCAGTAGTAGTCGCTCCCCCTGAGGCAGTAGTAGTACCTGTTGAAGAAGGGATCGTCTATCCGTATGATGTTCGCCCGATCGTAAAGAACGCCGATGGAAATGAGGTGTTCGATTTGGTCATTATTCACACCAATGATGTGAAGGGAAACATCTTTACTGAAAACGGTGGCGTAGGAATTGCCAAACTCTCCACTGCCGTAAAAGCAGGGCGCGAACTTACCGATAACTGGTTGTTCCTCAACACCGGTGATGTTGGTGAAATTCCCGCCGAAGCAGCAATCGCCGCAGCGTCAATCGTTGATGAGCTCGGTGTTGATGCTTACCTGCCCCAAGCAGTGCAGATTGAACTCGGACTTGAAGGGACTAAGAAAGCCCTCCCACTTGCAGTGAACGTCCTCGATGATGAAGAGTACTTACTCTTCCAGCCGTACCAAGTCTATGACTTCAACGGATTCAACGTTGGTGTTGTTGGTGTGGTGGCTCCGAAGGATGTCCAAGGAGTGAGCTTTGCTGCTGATGTTATTGTAGATAACGCTCAGTTTGCCGTTGATGTCGCTCGCGAGTACGTAGACTACCTTATCGTTCTCACTGACTTAGGCGAAGGTGCCTTTAGCTCCAGTGATCTTGCTCAATCCTTACACGGCATTGACTTGATCGTTGATGGCAATGGACCGGAGACGGCGAAGGTTGTGAACAACACCTTAATCGTCCGCGCTGAAGAGCAGTTGCGTTCTATTGGTGGAGTCGTCGTAAGCGTCGACCATGGCCGAGTAATCGACACACTTCCCCTGGTCCTTCCAGCAAGTGATTTAGTCGAGCCGTACAAGAGTGATCTTGCCGCCGCATTTGAACCGTTTGCAAACCAAATGGGATATACCTTAATGGTAACGCTCCCCAACGATCCTGCTATTTTGGATCGGATGGTTGCATCCCCTGAAGAGCTTGCAATTCTTGACTTCGTCCCCGAACCAGTTGTTGTTGTCGCTGAAGAACCCGCTCCAGTAGTTGAGGTAGCTCCAGCTCCAGCCCCAGCGCCAGTTCGGATCCCCGTCGTCAGTGCTCCTGTTGAGTACCCCCTCGGTGTTACTGAAATCGTAAAGAACGCCGCTGGTGATCAGGACTTCGACTTGTTCGTTGTTCACACCAATGACGTTCACGCCCGCATTACCCCCAGTGATGGTGGAATGGGCTATTCCAAGCTTGCAACGATGCTTGAGGTTGGTCGCTCGATCACCGATAACATCTTGCTCTTGGATGCTGGTGATGTATCCCACGGAACGAACCTCGCGAACCTCTTTGAAGGGGAGACCGTTGGAGTTCTCTTGGATATGCTCGGCTACGATGCAGTAGCTCCTGGAAACCACGACTTTAACTACGGCTACCAACGCCTTGTTGAAGCCGCTGAACTCGCCGAGGACTACTCCACCCTGCGAATCCTCACTGCAAATATTGTTGATGAGGATGACTATCTCGTCTTCCAACCGTACCAGGTGTACAACTACAACGGCTTTAAAGTCGCAGTTGTTGGTCTAACCACCCCTGATACGACGACGAAGAGTCACCCGAAGAACACTCAAGGAATTAAGTTCCTTAACGAAGAGATCTTCGCCATCGGCCAAGAAGCGATTGATATTGCCCGCAGCTATGTGGACTACGTCATCGTCCTTGGACACATTGGCCTTGATCCCGACGGCGAAAGTGGTCTTACCAGTGACATGATTGTTCGAGCCATTGATGGCATTGATCTCTTTGTTGATGGTCACTCCCACTCAACGCTTGAGCACGGCTTAAAGATTAATGACACGTACATCGTCTCTGCTGGTGAATACCTGAAGAACGTTGGTGTTGTTGAGATTACCGTCCGTGGTGGAAAAGCAGTGGCAACGACGCCGATGCTGATTCCCGCTGAAGATGTCCTTGATGCTGCAAACAGCGACCTCGCCCGCGAGTTTGGTATTGTTGATGTTCCAAACAACGCTGAAGTCGATGAGTATGTAGCGTACATGGAAGGGCAGCTTGGAAGCCTCCTTAACCAAGTAATCGCAACGATTCCTGTCGACTTGGATGGTGAGCGTGCACACGTTCGTACCCAACCGACCAACCTCTCCAAGATTATTACCGCTGCAATGACTGCCAGCACTGGTGCGGACTTTACTATCACCAACGGTGGTGGAATCCGTTCTTCCTTGAAAGCTGGCCCGATTACAATCGGTGATGTGATTAACGTTCTTCCGTTCACTAATATCATCACTGTAGCTGAGATCACTGGTGCTGACGTCTATGCAGCGCTTGAGCACGGCTACCGTATGCTCCCTGGTGAAAACGGTGGATTCTCTCAAACTGACTTGACGGTGGTATACAACCGCTTTGCCGATCCTGGTCATCGAATCGTCCGAGTCTTACTCCATGGTCAAGAAATTGATAAGAATAAGACGTACCTTGTTGCTACCAACGACTTCATGGCCGCTGGTGGTGATGGATATTCGATGTTTGGCCGAGTAATCAGCGAAGGCGACCTCTTAAGTGATGTGGTTATAGAGTACTTTAAAAGTACAGCACTGACCGCCACTGAACTCGCCAAACCTGAAGACCATGCAGTTGCAGAAGTAGTTCCAGCACCAGCCCCAGAGCCAGTTCGGACCCCCGTCGTCAGTGCTCCTGTTGAGTACCCCCTCGGTGTTACTGAAATCGTAAAGAACGCCG
>Ga0265293_10011524_pt1 | contig 11997 bp, 18 predicted proteins | sample Munlanlewell138R_FD_192505 | JGI IMG/M metagenome (GOLD analysis project Ga0265293, IMG submission 192505) | Leachate microbial communities from a municipal landfill in Southern Ontario, Canada - Leachate well 138R | ecosystem: Engineered > Solid waste > Landfill > Unclassified | place: Canada... | reverse complement strand
AGTTTTTACCATTTATGGGAAACAAGTACCGGATATTAGCGCCAGAGAAAACGCTGACGAAGGCACAATAACGTTTATTTTAGATACAAATTCACATGCAATTGATGTACCAAAAAACTTTGCAACAGCCTTCATATTATTCGTCGCCGACGCAATGGCGCAAGGGGCTGGATTTACTAGTTTCGGATCAGACAATAAGTTCAACAAGTTTAATAGGAATATTACTTGTATAAGCAGTTCAAACATGGACGATTTGATAGAGTAAAAGAAAGAATGAAAGCGAGGGAGAATGATGTTTACGAGTGAGTTTATAGCAAGAGCAAGACAAATTATTGCCGAAGGAACGTTGTCGGTAAAAGAAATGAAAACCGGAGACCATATTGATGTTCAGTTGAATATGCTTAGAAGGCGAGCAAAAACTGAACACTGTGAATATTATTATCCAGAAGCCCTTGACGAAATCGAACGCTTGCAGAAACGCATAGAGGAGTTGGAAAAAGAAAATAACCTATCAATTTTATAAAATGTATTGACAATGTATTTACAATATGCTATTATATATACAACAAACGATAACAAATAAGGAGATTGAAATGACAACTAAAACAACTTCCACAGAAAAAACAATGAACGGAAAAACAATAAAAGTAACTCTTAATCGCGGAGTATTTGAAGAAGAAATTAGACTTGATGGTCAGCTTACTGGCACAAAAAGCCACCTATTTGACAAACTAGAAATCTTCCTCTTTGATGGGACAAAGAGACTAGAAAGTGGCAGCAAAATTGATAGTATTGAAAACCACACCAGACACCCAAATTATCAAAATGCAGTCAAGGCTGGATGTGTAGGATTGGTCGGTCGCAACTGGTTTGTAAAATCAGAAACAGAAAACGTCATCAACGAAATGATCGACATAGTTGCCAGTGAAAATCCAATAACAGAAGAAATGATCACACTAAAAAATCAAGAAGCCGAAAAAGAATTGATTGCAAAGAAAAATATGGAAGCAATTGAGAAAATGGAACGAGAACAAGAAAAACACGCTGGATGGTGCAAAATTTGTAAAGACTGGACTTATGGAGATTGCGGACACTAATAAGATAGCACGCGAAACCCTGGATCACCAGGGTCGCCAGAAAAACGGTCTAGCCTGATGAGCGAAAATAAAAAAAAGGAGAATATCATGAGTTGGATAGCAGTACGGGAATTACGAGAAGATGATGTTGAAAGAATACAAAAATCAGCAGTGCGCTTTGCAAAACGCTGGAACATTACGATAAACGAGCCAGAACAAACCCCCTGGTCAGCGGTTGAAGACTATGTATATATGTCCGAAAGCTTTGGCGGGGATGGAGGGCATCTGCGCAGGTTGTGGGAAAAGTGTCTTGCCCGCGCAACTGGCGTCAAGGGTGCTACAGGTACTGCCTGGGGCAACATCGGTTACCCGGCAAAATCATAAAAATCATTAGCCCTGCCGGTGGCTAATAACCGGCAAGGATAACCTCATGAAAAAAATGCAATCGTACCGAATAGACGCAGAAACAATTAAGCAGATTGATAAAATTGGTGAAATCGAAAAACGAACGAAATCGAACGTGATTGAAATAGCAATCGAAAAATATTATCAGGAATTGAGAGGAGAGAAGGAGATGAACAAAACTTATAAAATTTGGGCAATCAATAATCAAGGTGCAAGTGTAGACGTGGCAAAAGGAGATATATTTACATCAATCAGAAAAGCAGAAGAAGCCGCAAGAGCAGAAATGGGCAGCGGTTGGAAAATAAATATTACTGAAAGCGATAACGGATATATTGTCAAGACTTTTGCAATTAGATAAATTCAACCACCCCAACAACATTTCAATCCACGCCCCTACGCGAGGGGCGACGGAGCAGGAACGACTGAAAAACATATCATGGATAAAAACGGAGGAAGAAATGAAAGCAGAAGAAAAAGTAAAGAAATTCAGATTTTATTATGATGATTTAGAAGTCGCAACATTTTGTGTCATAGAAACCAATTGCCGTAAAATAATTGGAATGACTGTATGCCATCCAAAAGATAAAAGAGATGATTATATGGGAAGGAAAATGGCATTTACTGATGCTGTTAGCAAGCTTGCTTACCATGACGAAAGAGAAAAAGCATGGAAAAAATTCTTCAAAAAATATCCTATTCCTGAAAACAGAAAACTATTCGGAGAAGAATGACAGAAGAAGTCCTTAAGAATGGATCTGTAAAAGATACAATCATAGCCATTGTAAATAATGAATGGAAGTATTGCCCTTACTGTGGATTGAATGTAGGGTTTTTTGAAACTTCAGATTTGGTTTACACAAGATGCGGCTGGTGTGATGTAATATGGACTAAACAAAATGGAGTAATAAAAGAAGTACATGATTATGCAACATATATTATAGAAGGGAATAGTAAATGAAAGATGGCAATTTTTTAGATGATTTAAAAAGATATATTGGGAGATTAGCACTAAGAGTTTTACTTTGGTCTTATAAATTTCCAGATCAAAAATCATGGGGATTTTATAATGAAGCTGGTGCGTCTATAAAAATGTTACTTGAATTTTATAAGGATAGAAAATGAAAAATATATTATTAACTGGTGGTGCTGGTTTCATTGGGAGTCATACTGTTGAGGAAATTCTTACTCAAACAGATATGACTGTAACAATTATTGATCGTCTCTCCTATGCAGGAAACTTACACAGGTTGACAGATATAGAATGTTGGGAGAAAGAGAAGTCAAGAGTAAGGTTTGTATACCACGATTTTAGATCTGAATTCCCATTTTTTGTGAAAAGACTTATTGGAGAAATAGATTACATTATACATATGGGCGCAGAAACTCATGTATATAATTCTTTTACTCAACCAAGACTTTTTGCTCAATCTAATGTGAATGGTACTATCAATATGCTTGAACTTGCAAAAGAAATAGGATGCGAAAAGTTTATCTATGTCGGTACTGATGAAGTCTATGGACCTGTAATTGGAGATCAACTCCACAAGGAAGGAGAGCCACATAGACCAAGCAATCCTTATGCGGCTAGTAAGTCTGGTGCAGAAGCATTCGTTCATGCTTATTGGAAATCGTTCAATGTTCCTGTTGTCTTTACGAATACGATGAATAATTTTGCCGAAAGACAAGACAGAGAAAAATTTATTCCAAAAACTATATATAATATTTATAATGAAAATCCAATAGATATACATTGTGAAATGAATGAAAAAGGCAATATTACAGACATTTCTTCTCGTTGTTGGATACATGCTCGTAATCATGCAAATGCACTTGTTTATTTATTGGAAAATGGTACAACAGGTGAAAGATATAATGTAGTTGGCGAAAGAAAAAATGTAGAAGAAATAGCCGACATGATTGGAAAAACAATGAATAAAAAACCAGATAAAAATTTTATACCTTTTCATTCTTATTCTCCTGGTCATGATATGCATTATGGATTGGATGGCACAAAGATGAAAGAGTTGGGTTGGAAGCCAAAGCTTGATTTACATGATAGTCTTGAAAAAACTGTGAAATGGATATTAGATCATAAAGAATGGTTGTAATATGTCTTATTATGGATCATACCGTGTTGCAAAAAATGAAGAAGGCAACTATAGTGTTTATTATAATCATGAATACATTGGAGATATTATTAGGAAAGGAGTAGGACATTTTGAGATAGGTAATATAAGGTTTGATCGATTGTACCTAGCTGTAAAGCACATAGTTATTACATGGATCGAAAATAAAAAATTAGAAAAGGAATAATAAAATGAAAGCAAATAACGTAGTAATCAGTTCGATAAAATGTATTGATGGCGAAAAACAAGTTGAAATTGAAACCTACCAGGTTCAATGTGGCGCTTGTGCAGGAACATTTTCAATAGAGCAAGTTTTTACGAAGGGTGATGTCCCTCTTACTTGCCCTTATTGCAAAATCGAAGTTGAATTGCCAATAGCTTATTCAGGAGATATGATTTTAGAACATAGTATTGGAGAGTAACTTCCATGAATGTTCTCTATGTATATTCTGATAACGAAGCAGAATGGAATTGCTCAGAATGGCGTTGTGTCATACCTGCAAGAGCAATAAATAAAACAGAGACACATAAAGCAGAACTAATATTCATAGATGAATATACCAAAAATTCCCAAGAGAAATTTGAAAAGTGTGAAAAGGCTGATGTAATAGTTATCCAACGAAATGCTTTTATACCAGCAGCAATTGAATCAATAAATTGGATGCTTGAAGGAAAAAGAATAATTGTCGACATAGATGACAGTTACCAACACATGAGTTCTGGATTACATGCATTCAAATTTTGGCATTTGGGAATAGTCAACACAAATAAAGGAGAAAGACAATTGAATTATAAGCCATTGGATCAGCTTATTTGGTCCATGAAACTTATAAGGCATTTGTCTTCTCCTAGCGAAATTATCCTAAACGATTGGGAGAAATACGATATAAAGACACTTCTTGTCCCCAATTATATTGAAACAGAAAAATACCAAGAACATATGGTTGAAACTGTTGGTGATGAAATTCATTTAGGTTGGGGTGGAAGTTCCACGCATCTTATTTCTTTCAGAGAAAGTGGAATAGTAAATGCAATAATTAGAATTCTGAAAAAGCACAAGAACGTAAAGCTTTGTTTGACTACGCCAGATCAAAGAGTTCTCAAAGAATTTGAAAGTGTAAAAGGATCTGTTCAATATCACGGTTGGACTCCACATAATGAATGGCCTAAAACGTTAGCTAAAACAGACATAGGGATAATACCCTTAGCTGGAAAGTATGACGAAAGAAGGTCGTGGATAAAGCCTTTAGAATGTGCTGCTATGGGAATACCGTGGTTATCGTCTTACAACAAATCTTATGATACTATACCTGGTGGAGAATTCGTCAAGAATACAGCAAATTGGTGGGAAGAAGCAATTGATAGAGCAATATCAGAAATAAAAGAACGCAAACAGAAATCTTTAGAGATTGCTCAAGATATGGATCGGTTTGATGTTTACAAACAAGCCGAAACAATTATTCAAACTTATCAAAGCACTTTATAAAGGAGTAAATAATGATGAAGGTTTCAATTGTAAGTGCTACATATAATAGAGCGAAGCTACTTGATAATGCTCTATTGTCCTATTCAAAACAAACAATGGATTTTGATGAATGGGAATATCTTCTTTGTGATGATGGCAAAGATGATGGTACTAAAGAAGTAGTTGATAAATGGATCAAAAAAGGTCTGCCTATTCGCTACTTTACTGCTGAAGATCTAGGCAAACCAAAAGTACCTGGTCAATGGCGTGATGGTTGTGCTTTAAGAAATGCTCTTAGCACTCATGCTTTTGGTGATGTATTGATTGCTACACACCCCGAGATCATGATTCCTAAAAATGCGTTACAGATTATGTTCGACACTGTTCAATCTAACCCTGAATCATGGGTAACCGCCATTCCCTACTGGATGCCAAATTCAGAAATGGTAGACGGTTGGGAAAAAGATCTGTTCAAGCTAACCGAAATGGAAGGTTTTTACGATCCAAATTGGAATGGACACGACAACGATAAAAACGCCATTGATTACACTAATCAAAATCAAGAACGAAGAACAACTTGGGATTCAGAAGTCTTCTTTGCTTTATCAATGGATGTATGGAGAGAAAAGCTTTGCGGATTTCGAGAATTCGAAGTATGGGGATCGGTTGATATGGACTTCAACGCCAGACGAAGAATTCTTCATGTTCCCACAGTCATTGCTAAAGGATCTGATGTTCCATCTGGTAACTTGATGGTCTTTCACCAATGGCATGAAAGCAAACGAGACATGGATCTGGCTATGACAGAAGTAAGAAAGACTTCATATCCTGATTATGAATCTGCTCGTAAAGCTGGTGGTCTATATCCTATTATCAACCATGGTCATAGAGAAAAATCAGACACGATCAATAACACTGGCATCTTAGGTGATCATATTTCACGATATGAATTTGCTCACCAATACGCTAACCAAAAAGATATCTTAGATATCCCCTGCGGTACTGGATATGGAGCTGTATACATTACAGGAAACTCCTACATAGGAATTGATAAAGATGAAAAGAGTATTCAACATGCTCAGAAACTATATCAAACTGAAACAAAGAAATTTCAATCAGGTGATATGGAAAAGATTCCAGTAAAGAGTAATAGTGTTGATCTCTTATTATCATTTGAAGGTCTTGAGCATATTGAAAACAAAGAGAAATTTGTCAAAGAAATGAAACGAGTACTCAGACCAGGTGGAACATTCATTATAAGCACTCCACATAAAGGCGTTGCACAAGGTACTCCGTGGGACAGATTCATTATTTCTCCCCAAGAAATTGACGAACTTTTCTCAGAATGGCTCTCAAAATCGTGGTTTTATCAGATGAGTTATGGGTCTAAAAATCCTATTATTCCATGTAGACTGGAAACGATTCATCCTAAAGCAGAAATAGTATTATTAGGCGCAACTGTTCCTAAAAAGAAAGGGTAGCAATGAGCGACACAGTAGCAGTTTTGGCTTCAGTAAGAAAGTTTGACCTTGAATTTCTTAGAGAATTAGATAACACAGATGTGATTATTGTAGACGATTCTCCTGAACCAAGAAAGGATAGGTCTTTATATCAACCTGATTGGCATAAAGCTAATTGGATGATTGTGGATCGTAGAGATAGATTATCTGTCCTTCCCCCACAAGTAGACACTATGATTCCTGTAAAATCTCCTAGCTGTAAGAACGTTGGATTATACATAGCACATCAAGCAGGATATAAAACTGTAATGATCTTAGATGATGATTGTGATACAAGAGTTTCTCCTGATTTTGTAAAAAAAATACCAATAGGGAAAACTTGTCTCTACAGAAAAGTAACCAATAGTAATTATAGTAAACCAACATGGTATAACCCAATGAGAACCATTGATAAAAATCAATACTCGAGAGGTTTCCCATATGCATATCGTAGTGATCATTACAAAAAGACAGCAACAAACAACATAGTTCCTGCAATCTCTATGTTCAATGAAGGCTTATGGATTAACACTCCTGACACTAATGGGATAGATAAATTCTACAAAGAAGATACTTATCTGGTTGAAGAAAGACCTCAATATAATGTATTGGTAGATCAATCTATCTATGTGCCTATTAGCATTATGAATATTCAGATGCATTCAAAACTTCTTCCAGCATTCTATCAACCCCCCGATTATCATGTGTACGATAAGTTCTATGTAAAACGACATGATGATGTTTGGAGTGGAATGTTTCTAAAAAGACTTATGGACTTAGCAGGTGATTCTTTTACTATTGGTGAACCTATTATTTATCATGACAAGAAACCAGACCCAATGAAAGAAACAGTAGCAGAACACATGACAAACTTTGTTCAAATAGATCTTCAAAAGGTAATGGATCGTGCTATAGGATATGTTCTTCCTAACGATAATTACAAAATGATGGCTATGGAATTTTCAAGAGCTTGCCAAAGAGTAATCTATGAAGCAAATGATATATTTTATGGATCTATCTTAGCTGATTATTTTGGCAGAACATATACTTGGGCTAGCTTTTTCTAGATTCTAATCTTATTAAACAAAGAGACCAGTACTTGCAAGTTGTACTGGTCTTTTGTGTTGTTCGCACCGAGCAGGGCAACTTATGCGAACTTTAGAAAAAGGAGCCTCACGTACTTATAATATACAGGATTCAGGGAAAATGAGCAATACGCTTTTATCCCTTCCCAATGAATCTTGCTTTGACAAGATCAAGTTTCTCGTACAACTTTTTCAATAGTAATGTGTAAATAACAACTGAGAAACCTAACACAGAGCCTATTTGTTCAATCAAGAACATTACTATTCCCTCTACAGACCAGTCCATAGTAGGGATAAGTGGATTGAGCCAAATAAAAGCTAGCACTAAAGACACAACAAAAACAATAACCATAGTTACCTTTTCGCCTATGTCCTTTTGAAACTTTGCGCTTATTAACTTAATCGCTTGGGAAAGTACTGAAGCAATTATACCGATAAGGGCAATTTGACCAACTGTTAGTTCCATAATTTTCTCCTTAACTTTTTACTAATACGGCATCAGGAAGTTTTGCTAAAGTAGCAGACATTCTTTGTCCATAAGATCGAAACAATCTCTTGTCTTTATCATTCAGCGTTTTGTTTTCATTCCATAAGCAGGAAATAAAAGCAACAACGTTACCTTCTTCATCCCTTACTGCTCGTATTATAACCTTTTTTATTCCATATTCAAACAACAAATCACTCATTTTATCTTCATAACTTACTCCTTTTTCGTACTCTATAATATCTCCCTCAAGCAATTCAAGTGCAAATTCGTCAAACATTGATAAGGGAATATGTTCAAACGCAGGAACCAGGCTTACTGATCCAGTTCTTTTGACTTCATGTGTTAATGTAATGTACAAGAATGGCAATCCTCTAGTACCCATAGATCTAATACCATTGTGAAATTGCCACAAATGACACCAATCAGCACCGAAATCAGATATCATATCTTGAAGTACAGTTTTAATACAAGTGTTCATTGCAACAACATCCTCTACGGTTTCGTGGGGCGTAGTTGCCTTCTTTAAGTCCATAATAACTTCCCACATTTGATCAAATTTTGGTCTTAACCATACAACCAACATAATAAGTAGGACTAAGGAAAGACCAAATCTTTCTACAAGCTTCAAAATTGTTTCTGTCAACGTTGCTTCTACCATGTAATTCTCTCCTATGCAGGAGACGCATAATTCAAAGCGCACCATAAGGACTCAGTTGGATGAATGCGACCCCATATATAATTGTTATACCTCTTTTCATAAACATCTATTCGCTGATTTGGTTTAAGCCACCGTACAAATTTGTATTCAAGACCTGGACCCTCACGAACACGCAGATAATACCTTAGCACCTTATACGGTTTTGATTCGGGTACTTGTGGTATTTCTGGTACTGTTACCTGTCCATCCCATACAAAATCTTCGATGGCAAGACTCCATAAAGCACCACCTGGATGCCTTACAAGATAATCAAAAGCCCAATAGTTACAACCATCGAGCTTAAGTTCCCTAACTGTTTGATTAAAAAGTGTTATTTCTTCTCTGGTTGGACTTGAATGACCATCACCAATATAAGCTCTACCAGCAGGCACAAATGGAAGCTTTACTAACTTATTCCATTGCGCGACACTTTTTATCAATTCTAATCTTGGCGCATTAGCGTAATTTCCCCAATATACTTGCGGCATAGCGTAATCAATCAATCCTGAGTTGAAAAATCCATTCCATGAATATTCCATATGATATTCTGGATAACGATAAGTAGAAAGTCCAATTGGTACGCCAATTCCCTTAATCGCTTTCATAAATCTTTCCGCTCTTTTATTATTATTTAAAGATCCAGTCTTAGTTAATCCTAACTTGAATTCTTTTTCAGCATTAATTACGTAACCATCTAACGATAATTCTTTTATCCAATATTTAGCAAATGCAGCTTCTTGCTCGGGAGTAGCTATATTGGAATATTGAGCATTACCATATCGATCTACCCACGCACCACCATATACATAATGCCATCCCCATATTTGTAAATGCGGAAAATTCAATCTCAATAACGATACAACGTTTTGCATTCTTTCAGGAAACGAAGAAGAGTTAGCATTTATACATCCACCAATTCTCAAAAAGATATGATTTAATTTCAACTTACCAACATGATTTAGAAACTTCGCAATATCGCCATTATAAAATTGTGTACTTGTATAAACGAATATTCCTTTACCTAACATGATCTCTCCTATAAGTTTTTATTGATTGTCATTTGTTTAATAGAAGTATGCCAACTGCCACTAGGGGTAGAAATATAACCCTGAACAGAATAAGTGCCGGCAAGTTCAAAATCATCTTCTGAAATCGTGCACTCTATTTTGCCATCAGTGCCATCAGTTACAAACTCAGCGATCTTTGTAATTACTCCGCCGTTCTTAGGTTTGAATGAAATCGATTTTGTTACAGCATTTGAAATATCAGCAGGATTTTCACTATCATAAACAGTTAGGCGTATTTTCGTTCCTATATCACCTACTTGCGCTTGTTCAGAAATAGACATATTAAATACTCCTTTTTATTACATACTCTAAAATAACTACATCAAACTGAATTAGATTAAACATAAATGTTCTTACGTTTATATCATGTACTAAATCTACTGAACTGTCAATATACTTACTTAAAAATACACGTTCTTCATAATCTGGATATAGCTTTACTCTAAATTCTATTACTCTTGAAATGAAAACATCAAGAAATATGTAAATATCCATATCTGGACTAGGAGAAGGAGATTTGGTATTACCTGCTTCAAAATCTATGTCGTAAAGAAGTGCCATAATTACCTATTTGTCTTAAATATTATTATCAGATCTCTTACCTACAAACCGTTATAACTGTTCCATCACTAAATGTAACAATAATACATTCTGGTGTTCTTGTTGGCGTTGGCGTAGGAGTATTGGTCGGAGTTCTAGTCGGTGTAGCCGTTGGTGTACTGGTGGCTGTAGCAGTCGGTGTAAATGTGGATGTGGGCGTTACAGTCGGTGTATTAGTAGAAGTTGCAGTGGGTGTTCTTGTAGCCGTTGGTGTAGCGGTTCTTGTAGCAGTATTAGTTGCAGTAGCCGTTGGTGTGTTACTTGGTTGTATAATACTAGCAAACTCATACGCTCCTAGATCATAATATTGTCCTTGTGGTCTAACCAGACCGTCAAAGTCTTTAGACACAAGAGGTAAAGTTAGTCCTACATCTATTACTGGGGAATTAGCCTGTAAGTGCAAATCTAATAGAGGTATACTTACGAATTTTGGGTCTGCTCTAATAGTACCGTTATTCAGTTCAACACAGTTAGGTGCATCATTAGAACACTCTGTTTTCCCCCAAGTCAGGTTTTTGTTTACTGTTATTTGGTTTAGGACGTATTGTTCTGGATAGAAGGACGTTATTTGTCCTACCCACTTCGGGTCAAAATTAACAATATTATTCTTAATTACAATGTTCTGAATGTTTCTTGTAGCAATATAAATACCAGCACCACCATTCCACAAACTTCTAAAAATTGTGTTGTTATAAATATTGATGTTCTTTCTCAATCCGTTACCACCAGTTTGGTGCAACAAGATACCGGAAAAGGAAGAATCAATCACGACATTATTATAAATGTTCACACCCTCTACGGTACCACCACGTTCAGAACCTATTGATATACCACCAGCGTGTTCTATTCTGTTATTATAGATATTGATGTTATGTAAAGAAGTAGACCCGTTTAGCCCAGCTTCCCAAGCATCTAAATAAATAGCGCCATCTTGATAAAAATTATGTACATAATTATGGTGAATGCTTCCATCGTAGCTTGAATTCTTTACATCAATACCAGCAGCACCTAGATAGTTATTGAAATTCTCGAAATATACCTCATTTTCGCGAACTTCAAAGTTAGATGTACTTGATATGGTTATACATTCCTCGTGCCCTTGTGGCATAGGGAGATTACGTGCATTCACTACTGTGTTGTTATCAACAAGTACATTTGAGCTATTCCACACACCTATTCCAGATGAGCCACTTTCTTTTGTATAAGAGTTCTCAATAAGTAGGTTGTCACTATACATAACCTTTATAGCTGCATCACCAGAGTTCAATACTCTTACATTAGATATTACTAATCCTACAACGTTGTTTCTTGGTAAATAGTTCCCTAAAGCGTACAAACCAATGTATCCGGACTTCTGTATCGTGATGTTCTGTACCTTTATGTAGTTTTTATCTTTTATATAAAATAAACCATTACCAAATCCTATACTAATACCAGTACCATCAATTACTACTGTTTCACCTTGATAAGCTGAATATGTGATGTAGTTA
>Ga0265293_10011521_pt1 | contig 11998 bp, 9 predicted proteins | sample Munlanlewell138R_FD_192505 | JGI IMG/M metagenome (GOLD analysis project Ga0265293, IMG submission 192505) | Leachate microbial communities from a municipal landfill in Southern Ontario, Canada - Leachate well 138R | ecosystem: Engineered > Solid waste > Landfill > Unclassified | place: Canada... | reverse complement strand
TTGCCGATCAGGTCCAGTATGCTGTGTGCGGTCAAAATGGTGGTCTCTTGCTAGCGTACGAGGTGGAGTCGCCCGAGCGAGGGCTATAAAGCTGTTTATTATGCCAAAGCCCTGAGTTTTCTTCTCATTTTTATAGTTATAAGGTTATAGCAGAGCGAATGTTCAGCCATCGGTATCAAACAAATGTCGATAGCTGTCCCGCAGCAAATTCTTCTGCACCTTGCCCATAGTGTTGCGAGGCAGCTCGTCTATCAACATAACCCGCTTCGGTACCTTGAAATTCGCCAGCTGCGGCTTGACGGCGTCGATCACGCCCGCTTCGCTGAGGTTGTCGCGGCCTTCAGCAGTAGGAACCACCGCCGCTACCACCGCTTCGCCAAAGTCCGGATGAGGCACCCCGATCACTGCGGACTCAAGAACCCCCGGGATTTCATCAATCACCAGCTCCACCTCCTTGGGATAGACGTTGAGCCCCCCACAAATCACCATATCCTTGGCTCGACCGACAATGCTGTAATAACCCTCGGCGTCCAGGATGGCCTTGTCGCCGGTATCGAAAAAGCCATCGGCAGTGAAGTCTTCGGCGGTTTTGTCCGGCATCCGCCAGTAGCCGCCAAACACGTTAGAGCCCTTTACCTGCAGGTTGCCCACCTCGCCCGCAGCCACTGCTATGCCCTTGTCATCGACGATGCGGGCACTAACGCCGGGGAGGGGAAAACCGACAGTGCCAGCGCGACGCTCGCCGTGCAGCGGGTTGGAAATGTTCATCCCGGTTTCAGACATGCCATAGCGCTCGAGAATGCGGTGGCCAGTGCGCTGTTCGAACTCAACAAAGGTTTCCGCCAGCAGAGGCGCAGAACCGGAGATAAACAGCCGCAGGTTGTGGCAGCTGTCGCGATCAAACTTGGCGTTGGCCAGCAGCCGGGTGTAATAGGTAGGCACACCCATCATCACTGTCGAGTGGGGCAGCTCGGTGAGTACTGCCTCGACATTGAAGCCCGGTAGCCAGCGCATGGAGGCGCCGCTCATCAGCACACAACTGATGGCCACGAACAGGCCATGAACATGGAAGATGGGCAGGGCGTGGAGCAGCACGTCCTTGTCGGTAAAACCCCAGTAGTCCACCAGCGTCTGAGCATTGCTGGCCAGGTTGCCGTGGCTGAGCATGATGCCCTTGGGCCGCCCGGTGGTGCCGGAAGAGTAGAGCAGGGCGGCGAGATCATCAGGGCTGGATTCCGCACAGCCGAATTCGGCGGGGTGACTCTGTACTGCGGTCAGCAGGCTACCGTCCCCCTGATTGCCCAACGTGTGGACGGGTATGCCCCCCAACTGTTCAGCCAGCTCGGTCATGGTGTCCAGCCCCTCTGGTGTACACACCACCAGCGAGGGCTCGGCGTTGCCCAAAAAATACGTCAGCTCGGCGCGGGAATAGGCGGTGTTGAGCGGGTGAAATACCAACCCTGCCCGCAGACAGCCAAGATACAGCCACAGCATCTCGACAGATTTTTCCACCTGCACCGTCACCCGATCACCGACCTTGAGGCCCAGTGCCACAAGGCCGTTGGCAAAGCGAGCGGATTCCCGCTCGGCATCGGCATAGCTATAAATGTCGCCGCTGATCGTAGTCAGCAGAAGGCGGCTGGCGTCAGCGGGAAAGTGGCGGCGAAAGGTGGCGTACAGGTTGGCGTTGGCTGCAGACATAGTGGGTTCCCGTGAAAGCGACGGGGCATCTTGTATCACGGGTGGACGGGTGGGTAAAGGGTAGTTGGCACCAGTGAAATTACCCGCCTATTCGGTGACGCGAGTAAATGCTGTCCTGCTGCCATATCCAATTGCTTTTGATCCGTCTCTTGTGTAGAGTTGCGCCCTCGAATTCGCCAGCCCGCGATTGCTAGCCTGTTTAAAAGAGGATCTGCAAAAACGACGGCCAGCCGAATCGAATCTGGTGAGGTGTCCGAGCGGTTGAAGGAGCACGCCTGGAAAGCGTGTATAGGTTAACGCCTATCGAGGGTTCGAATCCCTCCCTCACCGCCAGATGTAAAGAAAAAGGCCTTGTATATCAAGGCCTTTTTTGTTTTTAGGGTTTTCGTACCGTCATCTAGACCGTCATTTCTCCTCGCTTTAGTTTTAGTGTCAATATTGCCTCAGAGCGGTCTGGCATTGCGTCGAACACTTTGCAGTTCCTCAGGCCGACAAGCTAGTGGCATAGCGCTTGTTCACAGCCTCGTATCTAGTCAGCTATTCGCAACTATCTTGTTGTTAACCGACTTGCTGTTAACCGAGCAGTTAGCTAGGGCGTGCTTACCTGTCCAGCTCAGGTGATCGGCCAGGCTGATTTCCTAACGCCACTCTAGAGGTTACAGTAGAGCTTTTTGACCCAACGTTGGAGTTGCTGAGTGAACACGGAAAATCATTCCCAGACGGCTGCGTTTCTCTGGTCCATTGCCGACCTTCTGCGCGGTGACTTCAAGCAGTCCCAGTACGGACGCATTATTCTGACCTTTACCCTGCTGCGGCGTATGGAATGTGTGCTGGAGCGAACCAAGGCCAACGTGCTCGCTGCGGCGCAGGAACACAAGGACAAGCCCGACTTGGTCCGCGAGCGATTGCTGCTGCGTGCCGCCGGCCAGCAATTCTTCAACGCCTCTCCCTTGAGCCTGGCGACCCTGTCCGATACCCAGACCCGGGACGACCTGATGAGCTATGTGCAGTCCTTCAGCAAGGATGCCCGGGAAATCTTCGAGCACTTCGAGTTCGACAACTTCGTTCAGCAACTGGCCAACGCGGATCTGTTGTATCAGGTGGTGCAACGCTTTGCGGCCACAGATCTGAGCCCGGCGCGCATCAGCAACTTCGCCATGGGGCTGATCTTCGAGGAGCTGATTCGCAGGTTCGCCGAGAGCTCCAACGAGACCGCTGGGGAGCACTTTACCCCGCGTGACATCGTGCACCTGACCACCTCGCTGGTGATCACCGGGCAGGACGACAAGCTCAAGCCCAACAGCATCGTCACCATCTATGATCCAACAGCGGGGACGGGCGGATTTCTCTCCGAAGGTGACGAATACATCCAGTCCATCAGCGAGCAGGTCACCGTATCCCTGCACGGCCAGGAGCTGAACCCCGAGTCCTACGCCATCTGCAAAGCGGACATGCTGATCAAGGGCCAAGACGTTACCAACATCAAACTCGGCAATACCCTGGCCGACGACCAACTGGCCGATAACCGCTTCGACTTCATGCTCAGCAACCCGCCGTTCGGCGTGGAGTGGAAGAAGGTGCAGAAGCAGATCACCGACGAACACAAGGAGAAAGGCTACAACGGTCGCTTCGGCCCCGGCTTGCCGCGGGTGTCGGACGGCTCCTTGCTGTTCCTGCTGCACCTGGTCAGCAAGATGCGCGACCCGCGTGACGGTGGCTCGCGCATTGGCATCATCCTCAACGGCTCGCCGCTGTTTACCGGCGGTGCCGGATCAGGCGAGTCCGAGATTCGCCGCTATCTGCTGCAGAACGACCTGGTCGAGGCCATAGTCGCGCTGCCCACCGACATGTTCTACAACACCGGCATTGCCACCTATGTATGGATTCTTTCCAATCACAAGGCCACCGAGCGCAAGGGCAGGGTACAGCTGATTGACGGTAGCCAGCACTTCGCCAAGATGCGCAAGTCGCTGGGCAGCAAGCGCCAGTACATCACCGACGAGCAGATCAGCGACTTGGTGCGCCTGTATGGCCGCTTCGAAGAGACTCCGCAGAGCAAGATCTTCCCCATCGAGGCCTTCGGTTACCGCCGCATCACAGTGGAACGCCCGCTGTGCCTGAACTTCCAGACCAGCCCCGAGCGTATCGAAAAGGTATTGGAGGAAAAGGCCATCCAGAAATTGGAAGCCCCAGCCCGGCAGCGCCTGATCGACGCTCTGCGCAGCATGGATGCCAACACGTTGCACCGTAACCGTGAGCAGTTCAGCAAACTGCTGAAGAAGGCACTGAACAGCCACGATGTCTTCCCCAGCACACCAGAACTCAAGGCTTTGCTCAATGCCCTCAGCGAGCGCGACCCGGAAGCGGATATCTGCATGACCAAGGGCAAGCCGGAAGCGGATACTGGCCTGCGTGACAACGAAAACGTGCCGCTGGGCGAGTCGGTGTATGACTACTTCGAGCGTGAAGTAAAACCCCATGTGCCGGACGCCTGGATTGACGAAAGCAAAACCGATGCGCTGGATGGAGAGGTCGGCATCGTCGGCTTCGAAATACCCTTCAACCGCCATTTCTATGTCTTCCAGCCACCACGCCCGCTGGAGGAAATCGACCGGGATCTGCAAGCCTGCACCGACCGCATCAAGCAGATGATTGAGGAGCTGTCGGCGTGATGGAAGGTTGCCAGCCCGCAAATCCTGGGTACAATCCGGTCAACAATACCCGCCAAGGCTATGCTCTCAGGAGCACCCTCAAACCGGCGGGTTACTCAACTCACCCGCCATGCCTCTCTCTGAAGCACACTCTGGCGGGTTTTTTGTACCTGAAGTTTATTGCCGTAGGCGCTTGCTGAAAGAAAAAGGAAATATTCAGATGAGCACGCCGAATACTCCCCAGAACCCGAACGAAAGCCACTTCCATGAAGTGCTGACGCTGATCCAGAGTGCTCGCCACAAGGCCGCACAGGCAGTCAACACTCAGTTGATTGAGCTGTATTGGCAGGTTGGCGCGTATATCAGCCGCAAGCTGGAGCAGGCAGAATGGGGCGACGCTGTTGTCAGTCAACTGGCTGATTACCTGAAACAGACGCAACCGGGGCTGCGGGGTTTCACTCGCAGCAACCTGTTTCGAATGCGTCAGTTTTACGAGGCTTATTGCCACCGGGAGAAAGTCGCACCACTGGCGCGACAATTGTCTTGGAGTCATAACCTGATCATTCTAGGTCAGAGCAGGCAGGAAGAAGAGCGCGAGTTCTACCTGCGGATGGCGGTGCAGGAAAAGTGGTCAAAACGTGAACTGGAGCGCCAGTTCAAAACAGCGCTATTCGAGCGTAGCGTGCTCAATCCGGCAAAAGTGACACCAGTGGTGACACAAACTCACCCCGCCGCCCTGGAGGTGTTTCGCGATACCTACATGGTCGAATTTCTTGACCTGCCCGATAGTCACGTTGAGGCGGACCTTCACCAAGGTCTGCTTACCCGTCTTCGGGACTTCCTGATCGAGCTTGGCCGTGACTTTTGCTTTGTCGGCTCCGAATACCCCTTGCAGGTAGGTAGGCGCGATTTCGCTCTGGACCTGCTGTTTTTCCATCGCGGCCTCAACTGCTTGGTGGCCATCGAACTCAAGGTCGGTCGCTTCGAGCCGGAATATCTCGGCAAGCTGGGTTTCTACCTGGAAGCGCTGGATCGCGATATCCGCAAACCTCACGAGAACCCCGCCATTGGCGTACTGCTGTGTGCCAGCAAGGACGACGAAGTGGTGGAATACGCCCTCAACCGCAGCTTGTCCCCGGCGCTGATAGCCGAATACCACACCCAGTTGCCGGACAAGGCACTGCTGCAAGCCAAACTGCATGAATTTTATGCGCTGAATACCGCGCAGGGAGAGACTGAATGAGCGGGTTCAAGCCGTACCCGGCGTATAAAGATTCGGGGGTGGAGTGGTTGGGGGAGGTGCCGGAGCACTGGGCTCAGCGTAAGCTCAAATACATTGCTCGATTTTCAGGCGGCGGCACGCCAAGCAGAGAAAAGTTGACCTATTGGAACGGCGATATCCCATGGGTGTCCCCAAAAGACATGAAGTTTGAAGTAATCGTCGGCGCCGAAGAAAGTATCACTTCAGAGGGTTTGCAGAACAGCACGGCCTCTCTAGTATCACCCGGCGGATTACTCATTGTTGTGCGGTCGGGCATCTTGAAGCACACGATCCCAGTCGCAATAAATAATGTTGAAGTAGCGTTGAATCAAGATATGAAAGCTCTTAGGTTCAATCCTAAATTAGCCATTTCCGATTTCTTTTTTCGATGGATTCAAGGATTTAACAATCAGCTGTTGCATGCTTGGTTGAAACAAGGTGCTACGGTCGAAAGTGTCGAGCAGGAGTATCTTGCTGACACCACCGTCCCCATGCCAGGCATCAATGAGCAGAGAATGATTGTTGATTTTCTCGACCACGAAACCGCCCGCATCGACGCGCTGATCGAAGAGCAGCAGCGCCTGATCGAACTGCTCAAGGAAAAGCGCCAGGCCGTCATCTCCCACGCCGTCACCAAAGGCCTCGACCCGACGGTGCCGATGAAAGACTCCGGGGTGGAGTGGCTGGGTGAGGTGCCGGGGCACTGGGAGATAGCCAGAGTAAAAAATGTAGCCAAGCTTGAAAGCGGACATACCCCAAGCAAAAACTTCCCAGAATATTGGGAGGGTGGGGATATATCTTGGATATCTCTCAATGACAGCAAGCGGTTGAAAGTCGTCGACTATATTGATGAGACAACTTTTATGATTACAGCGTTGGGGGTCAGCAACTCTTCTGCTAGGCTCTTGCCAGCACGCGCCGTTGTATTCACTCGGGACGCTACGATCGGGTTGGCAGCAATCACAACGAAACCGATGTGTGTATCGCAACATTTGATTGCGTGGATATGTAATGAAAATCTTGTAATTCCTGAATACCTGTTGCTGGTTTTCTATGCAATGGAGAAAGAGCTTGATCGTTTTACATTCGGGGCGACCATCAAAACGATTGGGATGCCTGATATTCGAGAGCTTGTGACAACTGTTCCTCCAATGACGGAGCAAGCTCGAATTGTTGCCGATGTGAACGCTCAACGTGATCGTATTGGAAGACTTCTCCAAGAGTCAGATATGGCCTTGGCGTTATATTTAGAACGCCGCTCCGCCCTGATCTCCGCCGCAGTCACCGGCAAAATCGATGTGCGTAACTGGCAATCCACATCCGGCGATGGTGAGCAGTGAACCCTATGAATGAAGCACGTTTGCAGCAGTATTTGATGCAGCACTTCCCCAAGGAAGATGCCTCCTGCGAATGGAAAGAATTTAAAAACCTGCGGCATGCCTTGGTCGGTAGTGCCGGAAAAGATGTCATCAGCTATCTGTCCGCCATCGCTAATATGGAAGGTGGTCACCTAGTGGTTGGGGTAGAGGACGCTACGCTGCGCATCGTGGGCATTCAGGACTTCGGCAATCATACGGTCGATAATGTGCGGCAGCGCTTATTGGAGCGGTGCCGGGCGTTGGATTCTGAGGGCTTTCGCATTGAGTCTTTCACCACAGACGACACCCATAAAACAGTGTGGATTTTTCATATTCCCAAGCATCGACCACGCATGCCGGTGTATGCCCATGACAAAGCCTGGCAGCGCTTGAATGATTCGCTGGTGGAGATACGTCAGGAGCGACTCGATGCGATCCTGCAAGAGCCGCTGGATTTGAGTGACTGGTCGGCGGAGGTTGTTGAGGGAGCTACTCTTGAGGACTTGGACCCCGCCGCGGTTGCGCTGGCCCGTGGAAAGTTTTCGGAGAAGCATGAAAGAGCGCTCTTTGCTTCTGATATTCCTGATTGGGACTTATCGACGTTTCTCGATAAAGCCAAAATCACTATCCAAGGCAAGATCACTCACACGGCATTATTGCTGCTAGGTCGGCCAGAGGCAGCACATTTTCTGCCGACCTTGGCGCAAATTACCTGGAAACTGGTTGGTGAAGAGCAAGCCTACGAACACTTTGAGCCCCCATTTCTACTCAGTACAACAGAGGTGCTACATCGTATCCGCAATGTCGGGTACAAGCTGTTTCCGAAGAACCAGCTGCTGGCTACCGAAGTAAGCAAGTATGACACTCGAGTGATTCTGGAGGCCCTGCATAACTGTATTGCGCATCAGGACTACCGGCTTCGCTCGCGCATCCTGGTGACTGAGCGTGCAGATCGGTTAGTGTTTGAAAATGCTGGGGGTTTCTACGAAGGCAAGCCGGAGGACTACTTCGGTGGTGAAGTCACGCCGAGCCGTTACCGTAATCCCTGGTTGACCCAAGCAATGGTTAATCTGGGGATGATCGATACCATGGGCTTTGGAATTAGCACTATGACCCAGTCGCAGCGCAAGCGTTATTTTCCTCTTCCTGATTACAGCAAGTCGTCTTCTGATGCAGTGGTGCTGGAAATATATGGGCACGTCATTGATGAAAACTACACACGCTTGTTACTGGAACACCAAGATCTGCCGCTCAATACCGTGATTTTGTTAGATCAGGTACAGAAAAAGCAGAAGATCACGGCTGATGCGGCTGCTTTGCTGCGTAGGCAGGGGCTAATTGAGGGGCGCAAGCCAAACTATTATCTTGCAGCTGAAATAGCGCAGACGACCGGGAGCAAGGGCGAATATATCCGCAATCGTGCTTTTGATGATGTCTACTACAAGGACCTGATTCTTGACTATCTGCGAGAGTATGGCTCGGCTAGCCCGCATGATTTGAAGAGCCTTGTTTTAGACAAGCTATCGGATGCATTAGACGAGAAGCAGAAGCAGAACAAGTTTCGCAACCTGCTGTATGCAATGTCGAAACGTGATCAAACGATTGAAAAACAAGGCAGCCCCCAGAAAGGGCGTTGGGTTTTGGTGCGCACTGGTTTAGATAAGGTTAGATAAGGTTAGATAAGGTTAGATAAGGTTAGATAAGGTTAGATAAGGTTAGATAAGGTTAGATAAGGTTAGATAAGGTTAGATAAGGTTAGATAAGGTTAGATAAGGTTAGGCGGTAATCCGCCCTTTTTTAGCGGAGCGCAAAAGTAGAGTTCAGGCCGCCATAGCCAACTTCTGTTTCGGGGTGATACCTCCCAGGGCCATATGGGGCCGTTCGTGATTGTAAGTCCAAAGCCAGCGAGTAGAAAATGCCTGCACCTCTTTGATTGATTCGAAGAGATAGTGGGCGAGCCAGTCATAGCGCACGGTCCGGTTGTAACGCTCGATATAGGCATTCTGCTGTGGCTTGCCGGGCTGGATAAACTCCAACCGAATGCCGTGTTGATCGGCCCAGTCGGCCAGGGTTTGGCTGATGTATTCGGGACCATTGTCACAGCGAATTCTGGAGGGTTTTCCCCGCCATTCGATGATCTGATCCAAAGCCCGAGTCACACGTAATGACGGCAACGACAAATCCACCTCGATACCCAATCCTTCGCGGTTGTAGTCGTCAATGACATTGAACAACCGGAAGGTGCGGCCATCAGCCAGCTGATCATGCATGAAGTCCATTGACCAGCAGTCGTTGATGGCTTGCGGCACAGCCAGGGGCTCCGGCTTTTCCCTGTTCAACCGTTTTTTGGGCTTGATGCGCAAGTTCAGCTCAAGTTCGCGGTAGATCCGATAGACCCGCTTGTGATTCCAGGGGAAGCCCTGGACATTACGCAGATACAAAAAGCACAGCCCGAAACCCCAGTTGCGTTGATGATGGGTGAGGCGAATCAGCCAGTCGGCAATCTCTGCGTTCTCATCGTTCAGCCTGGCCTGATAGCGATAACAGGTCTCGCTGATCCCGTAGGTATCACAGGCCAGCCGGATACTGATGCCTCGTTGCGCCACCGCCTCCCGCGCCAGATCGCGCCGCCGAGAGGCCTTTACCACTTTTTTTCGAGAGCCTCCTTGCGCAGTTCGGCCTTGAGACGCTCCTCGGCGTACATCTTCTTCAAGCGCCGGTTCTCGTCCTCCAGTTCCTTGAGACGAGCCATAAGGGAGGCGTCCATACCGCCGTATTTGGCGCGCCACTTGTAGAAGGTCGCGCTGCTCATACCGTGCTCGCGGCACAGCTCCGGGACGGGAACACCGCCTTCGGCTTGCTTCAGGACGGCCAGGATCTGGCTGTCGGTAAATCGTGATTTCTTCATGCAGAATCTCCTGCGTATAGGGTACGAGAAAATTCTACTTTTGAGCAACGCTACTACTCGGGGGGATTACCAGGCCAAGTTATAGAATAAGGATCAGGCATGGCAAAGAGCAAGGAACAGCAATTTCAACAAGACATCATTGACGCACTTAAAGCTCAAAACTGGTTGGTCGGTACGGCCAGTGGCTACGACCGCACCACGGCCTTGTATACCGAGGACTTTCTCGGCTACTTCAAGGACGCTTGGCCGGAGCGTTGGGAAAAGTTCGCCAAGGCCAACCCGAATAAATCCGACACCGTACTGATCCAGAAGCTGGCCCGTGAACTGGAGCAGAGCGGCACTCTGGAGGTGCTGCGCCACGGCTTCAAGCTGCCGGGCGTCAAGATCGAGACCTGCAGTTTCAAGCCAGACCACGGCATGAATCCGGATACCCTGCGGCGTTACCAGTGCAACCGTCTGCGGGTGGTGCCGGAGGTGTCTTATTCCCCTCATTACCGGGAAGCGTCCACTCAAGGAGAAAGCTACAACCCGCGTCTGGATCTGGTGCTGTTCGTCAACGGTATCCCCACCGCCACGCTGGAGCTGAAGAGCGAGTTCAAGCAGAGCGTGGAAAACGCCAAGCGTCAGTACCGCTATGACCGCCCGGTAAAAGACCCGCTGACCCGCAAGCCCGAGCCGCTGCTGACCTTCAAGCGCGGCGCGCTGGTGCATTTTGCCGTGGGTCAGAGCGAGGTGGCCATGACCACCAAGCTGGATGGCAAGGACACTTTCTTTCTGCCGTTCAACCTGGGCAGTCTGGATGGCGGTGCCGGTAACCCGCCGCCGCCGGATGACAGCCAGTACGCCACCGGCTATCTGTGGAACCAGTTGTTCCAGCCGGACGCCTGGCTGAAGGTGCTGGGCCGCTTCCTGCATCTGCAGAAGACCGTAAAGGAGGATTTTGACGGCAAGAAGATCACCCGGGAAACCATGATCTTCCCGCGCTATCACCAGTGGGATGTGGTCAATCAACTGATCGACACCACCCGCGCGGAAGGGCCGGGTCAGCGTTACCTGATCCAGCACAGTGCCGGTTCCGGCAAGTCCAACTCCATTGCCTGGACGGCGCACCAACTGGCAGCCTTGTACGGGGATGACGGGCAGAAGCTGTTCAACTCGATAATTGTGATTACCGACCGTACCGTGCTGGACAAGCAGCTGCAGGACACTATCTACCAGTTCGAGCATGCCCAGGGTGTGGTCAGGTGCATCACCCGGGATATCGGCGGCAAGAGTAAATCCGAGCAATTGGCCGAGGCCCTTGCCGAGCAGACCCGCATCATCATCGTCACCATTCAGACCTTTCCTGCCTTGTTCGATGCGCTGGACAAGTATCCCAAACTGGCCAGTGGGCGCTACGCGGTGATCGCCGACGAAGCACACTCTTCGCAGACCGGCTCCTCCGCCAGCAAGCTCAAGCAGATTCTGGGGGCGGACGAGTCAGGGCCTGATCATCAAGATCAGGAAGAGGTCAGCGCCGAGGAGTTGCTGGATGCCGCCGATATCCCGGGTGATGCACGGACTGTTCCCCAAGCGAGTACTCGACACCGTCCTGGATGCCATGACCGACAATGAAAAGATGTCGCTGGAGGTATTGGACAATGAGGTCAAGAGCAAAGCATTTGCCTTGGTGATTTTGAAGATGCTGACGCAGGAAGGTGGCTTGCCGCCACGGAGAGAGTGAAAGGCCAACCGTCAACAGAATCTCACCAGGTACTGATTGTTTCGAGCAACGTGAAACGTCATCAGCTCTGGTGTCAGGATGGTTGGCGCGCACCTGCCTAAGCTGCATAAGTGTTGACCACTTTTTAGCAGAAAAAGTGGTTGGAGGAGTTGGGGGGAACGTCAGTTGGGTCATTACATCCCGCTCTTGCCTAACATCAGATCACTTTCTCAGGCATGTTCGACAAGATACCCCTCTCTCCTATACTCTTCCCCGCTTTGCTGGCCCCAGGCCCAGTGAGCCCTATACCGCCCGATTTGCGGTAAAGTAGCCGCCGAAGATCTGCGTCTATCAGAGTTGCTGTTGATGAAAACCCCCAAAGAATACAAAGGACAGGAACACAAAGGTCGTGGCTGG
>Ga0265293_10011520_pt1 | contig 11999 bp, 9 predicted proteins | sample Munlanlewell138R_FD_192505 | JGI IMG/M metagenome (GOLD analysis project Ga0265293, IMG submission 192505) | Leachate microbial communities from a municipal landfill in Southern Ontario, Canada - Leachate well 138R | ecosystem: Engineered > Solid waste > Landfill > Unclassified | place: Canada... | reverse complement strand
GCCCAGGCAACCCTGCCCAGCGCCGACACACGCGCGGATGTCCTCGAACAGACCTTCCCTGGCCTTATTGATGATTTCCGGATCCGCGATTCCCGCGCGCAGCATGCCGACCATGTCGACCTTGCCATCGCCAATAGCACGTTCGGCGGCTCGTGGATCGATGATCCGGTCGCCTGTCGAAAGAACCGGCAGCTTCCCGCCGATCCTGGCCTTGATCTGCGCCGCTCCATCTATCAGCGGTCCGCGAGGTGATCCGCTGCTGCCGAAGTAGGGGAAGCCGCTGTTATTGAGGTAATCCACCAGCCCGGAACGGTACAGCGCCTCGGCAACTGCCAGTCCGTCTTCTCGGGATTCGCAGAACGCCCCGGTATCGTAGGCGTTATTGATACGTACTCCCAGGGCAAGCTCGCGGCCGATCGCCCCACGGACACCATCAAGAATCTGCATCAACAATCGCATACGATTCTCGAGGTTTCCACCGAACTCGTCGTCACGCTGATTGAAAGCCGGAAACAGCCATCGGTGCAAATAGTGATGATGGGTGTTATGGATTTCGATGCCATCGAGGCCGCCCTGCTTGCCGAGCCGCGCCTCTGCAGCAACGCCTTTCACGATCGACGGTATGTCCTGCGCCTCAGCTGCTCTGGGCATGCATCCTTTGGCATCTGGAGCAATCACACTGGGTTCCACGGCGGGCGTGCGCGGATCCGGATCGCGATCAGGCGCAAAGTCAAAGCCGGGAATGATCTGCAGGAAGACCTTCGCCCCATGAGCGTGCACCGCATCGGCGATTCGACGGTATCCCTCTACGCGCGACTCCCCGCGCGACGAACGCCCGGCATCGCCGTGTGCGGAGCAGAACAGCAGCCCATAGCCGCCCCGCGCACGCTCCGCATAGTAGGCTGCGGCACGACTCGCATCGGAAAACAACGTCGTGTGCGCCGGGTAGAATGCGCGATTCGGAACCGCAATCGGTCCGATCCTGATCTCCCGGAACAAGTGGGCAAAAGAATAAACCATTCGATGCGCTCTACGCGTTCAGGATCCAATCTCACCAGCGGTATGTGGCAGTAACCATGTAAGTTCGCGGTGGTGTCCACGTGACGTTGCGGAACATGCCGAAATCGATGAACTGGACCACGTCATCCTCGTCGGTGAGGTTGCGGCCGAGCAGCGAAACGTCGACGGTTCCTCCCCCGGCACGGATCCCCTGGAGCATCAAGCCGGCGTCGAGATTCTTGTTCGAGGGAAGCACATCGATGTCGGCTGCGTACTGCCCTCCGGCATTGGGCGCAGAAAGGTCTTTGTTTGCCGCATTGATGTAGGTTTTCGACGTGTACGCGAAATCGGCGCGCGCACGCAGATCCGCCCATCCTGTGTGTAGCAGCGTGCCGTCGAGCCGCACGCTCAACGTGCTTTCCGGCGCATACGGCGCTACCCGATTACTGGCGGTCTCGATGAGCGGCTGGCCGGGTATGTTCAATGCGTTGTCGATGTACTTATCGAACTTCGCATCGAGATAACCGTACGCCAGCTGCATCTGCCAGTCGTTCGAAATCTTGAACGTCACCTCGAGTTCCGCACCACGATACGTCGACTTGCCGGCATTCTCGATCCAGGACTGAGTCGTACCGGGAAGCAGCTGATTGAGCTGCTGGTCGGTGAGCTTATTCTGAAAAAGCGCAAGATTAGCCAGCGCACGGCCGCCCAGCAGCATCGATTTGAGACCCACTTCCGTCGATATCACCTTTTGCGGTTTGAACGGATCGCTCACCCGCGGATCCGTGAGCTCCGAGCTGAATCCGCCGCTCTTGAAACCCTTGGCGACGCGAGCATAGAAATTCAAGTCCGCGTTGGGTTTGTAGGAAAGCGCGGCCATCGGCGACGTGTCGGAGAAATCGGTGCTGTAGCTGACGCGTGGAAAGATGTCGGCGACGAACGGCCCGCCGAAGCCGTTCGTGCGGTAGCGATGTGTCCAGCCGCTCTTCTTCTCTTCCGTGTAACGGGCCCCAATAGTCGCCGTCCAGTGATCGCTCAGGCGATAGTCCACCTGACCGAAGGCTGCTACGGCGCGAGTTTCCGCACCGAAGTCGGCCCGCTGGGGCGCCGCACCGAACAAGGCGAAGTTCTGTCTACTGCCATGCTCTCCATCATCGCGAAAGTAGTAGAGCCCGAAGACATAATTGAATCGATCACGCTCGCCGGTCCATTGCAGCTCGTGACTGTGCTGCTTGTAGTCCTGATGGTTCTCATAGTCGGTATTGAGCCCCCATGTCAGGCCCGGCGCGGGCGTGATCGATTCCAATGGCGTTCCATCGATATCCAACGCAGCAATCAAATCGAACTTGCGATAGGCGGCGATGTACTTCAGCGAGTCGCGATCGGCGATCTGATACGACAGTGTCAAGGCATGGAACGCATCTTTCTGGTCCGCTATATTCGGCCCGTTGGTACTTGTCCTGTCGGGCCGCGAGGTGACCACATAGGGCGAGAACGCGTCTTCGATCGCACCTCCGATCAATGGCCCGAACACGGAAGGGAACGCGCCCGTCCAGCCATCGAGAGCGTAGATGCTCTGCACGTTCGGCGTTCTTTCCGCATTCGAATAAACAAAATCGTATGCGGCGGTGAAGCTGTCGGTGAAGTCGAGATTGGCAGACAGATTGACGAAATCGTTGTCTATTGCACCCAGGTCGGGGCCGGTAAGATTCCTGGCCCAGCCGTCCGATTGCTCCTTGCGGGCAGCCAGACTCAGGCTGGCAATTCCGAATTTTGGAAAATCGACGCGAAAGTGCGCGCTGCGACGATCGAAGTTGCCGAGCTCGGCCGTAACCGAGCCGTCAAAAACGCCTGTCGGCTTGCGCGTAATGAAGTTGATTGCGCCGCCTTCGGTGTTGCGTCCGAAGAGCGTACCTTGGGGCCCCCGCAGCACCTCGACCCGTTCGACGTTACTCATATCAATCGTATTACTGGCGCTCTTGCCGAGATAAACGCCATTCAGATAGATCGCAATTGCCGGATCCATCCAGAGGGGCGCATAGCCCGTCGAACTCCCGCGTATCGCGATGATGGCGTTCCCGATTCCCGCGGTGCCCTGGCGCACCGTAACATTGGGGGCCATTGCATTCAGAGCCAGCGAGTTCACGGCGCCAAACAGCTCCAGCTGCTCGCCGCCGATGGCGCTGATCGAGAGCGGCACGTCCTGAAGTCTTTCCTCTCGCCTCTGGGCGGTAACGATGACCTCCTCGATTGCGGGCGGTTCGTTCGTCGCACCCGAACCGGCCGGCGTGGCACGCGGGCTACTGGCTTGCGCCAAACGCATGCTCGTCCTGTTGAATCTGGCGGTGGACGGTTTCGGACCTTGAGAGACCGCCACGGTACGCTCATCGATGACTTCGTAATACAGACCCGTGCCCTGCAGCAGCCGCTCGAGCGTCGTGAGTACCGGATAGGTTCCGACGATCCGCTCGCACTTCAGCCCAGAGACCGCATCCGGCCGGAACAGAATCTGCAGGTCCGCTTGCCTGGCGAATTCCGAAAGCGCCGCCGCCAGAGGCTGGGCCTCGATCGAAAACGATTTCTGCGCCGGGTCATCATCGGCGAAGATTGCGGGCGCGGAGACTGCCAGCGTGGCCGCAAGGATCCCCGTCACCGCACGATGCAGAATGGGCGTCATATATATGTTGCTCCTTGTAGCGACCCTGCGCGACGAAGTGCCCGCAGATGACTCATCTCTGGAACATATAGACGCTGGCGGAAGCCGAGTCCGCCAATCCTGCGCAGCCTAATGGCGGTTTCTTCGGGCCGCGGCGTCTATTGACGGGGAACGATGGTCGCGGTCTGCTATAGGAATGCCTGGAAGATCGTCGTGAAATCAACTACGCAAGGTAAGCCGGCAGAGCCTGCAGCCGAGGTCGAGTTCCAAGCCGACCCCGCCGAGCAGGCTCAGCAGGCATACGTCACTCTTCTATTCATACGATATCGCGGCGTGCTGCATCGTTATGCAGAGCGCCTGCTGGGCTCCGGCGAGGATGCCGCAGATCTCGTGCAGGAGACATACTATCGACTCATGCGGCGCCCTTTGACCAGCCAGTTCGAGTCCGCCGCTCGAGCTTACCTGTTTCAAACGATTCGGAACCTCGCCAAGGACTCGTACCGGCGAAACGGCCGGCGCTTTGCGAGCTCCCACGTCACTCTCGACGAAGACCTTTCCGACGACACCCGAACGCCCGAGGAATTTGTCGCGTCGCAACAGATCGTGACCGAGCTGCTGCTGGCGGTGCGCCGCCTGCCTGCCGAACAGCGCATCGTGCTTTTGCTGAACCGCGATCGGGGCATGACCTTGGAGGACATTGCCGAGCATCTGGGCATCAGCAAGCGTACGGCCGAACGCCGGCTCCGGGCAGCCATCGAGTGTCTGACGCAGGCAATGGAGTTTGTGCGATGAATGTATTTCATCGACTCACCACGCGCTCCCGGACGGCAACGGAGTGGTTCGCGAGCCTGCAGCGGCGTGAAATACCCGCAGATGAGTGGGCTCGGTTCCGACAGTGGATAGAGGCCGCCCCTGGGAACCGGGAGGAGTTTCGCCGCCGCGAACAGCTCTGGGAACTGTTGGGATCGGTGGTCCAGGACGAGCGACTGGCCGAGGAAACCCGGCAGGCGCTCGCTCATCCGCCGGCGGCCAGGCGCTATCGTGCCCGTCTCGGCGGCGGCTTCGCGCTGGCGGCCAGCGTGGTGCTTGCCGCTTTCGGAGCATGGTGGGCCGTCCAGTTCGCCGACGTCCGCGATGTGAAGACCGCAGTCGGTGAACGGCAGGTGATCGTTTTGCCCGACAACTCAAGAATCGCGGTCAATACCGCCACTCACCTGCGCATCGACTATCGCCTCGGCCGGCGCAGAATCCACCTCAAGCAAGGCGAGGCGCTATTCGACGTTGCGCGCGACGCCTCCCACCCCTTCATCGTACGGACGACACGGGCGACCGTCACCGCATTGGGAACGGAATTTACCGTTGCTCAGTCCACTGGCGGCGTCAAGGTGGATGTTCTCGAGGGCCGGGTGCGCGCGGCAATGCCCATGACCGGCCAAGGCACGCCACCCTCGATCCTGTTGGCTGCAGGCCAAGCCGGACACCTTTCATCACAGAGTCGGCAGTGGACGCGAGGCCAGGCCGACGTGACTCGGATCAGGGCTTGGCAAGCCGGTCGCCTCGAGTTTCAGCATGAAACACTCGAAACCGTCGTCGCCGAATTCAATAGATACAGCCACCCACAGCTGGTACTCGCAGACCAGCATCTCGCCTCCCTACGAGTGAGTGGCGTATTTCGTATCGGGCACACGGAATCCCTGGTGCGCGCGCTCATGGCCGTCTATCCCATCGAGGCTTACTGGGAATCGAATCAGGTGATTCTGCGATACACACCGCGACCCATCATCCCCACCCAGAATTTCGTTCAACGTAGCAAGCACGGATCGCGTTCCGGCGCTGCTCAGCCGCTGGAATCCGGCACCCGCGAGTAGGGAGATTCCCGGCAGGCAGAGTGAAAACATCTTTATTGTAAGGGCAACAATCGACAAATTTCCCCCGGGAACAAATGCGCGTCGCAGCTGTTTGCGACAGTAGCGCAGATGTACTTCACCGTAGCCGGTGTCGCTACTGGCCTACTTGTTGTCGTCTCGGGAAGAAAGGCTCATGAGCGTCAATTCTCTGCGCTCCGTTCCGTTCTGGCACGATGGTGTGCAGCCCCCTCTGTGGCCGGCGCTGCGCGACAATGTCACTACCGATGTGTGTGTGATCGGCGCGGGAATCGCCGGCCTCACAACGGCCTGGATGCTGGCGAAGGCAGGCATGAGCGTCGCCGTGCTGGAAGCGTTGGATCTCGCCGCAGGTGAAACCAGCCGCAGCACTGCGCACATCGCCGTCCCCGATGATGGCTATTGGGAGATCGAACGCGAACATGGCATCGTTGCGGCCCGGCACGTCGCAGACAGTTTCGGCAAGGCGATCGACACGATCGAATCGATCGTCACCGAAGACAGCATCGCGTGTGACTTCGAACGAGTCGATGGCCTGCTCGTTTCCTGTGCCGCCGATCCTGGTACAGCCTTGACCCGAGAGCTCGAAGCAGCACGTCGTGCCGATGTCGAGGTCGAACTACTGTCGCAGACACCGGAAGGTTATGCCGGCTTCGAAGGCCCGTGCCTGCGCTTTCCCCGTCAGGGTCAGCTTCATCCGTTCAAGTATCTTCTGGGACTCGCGGCCGCATTACCACGGCGTTGTGCCCTGTTCACGGGAACGCGGGCCACCGCCATCGAGGACATCGGCGACGGTGTCGTCGTCCGCACCGACGGCGGCACCGTGCACGCCGGGGCCGCGGTCGTCGCCACCAACACCCCCTTCAACGAACGTCTCGGCCTGCACCTGCGTCAAGCGGCTTACCAGACGTATGTAGTGGCCGGACTCATCCATAAAGACACGCTGCCACGCCGTCTCTTCTGGGACGATGGCGATCCTTATCACTATGTACGGCTCGCACCTTACGATGCCAGTCACGACGTGCTGATCGTGGGTGGCGAAGATCACCGGACGGGCCAGGAAGACAATACCGCGTCTGCTTTCGACGAACTGGAAGACTGGGTTGCGCGCCATCTGCCGGCGCCCGATACCTTTCGGTGGCGCTGGTCGGGCGAAATCATCGAACCGGTCGACTACCTGGCAAGCCTCGGACGCGAGCCGGGCAGCAGAAATGTCTACCTGATCAGCGGCGATTCCGGCAACGGCATCACGCACGGAACCATCGGTGCGAGAATCGTCAGCTCGCTCGTTCTGGGCCAATCCGAGCCATGGGCCGAAGTCTACGACCCTGCGCGCTCACGCACGCAGCAGGTCGTAAAGCTTGCCCAGCAACAGGCAGACATCGCAGCGCAATACACCCGCTGGCTGACCGCAGGCGATGTCCCTGACGTCAGTGAGATCGGTTACGAATGTGGGGCGATCATTCGCCGTGGTCTGCATAAAATTGCGGTGTATCGTAATAACGAAGGCGACCTGTACGCGAACTCCGCCGTCTGCCCTCACATGGGATGCATCGTGCAATGGAACTGCGCCGAGCGAACCTGGGACTGCCCTTGTCACGGATCGCGCTTCACGGCCTATGGTGCACTACTACACGGCCCCGCCGACCGGCGGCTTACCTCGTTCAATCAGCCCCATCGTCTGCAGCGTCTCATCGGCGATGCCGACGCCAGTAACGACCGCAACAAGACAACGCGAACCGATCGGCATAACTGACCATCGAAAACCGATTCAGCGAGGGGCGGCTGACCCGGTCAATTCCGCGAGCGCAGCCTGGGCAAGGCGCAAGTGCTCATGCACAATGGGCATCATCTCCGTAGAATACTCCACCAGCGCCTGATTCTGCCCGTAGCTCAGCTCCCATTGCAGCAGATTCAGAGTGCGCTGATGATCGCCGATCTGTTTGAGCAGGTAACGTTGATCGAAGGGCGTCCCCTGCGCCTGCTGCAGTTCTTCGCGAAATGCCGCATCGCTTGGATCGAGGCCCTTCGGCACTTCGGAGTTGACGGAGCGTCCGATACGAGTCAGCTGATCATTCGCCCGAGTATGGTCCGCTGTCATTTTCTCCCCGAACGATCGTATCTGCGGCGATTTCGAGCGGCTCTGGGCCAGCTTCCCCAGTTCGACTTCCGCACGCCCGCCGAGCGTCGCCTGGCGTACGAAAAGCCTGTCCTGCGCATTCGCGTGATCCGCTGTCGGCTTACCATTTTCGATTCCAGGCGTATCGGCAATCAAGCCACCGGCATTACCAATGCTCGCTGCCTGTGCACCGGCGCCGAAAACCATGACCGGCACGGCCACCATGAAGATGAGCGATCTCATCGGAGCTTCTCCTATAGTGTCAAAAGATAGGCGAGAAGCTGCTGCTTTTCCTCGCTCGTCAGCTTCACACCGAGCACCAGATTGAAATACTCCACCGTATCCGCCAACGTCATCAGGCGACCGTCGTGCAGATAGGGTGGTGAATCCTTGATTGCGCGCAGCGTAAAGGTCTTGATGGGACCGTCCGGAATCGCCACCAGATCATTGGCCACCATGCCAACCTTGTAGAAACGCTCCAACCGCAGGTCGTGCATCATCTGATCCATGAACTCCAGGTGCGGCACATGACACTCGGCACAGCGACCCTTACCCATGAAGACTTGCTCTCCAGCCAATTCCTGCGGCGCGGCTTTGGACGGATCGAGTTTTCCTAGTGGATCGAGTTTCGGTGCTGGCGGAAAGTCGATGATGTTCTGCATCTGCGCCATCATCGCCACCTGATTTGCCCGGTCCGGCAGATGGACGCCCTTGCGCGCCGCACTTACATGGTCGCCGTTGAAGTACGCCGTGCGCTGCTCGAACTCCGTAAAATCCTCGATCGAGCGCAACGACCGCTTGGAGCCGTGAATCTGCTGATTGAACATGCCGCGCAGGCTAGGGGTATCCAGACGGAATCGCACCGTCTGGGGGCGAAGATCCGGCGTCAGATGAAAAGCAGCGTTGGTATGGAGGTTGGCGTGACAGTCGAGGCATGCGACCCCGAGACTCGGATCCGCCACCTTTCGATCCTCGGTCTGGTTGAACTCCTCCTGCGGAAACGGGGTCAGCAGCAACCGCAGACCTTCCATCTGCACCGGCGTCACGATACCGACCATCATTTCGTAGAATGAACGAATCGTAAGCAGCTTGCCGCCTGAAACATCGCCTAGTTCAGGACGGGTAGTGAGAAAAATCGGCGGCGGAAACTCCGGTGTCAGGTGATCGGGAAGATCGAAATCGACATCGAAGCGCCTCAGGTCGCGTTGCTCGAAGTTACGGATCGAATCGATCTGGTTCTGCGGGAATACCTGTCCGCCGGCGAGCTGCTTGGTATGCGGCAACGGTCGGAAGCCGTCCGGCAGCAGATCGCGATCGCGGATTTCCTCCGGTGTGAGCTTTGCCAGTTCGTCCCAGCTCGTTCCCGATTTCAGACGCACGCGCACACCCTCCTGTACCGCCTTGCGGCCGCCGGACATCATGACTCCCTGCATCGGTTTGTCCGACAGATCGTAGCGTTCTTGCAGCAATGCCTGCTGGCGCGCCATGACCGCCGGCTTGGCGGCCTCGTCATTGCGCTTGACGACGCTGGGCGGAACCGTGGGCAACGGTCGATACGTGGCACCCGGTGGCAGGGGATCCGCGGCCTGTGCCTGCCATGCAACGGTGGAGCACAACATCAGCACGGCCGAGTAGACGGGGTACTTATTCATGGATCGTCACTCCGGCTTATGGAATGTACCGACGATACGAATGTAATGTCGGGAGGAACAATGGAACCGGCAGCCACGAACACACGTGGAGCGACAGGCGCATAAGGCAATCCTCGCGAGCGAGCGCAAGTCCTGGGTCAGCGACCTACCGTCAATCTTCGACCCTCGTTGAAAGTTCCGATCCAACGACAGTTTTCGCCCCACGATCGTCCGATCCCGCGCTCATCTCGGGAAACATTCGCGCTTCGATGGAACATCCGAGTATGGCCGGGTACTTCATCGAGGCTTGTTCAACGCGTCATGTGCCCTTGGTTCAACGCGTCATGCGCCCTTGGCCGAACATCGTTTCGAGACGGAACCGACTGAACCTCCTTCGTGATTTGACATTTCCATGAAACGTCTCCCGTGAGATCCATGACGCTCAGCAAACGACACATCGCCATGGTTCTCGTTCTGCTCGCGTCCTGCGGGGAAAACGAGAGCCCTTCACCCGTCCAACCCCCTGGCTCGCCGACGACCACCCGCACCGACGCGCTTGAAGCAGGTGCAACACTGCTGCAGCGCAAGGAACCGCTCGACGCGCTGAACACCTATCTCGACGGCTTTCATTTTTACAACGGGAGCATGGAGCAACAGATGGAAGCGCACCACTACTGTAGCCTGCTCAACGAGGACGTCACTCAATGCGTAATCTATGATGGGAACGGCAGCGACGCCAAGATCATGGGAGTGGAATACATCGTGAGCGGCAAGGTGTTCGAGACTCTGCCGCCGAATGAAAAGCATCTATGGCATAGCCACGTTTACGAGGTTCGATCCGGACAACTCATCGCACCAGGCATCCCGGAAACCGCCGAGAAGGTGCTCATGGCAAAGATTGCCGGAACGTACGGCAAAACCTGGCATACATGGCATACGGATCAGGACCATGCCCTGCCGCTCGGCACGCCGATGCTGATGATGGGTTTCACGCAGGATGGACAGGCGCACGCGCAGAGGGTGGAGGCGCGCGACCAACGCCTCGGCATCGCAAGTGCGGACCGGCGCGAGTCGCGCGCCGATCTCGAATATCCGCAAATCGATAGCGATGCCGACGCATGGCAGAAGGGAATCGTCGTGCAGCTGCAGGCGGTTCGAAAAGACCGAAAAGGAAACGGCCGAAAAGGAAACGATGAGTTCAACCCACCTCAGCCGGTCCCCTTGCCAGCCGACGGCCAATAGTGGGAATCCGGCGTATCCCGTGCACCGAAGATGGCCTGCCCGACGCGCACGATGGTCGCGCCTTCTTCGATGGCGATCTCGTAATCGCCGGACATGCCCATCGACAGTTCATCCAGCATGATTCCGTCCGGCGCCTCCTGCCGCAGTTGGTCGCGCAGCTCGCGCAGCCGCACGAAGCACCGGCGTACCGGTGCGGCGTCAGCCGACAGCAGCGCCAGCGTCATGAAGCCGCGCACCCGCAGAGCTGAAAAGGCCGGCAGTTCGCGCAGAAATGCCGCCACCTCGTCCGGCGGCAGGCCGTACTTGCTCGCCTCCTCCGACGTGTTGACCTGAACGAGTACATCCAAGCCGCGGCCTTCGGCTTGCAGACGCCGCTCCAGCGCTTCAGCCAGACGCAGGCTGTCCAGCGCCTGAAATTCCGCCGCACAGCGCGCCACCAGCTTGGCCTTGTTGGTCTGCAAATGGCCGATGACCGACCAGCGCAGGTCGGTCAGATCCGCCATCGCCTCCCATTTTCGATGAGCCTCCTGCGGCTTGTTCTCACCGAACAGTCGGCAACCCGCGGCATAACACAAGCGGATGCTGGCCTCGGTCTTGGTCTTGCTCACCGGCAGCAGGCGCACACCGGCCGGATCGCGTCCGGCCCGTCGGCAGGCTGCCGCGATACGCGCCCGAACTGCCGCCAGATTGCGCCGGAAATCCTCCATGGATTCGGCCTGCGGCCATCGTCCATGCAAATCGTGCAAATCACTCGAATGCAAGCGTACCTCGTCTGCCGCCCGGCCAGGCCCGAGCGAGCTCATTTCAGCGCGACCCTCGGAAAATCGACCGGGACGTCCAAAGCGACATTGATGTAATTGGTAAACAAGTTCAAGGCGACATGCGCCATGATCTCGACGATCTGTTCGTCACCGAAGCCGGCTTCCCGCAGATGAGCGACATCGGCATCCGTGATCTGGGCACGCTGCTCGACCACCTTCAGGGCAAAGACCAGCGCCGCGGCGGTCCTGGTGTCTTCGGACCGGCCCAGTTGAGCCGCTGCCATCTCGGCAGGAAGCGCACCGGCATTCTGGCCGAGCACGGTATGAGCCGCCAGACAGTACTCGCAGCGATTCCGGTTGGCGATCGCCACGGCAATCTGCTCACCGAGCTTGGCGCCCAGGGTACCCTGGCCCAATGCGCCGAAGGCCGTCCACATGCTTTGCAAGGCTGCCGGCGAGTTGGCCACCGCCTTGAACATGTTGGGCAGGGTACCAAAGGCCTGCTGAATTTGGGCGAGCAGGGGCTGGCTGGCGGACGGGGCGGATCGGGACTCGATGTTGACGCGGGGCATGTCGATCTCCTGGTGTTTCGACGGATCGTGGGAAAACAGCGGGTATGTGCAGTATGTCTGCCCGGTCTGTATCATTAGAAACAATACATCCACAAAACATACCCATTCGTTCATGCCGCCACCTGCTCCCATCGAC
>Ga0265293_10011519_pt1 | contig 11999 bp, 6 predicted proteins | sample Munlanlewell138R_FD_192505 | JGI IMG/M metagenome (GOLD analysis project Ga0265293, IMG submission 192505) | Leachate microbial communities from a municipal landfill in Southern Ontario, Canada - Leachate well 138R | ecosystem: Engineered > Solid waste > Landfill > Unclassified | place: Canada... | reverse complement strand
GGCGCCGATCACTTCGCTAACGCCTACTTCTCCACCTACGGTCTGCCCACCATGACCACGCACGCCTCGAACAACTACGGGCCGTTCCAGTTCCCGGAGAAGCTGCTGCCGCTAGCGCTATCACGCGCCTTAGCGAACGAGAACGTGCCGCTTTACGGCGACGGCAGCAACGTGCGCGACTGGCTGCACGTGGAAGACCACGCGCGGGGCCTGGTGGCGGTCATGGAGCGGGGCACGCCCGGCCAGACCTACCTAATGGGTGGCGCCACCGAGCTCAGCAACAAGACCGTGCTTAACGACCTGCTCAGCGTGCTTAACGAGCTGGCGCCGGCGGAGCGCGACTACCGCGAACTCATCACCTTCGTCCCCGACCGCCCCGGTCACGACCAGCGCTACGCAGTGGACTCCAGCAAGGCGGAACAGGAGTTGGGTTGGCAGCGGCAGGTGCCGTTCCCCGCCGGGCTCAGGAGCACTGTGGCCTGGTACCTGGCCAATCAGGAGTGGGTCGAAAGCATAAGGAGCGGCCGCTACGACCTAGGCCGCCTAGGCGCGGACCCAACGGGGGCCGAAGCGTGAACGCGCCGGGGGGCAACCTGGCTCGCAAGGGCATCATCCTGGCAGGCGGCATGGGCACGCGCCTGTACCCGGCCACCATGGCAGTGAGCAAGCAGTTACTGCCCATTTACGACAAGCCCATGATCTACTACCCGCTGTCGGTCCTCATGCTGGCTGGCATTCGCGAAGCGCTGATCATCTCCACCCCGCGCGACCTGCCCGGCTTCCGGCAGTTGCTGGGCGACGGCGAGCGGTGGGGCATGCGCTTCGAGTACGCCGAGCAGCCCGAACCCGCGGGTATAGCGCAGGCGTTCCTGATAGGCGAGGAGTTCCTGGGCGGCGCCGCCGCCGCGCTGGTGCTGGGCGACAACATCTTCTACGGGTACGGCCTCACGGGCCGCCTGCGTTCCGCCATGGAACGCACGGATACGGCCACCGTCTTCGGTTTCCGTGTCACCGACCCGGAGCGCTACGGGGTGGTCTCGTTCGACGAGACCGGCCGCGTGACCGACATCGAGGAGAAGCCCGCGCAGCCCAAGAGCAACTACGCCGTCACCGGACTCTACTTCTATCCGCCCGACGTCAGCGCGCAGGCAGCGGCACTGAAGCCCTCCCCGCGCGGAGAGCTCGAGGTCACCGACCTGAACCTCCTCTACCTGCGCGAGGAGCGCCTCAACGTGGAGCTGTTCGGGCGCGGCATGGCGTGGCTGGATACCGGCACGCACGAGAGTTACCTGCAGGCTTCGAACTTCGTGGAGACGCTCGAGGCGCGCCAGGGGCTCAAGATCGCCTGCCCGGAGGAGATCGCCTACCACCAGGGCTGGATAAACGCCGAGCAGCTCACGGCCCTAGCCGAGCCCATGCGGGCTAACGCCTACGGTCAGTACCTGCTGGGTCTGCTGAAGGAGTAGCCGCTCGCAGGTGGCGCTCACGAGCCGGGGCGGTTGCTAGTCGGCGTACATGAGTCGGGACGGTCGCTAGGCGGCGCTCATGTGCTGGGGCGACCCCAAGCTGGGGCGTTCATACCTCGCTGCGGTCGACGAGTAGCGGCAAGGGGTCGATGGGCCGCCAGCCACACCACTCACCTAAACCACCCAGGTAAACGCCGAAGTGCAGGTGCGGGGCGGTAGCGGCAGCGTTGCCGGTGTTCCCCACGTAACCGATGACGTCCGTTACCTCCACGTACTGACCGACTTCTAGGCCGGCCGCTATGGAGTCTAGGTGCGTGTAGAAGTAACGCACCCCGCCGTCGCCCACGAGCGTCACTGAGATGCCGCCTAGGTCCGTGGTCGAGAGCCGGGTCACGAAGCCGGGCGCCGCGGGTCGGATGGGCGTGCCGCGCGGCGCCATGATGTCGACGCCTTCGTGCTGGCGCCCGCCACTGCGCGGAGCGCCGAACGACGGATAGACCGCGGCGGTGATGGCTTCGTCAACGGGCATGAGCAGCGCGAACGGCAGGGAGGGCCCCACCTCGTCTATCAGCCTGGAGCGGTAGTTGGCGCCGCCGCTGCCGGAGGCGCTCTCCTCGGCAGTGCAGGTATGCTCCGGCCACGTCACCAACGCTTCGGACACGGGCTGAGCGCCGGCATGCTGAGAGCCAGCCACCGCGGCGTCGCTGCCTCGGCTTCCGCCCCTGTCGCCGGCTCCGTCGCCGCCGTGATTACCGCCCCGGTCAGTGGTCGCCATGGCTGAGCAGCCGACCAACGTAAGCGAGGCCGCCAGGAGCGCCAACCCGGTGATGTACCGGCTGGAGCGCCTCCTTGGCGGCCTCGAACGTGCTGTTGTGGGCGGGCCGAACATGGTTCGACTCTACCCGCTAGTTGGACCGGCAGGCATTCATGGTGGCTGCACGGTTCTCTCAGTTTCGGCCGGGATCACCCGGGCACGGGGCTGGTAGCGCTGGGCCCGGCGCTACTCAGCTACCTAGCGTCCCTCGGCGTTAGCCCTGATGGCCGCGGCCACGTACGCCGCCAGGCCCTCGGCCTTGTCTTCGTAGTACTTGGTGAAGCGCGGGTCCGCCTCGTACATGTCGGCCAGGCCCTCATGGATCTCGTAACTGCAATCGTAGTAGTTGTCGGTTATCTGTTGGCGGTGGGCTTCGGCGGCGGCCTTGGCCCGGTCGTCGGTAGCGGGCACGCCCGCCGCCATCAGCTCCATGAAGCGCTGTTCCACGGTTACAACCTGGGCAGACACCCGTTGCCAGTCGGCTTTGGTGTAGCCCTTCACGCGCGCCTGGCTCTGCTTATAGGCGTCCGTGTGGCCCCAACGCTCCTCGGCTTCCGCCGCGTGCTTGCTGGGGTCGTGGTTTCCGAACACCTCGAACATCTCTTTGGGTGAGAGGTTGATACCCATGTTCCTTGCCTCCATCTGCCGCCGGACCTGCCTTCGCATGGTCAGGAGCCGCTCCAGGCGGGCGTTCAGTAACGCTTCCTGCCTGCGCAGGTGCTCCACCGGGTCCGTGCCGGCGTCGTCGAGGAGGTGCGCTATGGCCTCGAGCTCGAAACCCAGGTCGCGGTACGAGAGGATCTGCTGCAGACGCTCGAGTTCCGCGCGGCCGTACAACCGGTAACCGGCGGGGCTGCGCTCCCCGGGCGAGAGCAGACCGATGGCGTCGTAATGGTGGAGCGTGCGCACGCTCACCCCCACGAGGTTGGCTACCGCCCCGACGGAGAGGGACTCCACCGGTGTTTCCGTTGCAACGTCGCGGTTCACCGCGCACCTCCTTCACCAGGCAACATAGGGCCTAACGTAACGTGAGGGTCAAGCCCTGCACCTATCTGACATGCGTGGGCGCCCTACGGGATACCCTTTAGGCGTGGCGGTAGATGCCCTAGTAGACATGCACGCTCTACGCGAAGGCGCCGTACGTTTGGCGCACGAGGCGGGGCAGAGGATTCTGGAAGTTTACGCGACCGAGTTCGAGGTGACCGCCAAGGCCGACACCTCACCCGTCACCGCCGCCGACCTGGCCTCCCAGGCGCACATCGTGGCGGGCCTGCAGGCGCTCATGCCCGGCGTGCCGGTCATAGCCGAGGAGAGCGACCTCCCCTCTTACGAGGACCGCCGCGAATGGAGCCGCTTCTGGCTCGTGGACCCGCTGGACGGCACCAAGGAGTTCGTTAAGCGTAACGGCGAGTTCTCTGTGAACATCGCCTTAGTCGAGAACGGTTACCCCATCCTGGGCGTGGTGCACGCGCCGGTCACCGACCTCACTTACGTGGGCGTGACCAAGAGCCGCCACGCCTCGGCTTCTGCCTGGCGGTACGACGTCGAGGGCGGCGCTCACCCCATCCATAGCCGCGCGCCAGACGGCACGGGCGTACGGGTCATGGTCAGCCGCTCGCACTCGAACGCGCCGACCGTAAAGTTCATCGAGGCTCTGGGCAAAGAGTTCGGTCCGGTAGAGACCATCCCGCGCGGCAGCGCCATCAAGAGCTGCCTGGTGGCGGACGGCACGGCACACTACTACCCACGGCTTGGGCCCACCATGTGGTGGGACACGGCTGCGGCACAGGCCGTGCTCATCGCCGCGGGCGGCGAGATGCTGGCCGAGAACGGCGGCGGACCGCTCCGTTACAGCGGCGAGAACCTGGGCAACCCACCGTTCGTGGCCGTTTACTCCAGCGGGGCGTACTTACCCGACACTTAGCCTCAGCTGGAGCAAGTTGCTGCTAATCCGAGGACAGGTGAAAGCCGGCGCGGCGCCCATTGGTAGGTGCCGCGCCGGTTGCTATCGCAGGTTGTTTGCCGGGCCCGCGCTCTCTCGCTACGGCCCCGAACGCTCAAGTACTTACCTCAGAGTAGCGTAGACGGGCGCTACCACCACGTCCACCTCTTCCGACTCTCCGGAGACCACCGTGACCGCTTCGACGAAGCCCACGCGGTCGGCCGGCGAGATGCCGGTGGCGGCGTCGCGCAGTTCCAGGCCCACGATGAGGTACTGGCCGGGAGCCAGCGCGTCGAACTGGTAGGCGAAATCACCGTTGGGCAGGGGGCTGCCTTCGGCGCGGTTGGCGGCCATGAGCTCCAGGGCGGCCAGGTTGCCGAGTCCGATCTCTGGCGCCACTTCGCCTTCGTAGGCTATGGCGTACGCCACCGCCGTGGGCGTGGTGACCGTCTCGCCGTTCAGCGCGGCAGCAGCGTCGAGGAGGCCGGCGCCGCAGACGTTCTGACCGTCGAAGCCGCTGGCCGGCACGTTGCACTCGGCCGCCGAGAGCGGGTAGGACGCGTTGTGCAGGCGTTCACGGATCTCGGCGAGCGTAAGGTCGGGTTCCTGCGCCAGCATTAGCGAGACGACGCCCGCCACGTGCGGCGAGGCCATGCTGGTGCCCTGGTTAAACCCGAAGTTGGGGATGTCAGCAGTCCAGTTGTAGGACGTGCTCAGTACCCCCGCGTAGAAGTTCGCGTCCACGGGGTGGTCGTAGTCGGCGTCGCCACCAGGAACCATGACGTCAACGAACGCGCCGTAGTTCGAGAAGTAGGAGCGGGCGCCGGTTGGACCGGTGGCGCCCACAGTGATCATGCTCGGGCAGTTGGCGGGGAAGTTGATGTCGCTGGGCGACGCGGCGTTACCAGCCGAGGTCACGGAGATCATGCCGAACAGCTCTGCGAACAGGCCGTAGAACTCATCGATGGACGCCGGGCATTCGCCCATGATGTTGCCGCCGAGGCTCATGTTGATGACCTGGGCGGGGCTCTCGTTGACGTGACCGCCGTAGTTGGGGTCGGGCACGCCTGCGGCCCAGAAGGCTCCTTCGATGATGCCCGCCAGTGTGCCACTACCGGCTTCGCCGCCGAGAACCTTTACGGGAACAAGCTCAACGTTCCAGTTGATGCCGGCAACGCCGTCTTCGTTGTTGCTGGTGGCGCCTATGGTGCCGGCCACGTGAAGGCCGTGGGGCGAGTTTCCAGGGTTGGTGAACGGGTAATCTATTGCACCTTCTGTCGGATCGGGCATGAACATCGCCGAATCCGGGTCCGTAGGGTCGACGAGTCGCACGTCCCAGTTAACGAAGTTGGCGCCCTGCGTAGACCATTCGATGTCGGGGTGGTCTATGCGCCCGGTGTCCAGAACCGCCACCGTCACCAAGTTGGTGCTGCCGTCCTCGATCTCCCACGCTTCAGGCATGTTGATCTGCTCGTAGTGCCACGCCTGTAGAAAGTAGAGCGGGTCGTCGGGTGTTACGGCCTCCGCCGAGAGGATCCAGTTCGGGAAGGCCTCGGCCACCGCGCCCGAGGCGTTCAGGGTAGCTACCAGATCGCGAGTGCCGGCGTCCGTCAGGCCTTCCGTGCGGTAAAGCCCGAGGCCGCTGCCGATAGGGTAGGCGCGCGCCTGCTGGAAGCTAAGGCCCTCGTAGCTGAAGCCGCCGTCCGCATGGAAGGTGACGCCCGCTTCGGTGGTGGGGCCAGCAGCGTCGACGCCGAACCGGGTCTCGGGACGGCCGCGCTTGAAGACCACGAACACGTCACCGGGCACCACAGGCGCTACCTCGACCGCGTCCCCGGAACCGCTATTGCCGTCCTCTGCGGGCGTGCGGGTTATAACGCCGCCGACCGAGCCGGCGTCGCCGAGCACCGTGATGGTCACGGCATCGGTTATGGCGCTGTTACCAGCCGCGTCGAACGCACGCGCGCTGATGCTGTACTCACCCGCCACCGCGGGCGTCCAAGCGTAGCTCCAGTCCGCGCCGGGCGTCGCCACGCGCGCGTCGTCGTTTATGAGCACCTCAATACGGGTCACGACGACGTTGTCGGCGGCCGTGCCCTCGATGCTGACCTCGGTGCCTGCCAGCACCTCGGTTCCATCAGTGGGCGCCAGCAGCGTCACGGTCGGATCGACTGTGTCGCCCGTGTCACCCTGCTGCGTGCAGGCCACCATGACCACGCCCAGAAGCAATGCGAGAAGTACGTAACGAAGTGGACGCATCCTTATCACCCCAAACGGCGCCGGGCCTGCTGGACTCAGCTGCAACGCGGCTTAGTAACGGTGCGAGACCGGCCTGGCGACCTTCCGAATGTGTTGCCTACTTAGGATACCGCGCTGTTCTTAGCGGGTTGTTAGGTTGCGCGCCGCGCTGAGGTAACAGCGTGCCGCACTCTTCGTCGCGGTGGGCCGTACCGGCCGCTACTTCGACGCTGTGCACCGCAGTTCGGCTACCGGTGCCAACGCCGGGCAATGACGCGGCACCTAACAAGGCAGAACCCTCGAAGCACTACTACAAGGGGCCGGCTCCGCTTGGCTTTGCGGAGCCGGCCCTAGGTCGCATAGGTTGTGTTACTTCAGATTCAGCGCAGCGTCGACACCGGTACGGCCACTACATCGGCAGTGCTTGCCTGGCCCGCGGTAACGGTCACTTCCGCCGTGCCGAAGCGGTCGAGCATGCCCACCGAGCCAGCGGGGTTGCGCTTCTCGACGCCGACGATCAGGTAACTGCCGGGCGCCAGGTCGGTTAGCTCGTAGGTCCAGCCGCCGCCCGCAACGCGGGTGGCCTCTGTGGAGTAGCCGGCCAGCGTGGCCAGGCTGCCAAGGTCGCCGAGGCGCAGTTCGGGCGCTTCGTCTTCGAAGCGCACCGCGTAAACGATAGCGCCGAGTTGGTCGACGGTGAGGTTGGTACCCAGCAGCGCAGCTTCGGCGTCGAGCAGACCGGCTCCGCAGAGGTCTAGGCCGTCGTAACCGTCGACGGGCACGTTGCACTCGGCGTCCGAGAGCGGCATAGAAGCGTTGTGGAGCCGCTCGCGGATTTCGTCAAGGGTGAGGTCGGGATCGTCGGACAGCATGAGCGACACGATGCCCGCGACGTGAGGGGCGGCCATGCTGGTGCCTTGGAAGAGGTCGTACGAGCCGAACGCCGGGTCCACGGTGCTCAGGATGCCCGCACCGATCTCCAGAGCCGGGTCTAGGGCCGGGTGCAGAATATCGAAGTCGCCGCCGGGCGCGAACACGTCCACGTCCGGACCGAAGTTGGAGTAGTAGGCGCGGGCGCCGGTCGGGCCGGTTGCGCCCACGGTGATGACGGAGGGGCAACTGGCCGGGAAGAAGACATCAGAGGCGGAGGCTTCGTTGCCAGCCGCCACCACAGCGACGGCACCGTAGAGATCGTAGACCTCCACGAAGATGTCGTTGAGGCTAGCCGGGCATGCTTCCGTTATGTTGCCGCCCAGGCTCATGTTGATCACGTGGGCGGGAGCGGGGTTGATGTGCGTACCGTAAGCGGGGTGCGCGTCGCCCGCGGCCCAGTAGATGCCCTCGATGATGCCGGCGAAGCTGCCGGAGCCGTTCGCGGCGAGCACCTTCACAGGTATTGGGCTTATGCCCCAGTTAACGCCCGCCACGCCGGCGGCGTTGTTGGAGAGGGCGCCGATAGTGCCGGCCACGTGCGTGCCGTGGTCGCTGCCGCCGGGCCTAGTGATCGGGTTCGTTATGGGCCCTTCTTCAACAGCCGGAGCACCCGCCGTCCAGTTCACAAAGTTGGCGCCTACGGCGGCCCAGGTAATGTCCGGGTGCACGAACGCGCCGGTATCGAGGACCGCTACGTGGATGGTCTCGAGCGGAGTAGTGCCGTCTTGGATGTCCCAGGCGGCCGGCAGGTTGAGCTGCTCGTAATGCCATTCCTGCACGAGATAGTTGGGGTCGTTAGGCACGGCCAACTGGGTGAGGATCCAGTTCGGGAAGGCCTCCCGCACGGTGGAACGGGTCCGCATCTCCGCAACGAGGTCGCGGGTAGCGGCCTCGTCGAGGCCCGCTGCTTCGTACAGCGCGAGGCCGGAGCGGACGGGGTAGGCGCGCAGCTGCTCGAACTTCACGCCCTCGAAACTGAAGCTGCCGTCGGCACTGAAGGTGAAGCCGTCCGCAGCGGCAGCGGACACGTCGGTGACGTTGGTGCTCAGCTGCACGTCCGGACGGCCGCGCTGGAACACCACGAAGAACTGGCCAGGCACTATGTCGGCGGGTTCACTGACGGACGAGGTACCGAGCGAGCTAGACCCGGTTGCCGCCGCGCGCGTGACTGTGCCGTTGACCGTACCTGTGGTGGGTGCAGGGCCGCCCCCGCCGCAGGCGGTCAAAAGCAACACGACTGCAACCGCGGAAACCGATTGTCTCCAACTCCACTGCATACGTACCCTTCCCTGCCAGGGCGTGCGCCTGGCAGTCGCTACCGGGGGATTCAAGTCGTAATGAGGTAGCGCTCAACGAGCTTGCCAAGGTCAACGATAAAGCAGCGCCGGTCAGGGCGCAACGCAACCGTCTTCATGAGTGCGGGCCGGGCGTGCTAGCACGCCCGGCCCGTGCAGAGCTGGGTCGATCAGGCCGCTACCGCGGCGAAGCGGCCGGCTAGAACTGCCCGCCCGTCACCAGGTCGAGCCTGAGGTAGAGCCCGCCGCGCGATTCCGCCGTGAGGCCCTCGAAGCCACCGAAGGTGTAGCCGAGCGCCACCCAGACCTCGTCCACGATGCGCGCCTGGGCTTCGGCCGAGAGTCCGTAGGCAACCGAATCGAGCCCGGGCATCCACAGCACGTGACCGCCCAGGCCGAGACCCAGAGTGGTGTCCCAGTCGCCCAGTCGCGGCTGCAAGTATTGAATGGCGAACAGCGAGCCCTGGTAGGCGCTGCCGCTGGGGTCGTCAAGCAGCACGCGGTACGCCACGCCCGGCCTGAGCTGCAGGCGGTTAGCGAAGTTGAGGGTCGGCGCCAGCTCTCCCTCCACGATGGATCCACCGGGGCGGTTGAGCATGCGGTGGTAAGTGAGCAGGTTAAGCGGCCCGCGCTTCAGCGAGTACGCCACGGTGAAGCGGCCCTCGAAGGTGGGCACCACCTGGTAGTTGGCGTCGAACGAGAGGTTCTGGTCCTGACCAAGCTGACCGCTGGCGCCGCTGCGGAGCACCACCTTGAACTGGCTGCCGTCATACGCGACCTCGCCGCCCAGCGTGGCCACGAAGCCGTCGGTGCGGTAGCGCAGCGCAGCGCCGGCGTTGGTGTTGGCGCGGCCGTCATTGAACGAGCGGTCGTGCCCAGCGTGCAGGTCGACGCTGAGGTTACGCGCCAGGCTGAACGGCGCCCGCACGCCGAAGCGCGCACGGTTGCCGGAACCGGAGGCGGTCGGCAGCTCGTAACTGAGCGACAGCTCGGTAGCGCCGATCCTCTGCTCGAGCCCCACCACGCTGATCAGGTCGTTACCCCACACGAGCTCGGCGCTAGCCTTGGCGGTGAGGTTCTGGTTGATGTCGTACCCGAGCGTGGCTTGCGTACGGGCCTGCGCGGCGGGGTCAAACGGTTGCGTGTGGGTTGCGCCCACGGTGAAGTCGCCGGAGCGCAGGTCGGCGCCAGCGATGGCGCTGAAGAGGCTCTGCTCCCAGGTGTGCGCCAGTCCGGCCGAGAGGGTGAGCGCGCTCTGCTGCGCCCAGTCGAAGCGGTGCGAGTAGGTGAGGCTGGTGGTGTTGTTACGCGCCGTCACGTGCCGCAGGCTCAGGCGGTCCTGTGGGGTGAGGGCGTAGCCCAGCTCGGCGCGGCCCGACACGTCGGTAATGTCGGCTAGCACCAGCTGGTAGGCGGCGCTGGCGTCAATGCGCGCGCCCTGCCAGGCGGCGGTGGCGCCGATGACCACGTCGCCGCGGTAGGCGGCGCCCAGCTCCACCTGGAGCGAGTCGGTGGGGCCGGCGGAGCGGTACCGCACGCCGAAGCCGCCATGCACGGTGTCGCGCGGCTCGGTAACGGGCGCGTACTCTACGCGCAACGTTACGGGGTTCATGTCGAAGTCGTACGGCCACAGTGGGCTCACGAGGGTGATGGCGCCCAGGTAGGTGTCGATAACGTAGTCGCGGTTGCGGACGAGGGTGGTTACGGTGTCGCCAGCCACCACGCTTACGGTCTCGCTGCCGGGCCGCACGCTCTCGCCCAGCGAGTAGCGGCGGGTGCCGTCGCCGGCGAAGACCTGCGTGCGCACGCCGCTGGAGGCCAGCGCCGCGTAGCCCTGCACCTCCAGTCCCTCCGCCAACTGCACGCTGGCGTGGGCGCCGGTGAGGGTCGGCAGGCCGGTAACGCCGGGCACGGCAGCGCGCCCCTCGTAGTAGCCCAGGCTAAGGCCGGGCGCGGTGTAGAGCACGCCGAAGCCGTCGGAGCTGGCTAGGGTCGGAGCGGCCTCTTCACCGGCGCCGGTGAGGGGGAAGCGCTCGGAGTCCTGCGGCTGCTGCGCTAGCGAGCGGTCCAGGTCGATGCCGCTGCCGTCAGCGCCCACGTCCACGGCGGCTTGCACGGTGCCCTCGTCGCCGAGGGGCAGCTCTAGGTAACCGCGGGCGTAGCCGGACACGCTAATGGGTGACGCGAACGAGGCGGTCACGCTGACCTGCCCCTGGTAGAGGCCGGTGCGGGTGCCGAGCACTTGCACACTCTCGGTTACAAGTAGGTCGCCCTCTTCGGTCACGGCCAGTACGTTGAGTTGCAGCGGGTACGGGGTGGCGCTGGGCGCCAGCTCCACGCGGGCGCGGCCGTTCTCCAGCAGGACCTGATGACCGCTGACCAGTAGGGCAGCGTCGACGCCGGTCAACTCGCCGTTGGCGGCTACGCTCAGCACACCGTCGCCCACCGGGGTGCCGTGTTCATCCAGCACCAGCACGTCTATCACCAGCGGGTTGCGGCCGTCGGCCACCACGCGCACTGGCTCCAGCACGATCTGCTGCGCCGCGCCGGTAATTGGCTGGCTGCTCAGCTCGGCGGACGCCTCTTCTAGGGACGCCACGTGGGCGCCCTGCGCGCGGACCAGGTCGGAGCGACTGAGGGCACCGACCAGGCTGTGCTCGCGCTCGGTGTAAAGGGTGGTGAGCTCCGGCTCGGTCAGGGGCGGCAGCGCGGCTTCGTGGCGCACGTCGTACGCCACCGTGCCGGCCTCGCTCCACGGCAGCTGCCAGATGAGCGTGTCGCCGTCCACAGCGGGATCTTCCAGCGCCACGCCGTTCAGCGTGGCGCTGCCGGCCACGTAGGTGGCGCCCTCAGGCAGCTGGTGCCCGAGTAGCAGGGTCTCCCCTGCTTGGGTGGCGTCCACGCAGTTAGCGTCGGTCACGGCTTCGGTGCCCAGGGGCAGCGGCACGAGGACACTGCCGTCGGTTACCACCTCGTCGCCCAGGTTGCGTACCTGCAGCCGCAGTTCGGCGGTCTCGCCGGACTCGCTCAAGCTGACGGACGAGAGGTAGACCTCGAGCTGCTCGGCTGGGCTGGCGCTGGGGCGTATGCGGGGTTCCGCGTAGCGCTCAGCCTCGGTGACGCGGAGGGTCATGCCGAGCGTGGCGCTCTCGCCCGGAGCGAGGGGCGCCAGGCTGCAGCGGTGCACGCGGCCCGCCTGGTAATCGAGCTGGATGGTGGAGCGCCTGGCCATCACGAAGTCGGGCAGCGGCTCGGGCTCGGGTTCGACGACCACAGGTTCGGGTTCAGGCTCGGGCTCGACCACTTCGGGC
>Ga0265293_10011517_pt1 | contig 12000 bp, 10 predicted proteins | sample Munlanlewell138R_FD_192505 | JGI IMG/M metagenome (GOLD analysis project Ga0265293, IMG submission 192505) | Leachate microbial communities from a municipal landfill in Southern Ontario, Canada - Leachate well 138R | ecosystem: Engineered > Solid waste > Landfill > Unclassified | place: Canada... | reverse complement strand
CCCAATCAGGGCACCTGCACCAACGCCTGCCGCTGGCAGTACAAGACCCATGGCGCCACCACCGACACCGATACGGGTGAGGCCGTGCCACTGGCGGCACTCGAGGGTTTCGATTTTGCGCAGGAGAACGAGGACGCCGCCGCCAGCTTCTCCACCTGTGGTTCAGGCGAGCGCCACCCGGAAGCCGACAAGGTCTGGCTGATCGAGGAAACCGGCCGCCCGGGCGAGCTGATGCCCATCATGGAGGACGAGCACGGCACCTACATCATGAACAGCAAGGACCTGCGCGCCGTCGAGCACGTGGCCCGGCTGGCGCGCATCGGCGTCGACTCGCTCAAGATCGAGGGCCGCACGAAGAGCCACTACTACGTGGCCCGCACCGCGCAGGTCTACCGCCGTGCCATCGACGATGCGGTGGCTGGCCGGCCGTTCAACCCCGAGCTGCTGCTGGAACTCGAAGGCCTGTCCAACCGGGGTTACACCGGCGGCCTGCTGGAGCGTCGGCCCAGCCAGGACTACCAGAACTACATCAGCGGCAGCTCACAGGGGCAGCGCAGCCAGTTCGTGGGTGAAGTCCTGCAGGTCCGCGAGGACGGGTGGGCCGAGGTCGAAACCAAGAACCGCTTCGCCGTCGGCGACCGGCTCGAAATCATCCACCCCCGTGGCAACCGCATCGTGCAACTGGAGGCCATGCGCAACCCGGCTGGTGAGGCCATCGAGGTCGCGCAGGGCAGCCCGCTGCGGGTCTGGCTGCCTCTGCCCACGCCCAGCGATGGCGCCCTGATCGCACGCCTGCTCTGAGGCTCCGAGCAGCAGCAGCGCAACGCCCTGCCCCGCCCCGGTGGCAGCGGCAACAGCAAAAAAAACGGCCCCAAAGGGCCGTTGTCATGGCGCCACGCTGACGCAGGTCGCTCAGGTTGCCGACTGGGCCACCTCGGCGTACTCGGGAATTTCATTGAAGTTCATGTAGCGGTACACCGACGCCTTGTCGGCATCGATCACGCCCATTTCCTTCAGGTACTCCTCCTTGGTGGGCAGCTTGCCCAGGCGCGAGGCGATGGCGGCCAGCTCGGCCGAGCCCAGGAACACGTTGGTGTTCTTGCCCAGGCGGTTCGGGAAGTTGCGGGTCGACGTGGAGATCACGGTCGCGCCTTCGCGCACCTGCGCCTGGTTGCCCATGCACAGCGAGCAGCCCGGCATTTCGGTGCGGGCACCGGCCGTGCCAAAGGCGGCGTAGTGGCCTTCCTTGATGAGCTCGTTCTGGTCCATCTTGGTCGGCGGTGCCACCCACAGCTTGACCGGGATGTCACGCTGGCCGCCCAGCAGCTTGGCCGCGGCACGGAAGTGGCCAATGTTGGTCATGCACGAACCGATGAAGGCCTCGTCGATCTTGGTGCCGGCCACTTCGGACAGGAACTTGGCGTCGTCCGGGTCGTTCGGGCAGCAGACGATGGGCTCGGTGATTTCGGCCAGGTCGATCTCGATCACGGCGGCGTACTCGGCATCCTTGTCGGCTTCCAGCAGCTCGGGCTTGGCCAGCCAGGCCTCGACCTTCTCGATGCGGCGCTGCAGCGTCTTGGCGTCCTGGTAACCGTCGGCGATCATGTTCTTCATCAGAACGACGTTCGACTTCAGGTACTCGATGATCGGTTCCTGGTTGAGCTTGATCGTGCAGCCGGCTGCCGAGCGTTCGGCCGAGGCGTCGGACAGCTCGAAGGCCTGCTCCACCTTCAGGTCGGGCAGACCTTCGATTTCCAGGATCTTGCCGGAGAAGATGTTCTTCTTGCCGGCCTTGGCCACCGTCAGCAGACCTTGCTTGATCGCGTACAGCGGGATCGCGTGCACCAGGTCGCGCAGGGTCACGCCGGGCTGCATCTGGCCCTTGAAGCGCACCAGCACCGACTCGGGCATGTCCAGCGGCATCACGCCGGTGGCGGCGGCGAAGGCCACCAGACCGGAGCCGGCCGGGAAGGAGATGCCGATCGGGAAGCGGGTGTGCGAGTCGCCACCGGTGCCGACGGTGTCGGGCAGCAGCAGGCGGTTCAGCCACGAGTGGATCACGCCGTCGCCCGGACGCAGGGCCACGCCGCCGCGGCTGGAGATGAAGGCGGGCAGCTCGCGATGGGTCTTCACGTCCACCGGCTTGGGATAGGCGGCGGTGTGGCAGAAGGACTGCATCACCATGTCGGCCGAGAAGCCCAGGCAGGCCAGGTCCTTCAGCTCGTCGCGGGTCATCGGGCCGGTGGTGTCCTGCGAACCCACGGTCGTCATGCGCGGCTCGCAGTAGGTCCCCGGACGGATGCCCTTGCCTTCCGGCAGACCGCAGGCGCGGCCGACCATCTTCTGGGCCAGCGTGAAGCCCTTGCCGGAATCCTGGGGTGCCACCGGCAGGCGGAACACGGTCGAGGCCGGCAGGCCCAGGGTTTCACGGGCCTTGGCCGTGAGGGCGCGGCCAATGATCAGGTTGATACGGCCGCCGGCGCGCACCTCATCGAGCAACACGTCGCTCTTGAGCGCGAACTCGGCCACGGTCTCGCCATTCTTGACGATCTTGCCCTCGTAGGGCAGGACGTCGATGACATCGCCCATCTCGAGCTTGGACACGTCCACCTCGATCGGCAAAGCGCCCGAATCCTCCTGGGTGTTGAAGAAGATCGGAGCGATCTTGCCGCCCAGCGTCACACCGCCGAAGCGCTTGTTCGGCACGAAGGGGATGTCGGCGCCGGTGGCCCAGATCACACTGTTGGTGGCCGACTTGCGCGAGGAGCCGGTGCCCACCACGTCGCCCACGTACGCGACCAGGTGGCCCTTCTTCTTCAGGTCCTCGATGAACTGGATCGGGCCACGCTTGCCGTCCTCCTCGGGCTTGAACGCCGCGTCGGGACGGGTGTTCTTGAGCATCGCCAGGTAGTGCAGCGGGATGTCCGGACGGCTCCAGGCATCGGGTGCCGGCGACAGGTCATCGGTGTTGGTTTCGCCGGGCACCTTGAACACGGTGACGGTGATCTTCTTCTCGACTTCCGGACGCGAGGTGAACCACTCGGCGTCGGCCCAGCTCTGCATCACTTCCTGCGCCTTGGCGTTGCCGGCCTTGGCCTTGGCAGCGACATCGTTGAAGAAGTCGAACATCAGCAGCGTCTTCTTCAGCGCCTCGGCAGCCACACCGGCCACCTCGGCGTCGTCCAGCAGCTCGATCAGCGGGTGCACGTTGTAGCCGCCGACCATGGTGCCCAGCAGCTCGGTGGCCTTGGCCCTGGAGATCAGGCCGACCTGGATGTCGCCGTGCGCCACGGCGGCCAGGAAGCTGGCCTTGACCTTGGCGGCATCGTCCACACCCGGGGGCACGCGATGGGTCAGCAGGTCGAGCAGGAATTGCTCTTCGCCCGCGGGCGGGTTCTTGATCAGCTCGATCAGTTCGGCGACCTGCTTGGCATCCAGCGGCAGCGGCGGGATGCCCAGGGCAGCACGCTCAGCGGCGTGGGCGCGGTAGTCGGTCAGGAAGGTCGACATGGCGTTCTCCGGTGGGGTCAGTTGTGTTGGGTTGAATTCATGCAGGCAGCCAGGCGCGCACGCTCTCGGGCAGCGGATGCCCGATGCGGTGCGCACGCTCGATCACCTGCCAGTAATAGCGGTAGCTGGCCCGGTCGTGCAGACGGCCTTCGTGCTGGACCGGGGCCCAGTCTTCGGCCACCGCGCGCTCAATGATGGCCAGCGCCGTCGCGACCTCGGCCTCGGCCGGCGCAAAGGCGGCCAGGATGGGACGGATCTGGTCGGGGTGGATGCTCCACATGCGCGTGTAGCCCAGCTCGGTCACGGCGCGACGCGCAGCCGCCTCCAGGGCCGGCAGATCCCGGAACTCGGTCACCACGTTGTGCGACGGCACCTTGCCATGCGCATGGCAGGCCGCGGCCATCTCGATCTTGGCACGCAGCACATGCGGATGGCTGAACTGGCCGGCCAGCGTCATGGCCGACGCGGGAATGGCGCCGCCATGGGCGGAGACGAAATCCATCAGGCCGAAGCTCAGGGACTGCACCCGGGGATGGGCTGCGATCTCGAACGCCCGGTGGATCGCCGCGGGCGACTCGATCAGCACCTGCAGCGGCAAGTCCGTGGCACCGGCCGCATCCATGGCGGCCACGGCGCGCGCCACATCGGCCACCGATTCGACCTTGGGCACCATCAGGTGGCACAGCCGCCGGCCTGCGCGGCCGGCGATCGTGGCCACGTCGGCGTCGAAATGGGGATGGTCGACGGGATGCACGCGCACGGCCACGCGGGCGCTACCGGGGGCCGCCAGGGCCAGCTCGGTCACCAGCGCGGCGTGCTCGGCCTCGCCGCCCACCGGCGCGCCGTCTTCGCAGTCGAGCGTGACGTCGAAGACACAGGTGCCGAACTCGGCCGTCATCTCGGCCTGCAACTGCAGGCTCTTGCGCATCCGCGCCTCGACCCCGCTGTAGTGGTCGCAGACCGGCAGCGCGAACGCGCCGGCCTGGGCACCCAGCAGGATGTCACGGGGGTGGGTTTTCACGGATGGGTTACCAAACGGTTACCGGCTCGGCGCGCACGTCCGATCACAGCAGGTGCTTGACGCCGTCCTGCTCGGCCTGCAGCTCGGCCAGGGTCTTGTCGATGCACTCCTGCGAGAAGGCGTCGATCTCCAGTCCTTCGACGATCTTGTACTTGCCGTTCTCGGTGGTGACGGGGAAGCCGAACACCACGTCCTTGGGAATGCCGTATTCACCGTTGGACGGCACGCCCATGGTGACCCACTCGCCATTGGAGCCCAGGGCCCAGTCGCGCATGTGGTCGATGGCGGCGTTGGCCGCCGATGCGGCCGAGGACAGGCCACGGGCGGCAATGATGGCGGCGCCGCGCTTGCCCACGGTGGGCAGGAACACGTCCTTGTTCCAGGCCTGGTCGTTGATGGCGTCCTTGACCGACTTGCCATCGACGGTGGCAAAGCGGTAGTCGGCGTACATGGTGGGCGAGTGGTTGCCCCAGACGGTCAGCTTCTTGATGTCGCCGACCTTGAAGCCACCCTTGGCGGCCAGTTGCGAGGCCGCGCGGTTGTGGTCCAGGCGCAGCATGGCGGTGAAGTTCTCGCGCGGCAGATCGGGGGCCGACTTCATGGCGATGTAGGCGTTGGTGTTGGCGGGATTGCCCACCACCAGCACCTTCACATCGCGCGAGGCCACGGCGTTCAGGGCCTTGCCCTGGGCGGTGAAGATCTGGGCGTTGGCAGCCAGCAGGTCGGCGCGCTCCATGCCGGGGCCGCGCGGGCGGGCACCCACCAGCAGGGCGTAGTCGGTATCCTTGAAGGCGGTCATCGGGTCGGCGTGGGCCTCGATGCCGGCCAGCAGCGGGAAGGCGCAGTCTTCGAGTTCCATGATCACGCCCTTGAGCGCGTTCTGGGCCTTCTCGTCGGGGATTTCCAGCAGTTGCAGGATCACGGGCTGATCCTTGCCCAGCATCTCGCCGGAAGCGATGCGGAACAGCAGGGCGTAACCGATCTGGCCAGCGGCGCCGGTGACGGCGACTCGGACGGGCTTCTTGCTCATGTAGATAACTCCAGTAGGACGTGGTGAAGGTGATGTTCAGCGCGGAGCCGCACCAGGCACGGTCTCCGGGAGACGGCCCCGAGCACCCGGGTTATCCCCGAATGACAGCAGCCAGATCAACCTGCAAGTGTACCCGTCCTGTAACCACCCAGTCAATTTGTCTTATGTCTTATATAAGATATGATTGGAACCAACGTGGATGACGGACGCGCGCGGCCGGTCCGCGGGCCCATGACCATGTCCCACAACACCTCCAACCCCGCAGAACAGGCGGCCCTCGACAGCCTCACCGCCTCCGACGCCCTGGCCGGCGGCGAAGGCGTGGCCGCCCCGTCGGTGACGCCGGCCTTCAGCCCGCTGTACCAGCAGATCAAGACCCTGATCCTGCGCAGCCTCCAGGCCGGCGAATGGAAGCCCGGCGACATGATCCCCAGCGAACTGGAACTGGCGGCGCGCTACCGCGTCAGCCAGGGCACCGTGCGCAAGGCCATCGATGCACTGGCGGCGGACAACCTGCTCGTGCGGCGCCAGGGCAAAGGCACCTTCGTGGCCACCCACGCCGAGCAGCACATCCAGTACCGCTTCCTGCGGCTGCTGCCCGACCAGGGCACGCTGGCCTCGCAGGGTCCGGCCGAGCGCGACATCATCGAATGCCGGCGCCTGCGCGCGCCGGCCGAAATCGCGCGTCAGCTCAATCTGCGCACCGGAGACCCGGTGCTGCAGGTGCGACGCGTGCTCTCGTTCGCGGGCAGCCCGGCCATCCTCGAAGACCTGTGGCTGCCCGGGTCCTCCTTCAGGGGTCTGACCCAGGAAACGCTGGCCACCAACAAGGGGCCGATGTACGCCCTGTTCGAAACCGAGTTCGGTGTGCGCATGGTGCGCGCGGTGGAAAAACTCAAAGCCGTGGCCGCCGACGCCGCCGCGGCCGCCTTGCTCGGTGTGCCAGTCGGGCACCCCCTGCTGAGTGTCGAGCGACTGGCCTACACCTACAACGACGTCCCCATGGAACTGCGCCGCGGTCTGTACCGCACGGAATCGCGGCATTATCACAACGATCTGAGCTAAGGAAAAAGACCCCATTTCCCCCTTCCACGGGCGCCCATGTCCGAAGATTCTGTGCAGAGTCGGTCCGGAGCATGGTGCATTGCAATAGAATTTGCCGGCCCGTGGCTCGAGTTACCAACGAGTTACACCCTTCCCACCCTGCCTCCGCACACCGGAAGAAAGCCCCACCATGTCTGAACTGACCCGAAAGCGGCCCGAGTACCGCAACATCCATGCGTTCAAGGATCTGCCGTCGTATCGCTGGCCAATGGCCGCGCTCGTCTCCGGCATGCACCGCATCAGCGGGCTGCTCATGTTCCTTCTCCTGCCTCTGATCGTCTGGCTGTTCGACACCTCGGTGTCTTCCGAGATCTCCCACGAGGTGTTCCAGTCGGCCTTCAGCGCCGGCATCGGCTTCGCGCCGGGCTGGTTCGTCAAGCTGGTGGTGCTGGTCCTCATCTGGTCCTATCTGCATCACCTCTTCGCCGGCCTGCGCTTCCTGCTGCTGGACGTGAACCACAAGGCAGTGAGCAAGGAATTTGGCAAATCCTCTGCCATTGCCACACTGGTTGTGAGCATCGGCCTGACGCTGATCCTCGGCGCCAAGCTGTTCGGCCTGTACTGATCCCCCCGCGTCGGAAGGAAACATACCCATGTCCGTCAATTACGGTTCCAAGCGTCTCGTCAGCGGCGCGCACTACGGCCTGCGCGACTGGCTGGCCCAGCGCGTCACCGGCGCCCTGTTCGCGCTGTTCACCCTGATCGTCCTGGCCAAGGTCCTGCTGGTCAGTGGTCCCCTCGGCTACGAAGGCTGGGCGGCCATCTTCGCACCGCAGTGGATGAAGGCCCTGACCTTCGCCTGCTTCCTGGCCATTGCCTACCACATCTGGGTCGGCGTGCGCGACATCTGGATGGACTACGTCCGCCCCGCCGGCACCCGCCTGGCACTGCACATCTTCACCATCGTCTGGCTCGTTGCCTGCCTGGGCTGGGCTGTCCAAGTTCTCTGGAGGCTCTGACCCCATGACCACCAACGCATCTCTTTCCAAGCGCAAGTTCGACGTTGTCATCATCGGTGCCGGTGGCTCCGGCATGCGCGCCTCGCTGCAACTGGCCCGCGCCGGCCTCAAGGTCGCCGTGCTGTCCAAGGTCTTCCCCACCCGCTCGCACACGGTGGCCGCACAAGGTGGCGTCTCCGCCTCCCTGGGCAACATGAGCGAGGACAGCTGGGAATACCACTTCTACGACACCGTCAAGGGCTCCGACTGGCTGGGTGACCAGGACGCCATCGAGTTCATGTGCCGCGAGGCGCCGAAGGTCGTGTACGAACTCGAGCACTTCGGCATGCCGTTCGACCGCAACCCGGACGGCACCATCTACCAGCGTCCGTTCGGTGGTCACACCGCCAACTACGGCGAAAAGCCCGTGCAACGCGCCTGCGCCGCGGCCGACCGCACGGGCCACGCCATGCTGCACACGCTGTACCAGGCCAATGTGTCGGCCCATACCACCTTCTTCGTCGAGTGGATGGCACTGGACCTGATCCGCGACGCCGACGGCGATGTCGTCGGTGTGACCGCGCTCGAGATGGAAACCGGTGACACCTACGTGCTGCAGGCCAAGACGGTGCTGCTGGCCACGGGCGGCGCCGGTCGCATCTTCCAGTCGTCCACGAACGCCTTCATCAACACCGGCGACGGCCTGGGCATGGCCGCGCGTGCCGGCATCGCGCTGCAGGACATGGAGTTCTGGCAGTTCCACCCCACCGGCGTGGCCGGCGCGGGCGTGCTGCTGACCGAGGGCTGCCGCGGTGAAGGCGCCATCCTGCTCAACAGCCAGGGCGAGCGCTTCATGGAGCGCTATGCCCCCACCCTGAAGGATCTGGCGCCGCGCGATTTCGTCTCGCGCTGCATGGGCCAGGAAATCCTGGAAGGCCGTGGCTGCGGTCCCAACAAGGACTACATCCACATGAAGCTGGACCACCTCGGCGCCGAGACCATCCGCAAGCGCCTGCCCTCCGTGGAAGAGATCGGTCACAACTTCGCCAACGTCGACATCACCAAGGAACCGATCCCGGTCGTGCCCACCATCCACTACCAGATGGGCGGCATCCCGACCAACATCCATGGTCAGGTGGTGGAGTACGTCAACGGTCAGGATCGCCCCGTCGGCGGCCTGTACGCCGTGGGCGAGTGCTCCTGCGTGTCGGTGCACGGCGCCAACCGCCTGGGCACCAACTCGCTGCTGGACCTGCTGGTCTTCGGCAAGGCCGCCGGCAACCACATCATCGCCAACGTCGATCCCCAGCAGGAGCCCAAGCCGCTGCCCGCCGACGCAGCCGACGCCACGCTGGCACGCCTGGCACGCCTGGACAGCAACAAGAACGGCGAATACTGCCAGGACATCGCCAACGACATGCGCGCCATCATGCAGGCACACGCCGGTGTGTTCCGCAGCCAGGAGTCGATGAACGAAGGCGTCAAGAAGATTGCCGCCTTGCGCGAGCGCATCGGCAACATCGGTCTGAAGGACAACTCCAAGGTCTTCAACATGGCCCGCATCGAGGCCCTGGAAGTCGAGAACCTGATGGAAGTCGCCCAGGCCACGATGGAAAGCGCCGCCGCCCGCAAGGAGTGCCGTGGCGCGCACCTGGTGCGTGACTACGAGCACGACGTCAACCACCCGACCTGCCCGCTGGGCCGCAATGACGCCGAGTGGATGAAGCACACCCTCTGGTACAAGGACGGCAACCGCCTGGACTACAAGCCCGTGCGCACGAAGCCCCTGACGGCCGAGACCGTGCCGCCGAAGCCCCGTACTTTCTGACCGGAACGCGCGAAAAAAAGGAACCCGAGAAATGGCACAACGCACTTTCAAGATCTACCGCTACGATCCGGACAAGGATGCCAAGCCCTACATGCAGACCATCCAGGTCGAGCTGGACGGCACCGAACGCATGTTGCTGGACGCTCTGGTCAAGCTCAAGGCCGTCGACCCCACGCTGTCGTTCCGCCGCTCCTGCCGCGAGGGCGTGTGCGGCTCCGACGCCATGAACATCAATGGCAAGAATGGCCTCGCCTGCCTGACCAACCTGAACAGCCTCAAGGGCGACATCGTGCTCAAGCCGCTGCCCGGCCTGCCGGTGGTGCGCGACCTGATCGTCGACATGACGCTGTTCTTCAAGCAGTACCACAGCATCAAGCCCTACCTCATCAGCGACTCACCGGCGCCCGAGCGCGAGCGCCTGCAATCGCCCGAGGAGCGCGAAGAGCTCAACGGTCTGTATGAGTGCATCCTGTGCGCCAGTTGCTCCACGAGTTGCCCGAGCTTCTGGTGGAACCCCGACAAGTTCGTCGGACCCGCCGGCCTGCTGCAGGCCTACCGGTTCATCGCCGACAGCCGCGACGATGCCACCAGCGCGCGCCTGGACAACCTCGAAGACCCCTACCGCCTGTTCCGTTGCCACACCATCATGAACTGCGTCGATGTCTGCCCGAAGGGACTGAACCCGACCCGTGCGATCGGCAAGATCAAGGAACTGATGGCCCGTCGCGCGGTCTGACCGCTCCCAGGCCCTGAATCCCATGAACGACACCTCCATGGCCAGCCCCGACGTGCCACTCGACGGGCGCGAACTGAGCAAGCTCAAGTGGCGGTGTCGCCGTGGACTGCTCGAGAACGACCTGTTCATCGAGTGTTTCTTCGCCAGGCACGAATCTGGCTTGACTGTCCGGCAAGCCAACGCCCTCAAGGTGCTGATGGACCTCTCCGACAACGATCTGCTCGATCTGTTGCTCGGCCGCAAGTCCCCTGAAGGCAATCTGGCCAGCCCGGACGTCGTGCAGGTGCTGGGCCTGCTTCGCACCGCCCGCCACCCCCATTGAGTCATCCCCCGGAAGGAATCCGTACATGAAACTCGCCGATTACAAAGCCACCCTGTCGTTCTCCAACGGCAGCCCCAGCGTCGAGATGCCGGTCTATCACGGCAGCATTGGCCCGGATGTCATCGACATCCGCAAGCTGTACGCCCAGACCGACATGTTCACCTATGACCCGGGCTTCCTGTCCACGGCTTCGTGCCAGTCGGCGATCACCTACATCGACGGCGACAAGGGCGAACTGCTGTACCGCGGCTACCCGATCGAGCAACTGGCCACCAAGTGCGACTACCTCGACACCTGCTACCTGCTGCTCAACGGCGAGCTGCCCAGCGAGTCGCAACGCACCGACTTCCATCAGCTCGTGACCAAGCACACCATGGTCAACGAGCAGATGCAGTTCTTCCTGCGCGGTTTCCGCCGTGACGCCCACCCGATGGCCGTCCTGACGGGCCTGGTCGGCGCGCTGTCGGCCTTCTACCACGACAGCACCGACATCAACAACCCGCACCACCGCGAGATCGCGGCGATCCGACTGATCGCCAAGATGCCGACGCTGGTGGCCATGGCCTACAAGTACGGCATCGGCCAGCCCTACATGTATCCGCGCAACGACCTGTCCTACGCGGGCAACTTCCTGCGCATGATGTTCGGCACGCCCTGCGAGGACTACAAGGTCAACCCGGTGCTCGAGCGCGCGCTGGACCGCATCTTCATCCTGCACGCCGACCACGAGCAAAACGCCTCCACCTCCACCGTGCGCCTGTGCGGTTCCTCCGGCACCAACCCGTTCGCCGCCATCGCGGCCGGTGTGGCCTGCCTGTGGGGCCCCTCGCACGGCGGCGCCAACGAGGCCTGCCTGAACATGCTCGAAGAGATCCAGGCCAGCGGCGGCGTGGCCAAGGTCGGCGAGTTCATGGAAAAGGTCAAGGACAAGAACAGCGGCGTCAAGCTGATGGGCTTCGGCCACCGCGTGTACAAGAACTACGATCCGCGCGCCAAGCTGATGCAGGAAACCTGCAACGAAGTGCTGGCCGAGCTGGGCCTGGAAAACGACCCGCTGTTCGCCCTGGCCAAGAAGCTGGAAAAGATCGCCCTGGAGGACGACTACTTTGTGCAGCGCAAGCTGTACCCGAACGTCGACTTCTACTCCGGTATCGTGCAGCGCGCCATCGGCATCCCGGTCAGCCTGTTCACCGGCATCTTCGCGCTGGCCCGTACCGTCGGCTGGATCGCCCAGCTCAACGAGATGCTGGCCGACCCCGAGTACAAGATCGGCCGTCCGCGCCAGCTCTTCTCGGGCTCGCCGCGCCGCGACGTCAAGTAAGCCCCGCGCGCTGCCCACGCGGCGCTTCCCGGAGGCCGGGCAATCTTCTGCCCACCCACAGGACCCGCTTCGGCGGGTTTTGTTTTTTGCGGTGACAGACATCGCCATTGACGATGGATAAAACCAGAACAAGCAGGGAAAATACCAGAAACCATCGCCGATGACGATGGATTATCATGACCACGCTCGA
>Ga0265293_10011516_pt1 | contig 12000 bp, 19 predicted proteins | sample Munlanlewell138R_FD_192505 | JGI IMG/M metagenome (GOLD analysis project Ga0265293, IMG submission 192505) | Leachate microbial communities from a municipal landfill in Southern Ontario, Canada - Leachate well 138R | ecosystem: Engineered > Solid waste > Landfill > Unclassified | place: Canada... | reverse complement strand
AGCGGGGTCTATGACTGGCTCGGGTTCGACGTGGTCGAGGACAATGTGTTCCGCGATCTGGTGATCGCCCGCATCGTCGAGCCGACCAGCAAGGCCGACTCTGAGCGGGTGTTGATCGATCTGGGTGCCACGACGGTGTCGTATCGCACGCTGGCCCGTCACCTCGATCAGGTCGGCCCGGGCGGATACCGGGATGCGGTTGCGGCCAAATGCTTTGACTACAGCCGTGATTGCGGCGGGTTGGGCCTTCTGCTCTACGATGTCACGACCCTGTATTTCGAGGCCGAATCCGAAGACGACCTGCGTAAGGTCGGGTTTAGCAAGGAACGCCGCGTCGACCCTCAAATTGTCGTCGGGCTCCTGGTCGACCGCACTGGATTTCCCTTGGAGATCGGCTGTTTCGAAGGCAACACCGCCGAGACCACCACGATCGTGCCGATCATCACCAGCTTTCTGGACCGCCACGGCCTCCAGGACACCCCGATGGTGGTGGCCGCGGACGCCGGAATGCTGTCGCAGAGCAATCTCGCAGCGCTCGACGAGTTGGGGCTGTCGTTCATCGTTGGGTCGCGGGTCACCAAAGCTCCCGGTGATCTGGAGTCCCATTTCCATTGGAATGGAGATGTTTTCACCGACGGTCAGATCATCGACACCCTCACTCCCCGGCATGGCAACACCCGCGTCAACGACACCACGTTGCGTGCCGAACCCATCTGGGATCCCGAACGCGATACCGGGGCGTGGCGGGCGATCTGGGCGTACTCGGCCAAACGCGCCCGCCGAGATCAAAAGACCCTGGCCGCACAAGAAGCCCGGGCGCGGGCGATCATCGCCGGCGAGAAGAAGGCCAAGGCCGCACGCTTTGTCAAGACTCACGGCGACGGTCGCGCCTTCGACGAGGCGAGCCTGGCCCGCGCACAATCGTTGGTCGGGCTCAAGGGCTATGTCACCAACGTGCCCGTCACGGTCATGCCCGCCGCCGAAGTCATCGCCAAGTACCACGACCTGTGGCACGTCGAGAAGTCGTTCCGTATGTCCAAAAGCGACCTTCGTGGCCGGCCGATGTTTCACCACACCCGCGCGGCCATCGAGGCGCACCTGACGATCGTCTTCACCGCCCTCGCCGTGGCGCACGCCATCCAGTCCCGCACCGGACTATCGATTGCCAAAGTCGTCAAGACACTGCGCCCACTGCGCTCGGCGACCATCCACATCAACGGCGCCACACAGACCTTCCCACCAGAAATCCCCGACACCGAGCGCAAAATCCTCACCGACCTCGGCTTCAAACCGGGGTACTAGGCAAAATGTCCGAACTCAGGTTCATCTCGACACGCGCAGGTGGTCCATGAACTGTATCCCGGCGCGGATGGATGGGATGCGCAACGAGTGGCGATTTCGATCGGAACCGCTGTGGAGCTTCTTCTCAAGCATGCTCTGGCGCTTCAGAGTTTCCACCTGTTGCCCGACAAGTACTCAGTCGAGACGGCGCTGACTCTGGACCACAAGGGGACCACGCAGGATCACTTGCCGCAACTCACAACGGTCGCGGGACTGGTCGCCTTCGACCGGGCGAACGCTCAGTGTGGTCTGCAGCTGAACAAGAAAGACTTCGAGCTGATCTTTCAGGTTCGTAACGCTGCCATCCATCTCGGAGTCGCGTCAACGAAGGCCAACGAGGCCGCGTTCAAGAAGATGGTGTTGCTCATCGACCGGCTGTTCACACACCTGGCCACCGAACCTTCGGAACAACTTCGGTACTGGGGCGGTGAGGAGGCGGAGAAGTTCGTCCGCGCGATTGTTGACGAAGCGATCAGTGAGGCGAAGACCCGTTACGAACAGCTGCTGCGCCGAGCGAGGGACGACTACCAGAGGCTGGCGCAGAGCCTGGTTGAGGCCGGCAGAGCCGAGGTCATCAAGCAATTCGCGGAGGTGCCGCCGACGATCGATTCGGTGACCGAAGAGACTTTGCCCCACCCGTGCCCTGCGTGTCAGAACATGGGGTGGGTGGTCTATGCGGTGCACCGCGGACTACCGACGGTCGAGTATGCGGAGCAGAACTACGGGTATCAGCCCGTTGCGGCCTACGTCGAACGAGAAGGTTCCGCGGATCGCTTCGAGTGCGGGGTGTGCCGACTAAAGCTGGACCACCGAGAGTATCTCGTCGAGGCCGGAGTGCCGCTGGAGATCGAGCTGGACCCGCATGATGCGACGGCACAGGAGATAAGTGACTACGAGGACGCACAGATCGAATCCCACATCGAGTTCATGTCCGACCAGATGCGCGGGAAATGAGGCCGACGTCCCTGACGTCTGCCCCATCACCGCAACAATTCCCCAGCAGCGGACACCCCTGGCCTCCGCTCCGCTTCCGTGGCGGCCAGGGGCAGTGTGAGTCAGCAGCACCTCGGCATTGTTTACCCATTCCGGGCTGGACGCGGTAGACGCTGATCAGATATGACATTGACCCCATCGTGCGCCCGCGACTGCGGCGACTCTTCAAACGCGTCCAGGACCCGCACCCCAAACGCAGGCACCATAGCCGACTGCACTTCTTCCTTTGTCATCCAACGGATTTCACGCGCTTCTTCGGTAGCATGCGGCTCACCCTCCGCAGGCCGGCAGCGGTACACCAACGCGACAATTCCGTGGGTCAGGTTCTTGTAGACACCGGTGAGCCGCTCGACGGTGACCTCAATGCCAGTCTCTTCCAGCACCTCGCGCCGGACGCCAGCCTCGAACGATTCGTCGAGTTCGAGGACACCCCCGGGCGCCTCCCAATGGCCGTTGTCATCCCGCTTGATGACCAGAACCCGGTCATCGTCGCGGACCACGATGCCTGCAACACTGACCGAGTGCTTCGGTGTGGCTGCCATGAGAGACTCCTCCTCTGCGCCCGATTCCAGTCGTGACATGGGCGTGCCGTTTCCCTAGACTAGTCGCCTAGACATGTATGGGAAGGCTCTCAGGTGCTGCAACTTGGCCAGATTGACCGGGCGGACGATAAGCCTCCATATCGGCAGATCGCCAGCATGTTGCGCGACGCCATCAGCTCAGGCCAGCTAGCCGCAGAAGAGCGCCTGCCGTCCGAAGCCGCATTGATTGACCACTTCGGGGTCGCCCGGATGACGGTGCGCCAGGCCGTCCAGGAACTACGCTCGGAAGGATTGGTGATCTCCGAACACGGTCGCGGCGTCTTCGTGCGGCCAGCTCCCCCAATTCGGCGGCTCGCATCAGACCGCTTCGCACGTCGACATCGCGCCAGCGGCAAGGCCGCGTTCACCGTCGAGGCCGAGAAGTCTGGCTACACGCCCCAGGTCGACAACATCGCCGTCACTCGCCGGCGGCCGGATTCGGTTGTTGCCGAACGCCTTCGGCTGACAACAGACGATGACGTCGTCGTCCGATCTCGGCGCTACCTCGCTGATGGACGGCCCGTCGAGACGGCAACCTCATACATTCCCGCCGCCTTCGCCCAGGGCACCAAGATCGAACAGACCGACACCGGCCCGGGCGGCATTTACGCGCGGCTCGAAGAAGCCGGTCACACCCTCGCTCGCTTCACTGAGGAAGTCGGCGCCCGGATGCCGACCCCCGAAGAGCGCCGCGCCTTGCAGCTCCCGGCGGGCGCGCCGGTCTTGACGGTGGTCCGGACGGCTTACGACACCAACGACGTGGCCGTCGAGGTCTGCGACACGGTGAAGGTCGCGTCCGCCTACCTGCTCGAATACGACTTCTCTGCGCGCTAAATCCGCACAAACGACCAAAATGCTGCTCAAGGCTTGACTAACTCCTCTAGACGACTAGGTTGAGTAGACATCTAGTTCAATCCACTCGAAAGGTTCAGCAATGTCCATCCCCAAATGGCTCCAGATCGGCCACGACCAGGTGTTCCCCCTCGGCGCTTTCCTCGTTTCCGAGGTGACGCCGATGATCGACTTCGACAAGTCCTCCGGCGAGAACCGCGTTCAGGCGAGAGATCGCGACACTGGCTTACCGATGTGGCAGGTCGAAGTGCTCGACGGCGATCCCGCCGCGCCGAAGCGAAGCAGGACGGTGACGATCAAGTTCGCCGCGGCGACGCAACCGACGGCACCCACCAATTCCAGCGGAACACCTTTCACACCAGTCGTTTTCGATGGACTCATGGCGCTGCCGTATGTCGAGCGATCGGGCGATTTCTCTAGGATCGCGTGGTCTTTCCGAGCCTCGGATATGAGGGCGTCGGGTAAGCAATCCGCCAGCGCAACGACAAACCGGGAATCGGCATGAATCCTGACCCGTTCGCGCCAGTCGATATTGATAGCCCGTTCCGGCTCGACCACGTACTGGACTTCCTGACCAACGTCGCCCTGTGCGTGGCGGTGACCGTCGGCGTCACCGTCGCAGCCCTCATCTACTGGCGACTGCACTCACCGGAAACGTACGAGGAACGATTTTCGACACCTGCCCGGCTCTTGCGCTGGCGCTTCTGGGCACACGTCTCGTGGCAAAAGCTGTGCAAGCGCTGCGGTTTGTCCGCCTCCGAGCAGTTCACGCGTCGTGACAACGAAGGTCAGCAAGTAGCGTCGACGCGCTGGTTTCATCCAAAGTTGTTGGGGACAGACGTATCTCGCACTACCCTGCGGCTGACGGTGCGGGCACGGATGGGGCAGACGGTCGAAGACTTGGAGCGCGCCGTTCCGGCGATTCGCGATGCTGCCGGAGCTCACTCGGCGCGGTCGGTGGTCGTCTCGCCCGGGACGCTTCGGATCGAGCTGGTCATGCGGGAACAGCTGTCGACCACAGCCCACGCGACACCACCGACATCCGTGGCAACTGCACGAGTCACGCTCGGTCGATGCGAAAACGGCTCAGCCTGGACCTTGCCGTTGAGCGGCCGGCACACCCTCACGGTGGGTTGCTCGGGCGCAGGCAAGGGCTCCATCTTCTGGGGCATCGCCGGCGGGCTCGGCCCCTCCGTCACTGCCGGTGTGGTGCACCTCGTGGGCATCGATCTGAAGTACGGCATCGAACTGTCGGTCGGGTCCAGCCTGTTCACGAAGATCGCCACCACGGAGGCCGATGCCGTGGAAACCCTTGCCGCGCTGGAGAAGCTGATGAACGAGCGAGGCAACGCGATGGCAGGTCGCACACGCCAGCACAATCCGACCAAGGCGTCACCCCTAGTGGTGCTGCTGATCGACGAGCTGGCTGGAGTGACCGCCTACATGAGCGATCCAGCCCTGCGCAAAGAAGCCGCCGCATCGTTGTCACGCATCCTCACGAAGGGCCGAGCGCTGGGAATCGTGGTCGCGGCGTTCTTGCAAGACCCACGCAAAGAAGTCCTGCCGATGCGGGGACTGTTCACCCAAACCGTCGCACTACGACTGCGATCCCGAGACGAAGTCACGATGGTGCTCGGCGATGGGATGGCCGATGCCGCACCCGCACACCGAATCAGCCCTGACAAGCCAGGCACCGGCTACGTCATCGCCGAGGACGGGCGAGTGACCAAGGTGCGGGCCGACTACTGGTCCGATGAACAAATCCGTTCCACCGCAAAGCAATACAGACCAGCAAGCTCACCCCGAGGGAGGGCAGCGCAATGAGCTCTATCTTCGAACCACCCGACCAGGATCAAGTGACCCGGCATGCCAACGATCTGATGCAGCGTGCCAACCTCATCCGCAGCGACGGGTGGGATCAGTACCGGCATCTCTGGTCGCGCGGCGAAGTCATCGGCACCGCGCTGGTCCTGGATGACGACGCCGAACTCCAGCGCTGCGGCGAGACAACGATCTCCGCTCTGGAGCGATGGGCGTTCGACCTGTGGGGAATCACCGGCGGCCAGTCCGACGTCGACAGCGAATTACAGCGCACGCGCGCATGGTTCGACTCGATCCGTGCAGTGAGGTGAAGCGATGGTCACTCACAGCCTCCGGGAGGCGCTTCTCACCGCAGGCAACTTCCCTGAGCTGCTGACCGCAGAGCAAGTGTCAGCATTGCTCGGCGTCTCGGCCGCGACGCTCAACCGCTGGGCAGCGATCCGCGAAACGACCGGCGAACAGATCGGCCCACCCTGCTACACGCTGTCAGAGCGGGTACGACGCTGGGACTGCGCCGAAGTCCGGTCCTGGCTGAAGCAGGCGCGTCGGTAATGGCCGGCAACACCCCTCGCGGCATCCGAAAGCGCCTCAACGCCGCCGGGGAGCCCCGCTACCAAGTCCGCTACTTGATCCGTGATCCCGACGCACCGTCGGGCTGGGTGGAAACGTCGGCGACGTTCCCGACGCTGCGCGAGGCGAAGGCGTTCAAATCCGAACGCGACAACGAGGCCGCCCTCGGCGCACGTCGGTTCGACCCGCGACTCGGCCGCACACCGCTGAACCGGATCTGGACGCAGTTCTCCGGCTCCAAGAAGCCGGCGGTATCGCCGAAGACCTGGAGCGGCTACACCCAGCACTGGGAACTCCGCATCAAACCGCGGTTCGGTCACGTGCCCGTCGACGAGATCACCCGCGCCGATGTCCAGGCGTTCGTCGACGGCCTGACGGTCGGCCCATGGGCGAAGGTGTCCACGTTGCGACTCCTGCGGTCGATCCTCGACGTCGCCCACCAGGATGGCCGGATCCACCGGAATCCCGCCCTCGGTGTCTCAGCGGGCCGGATTCCCGAACGAGAACGACACCGCTACCTGACCGCCCAGGAAGTCCAGACACTTGCCACCGCGTGCGGGGACCAGGGCGACGTCGTGACGATCCTCGCCTACACCGGCTTGCGCTGGTCCGAACTCGTCGGCCTCCGCGTCAAAGACATCGACCTGTCCGCCCGCCGTCTCTACGTCCGGCGGGCCGCACCGGAAGTCGAGGGCCGGATCGTCATCGGGCCTCCCAAGACTCGCGCGGGCATCCGTACCGTCCCGCTCCCCCAAGTCGTCGTCGACATCTTCAAGGGGCGCATCACCGGCCGGGAACCCGACGAGCCCGCCGTCACCTCACCCAACGGCGCGATGCTGCGCTCCAACAACTGGCGTCGCCACACCCACTGGAACAAGGCGCTCACGAAGACCGACCTGGCTCCGCTGACCATCCACGATCTGCGCCATACCTATGCCAGTTTGGCCCGCAAATCCGGTGCTGACCTCCGCTACGTGCAGAAGACCATGGGCCACTCCACGCCGACCGTCACCGCGAACATCTACAGCGACCTCTATGCCGACGAGCTGGATCAGGTGGCAACCAACCTCGATCAGCTTCATGCGACCGAGATAGAGACACCGAAGACCGGACAAGAACCGGACGAATCAGACCAACCACCGAGTGCATGACCCGTGTTTATGCAGGTAAAGAATGGTGGCCAGGGCCGGGATCGAACCGGCGACCTTCCGCTTTTCAGGCGGACGCTCGTACCAACTGAGCTACCTGGCCCGGAAGGCACCGGTATCAACCAAAATGCCTCGCTGGCGACCCTGACGGGACTCGAACCCGCGACCTCCGCCGTGACAGGGCGGCGCGCTAACCAACTGCGCCACAGGGCCTTGCTGTACTGCTACTCCTCGCTTCCACGTATGGAAGTACCCCCTACGGGATTCGAACCCGCGCTACCGCCTTGAAAGGGCGGCGTCCTAGGCCGCTAGACGAAGGGGGCCAGAGCCGAATCTCTCCGGGGTACTCACAACGCTTCCGCTGGGAGCTTCGATAGCTTAGGGCACGTCGCCCGCAATCCCAAAACGGGGCCGGTGAACACCCCTTTTGGCCCCTCGAGAACCTGGTCCGAAAGCGGCGCCGCAGCCTCAGTTATCCTGATGGCTCGCACGGCCCCTATAGCTCAGTTGGTAGAGCTACGGACTTTTAATCCGCAGGTCGCAGGTTCGAGCCCTGCTGGGGGCACCTCGGGTCGAACATCGGCCCGCTGCCGGTGAGCAGCCAGTCACGGTTGATCCCGATGGCCGCGGCGATGCGGTCGACTTCGGAGACGTTCATCACCAGGGCCCCGCGTGCTCGCTTGGAGAACGCGCTGGGCACCATGCCGACTTCGGCGGCGACGTCTTTGTTCTTGAGCCCCCGGACGCTGAGGGCGATGCGCAGCCGGCTGGCGACTTCCAGGTGGAAGTCCTCGCCAGTCGGGTTCAGTTCAATCACCGTACTCATGGCGAATAGATTACTCGCTCAGCGTATAGCCGCAAGCTGGTAGCCCAGAATTTCCCCACGGGAAACAACACGCCCGCCAAATGCTTGCAAAGCGGTCCCGGCTGGACTACTAATTTCCCTGTGGGAAATTCCGAGCTCAAAGAGGCCAGTGTCGGTGAGGTCGCTACCGCTATCCGCGTGGCCCTCGCCCGCAAGAACTCCACCCAGAGCGCACTCGCAAGCCACCTGAATCTGTCCCAGCCCGCGATCGCGCGCCGCATGACCGGCAAGGTGTCGTGGCGCATCTCCGAACTCGCCAGCGTCGCGGAGTTCTTCGGGGTCACCGTTTCAGAGCTGCTCGCTGCTGAGAAGGCCAGCGCGTGAGCACCGACCTGATGCCGTTCACCTACGGCGACACCGCGCTCCGGGTCGTGATGATCGACGGCGAGCCGTGGTTCGTGCTGTCCGACCTCTGCGCGGCCCTGGAAATCGCCAACGTCGGCAACGTAGCTGACCGGATCGATCCGGTGAGCATCCGCCGAGCGGATGTTGAGAACGCACGCGGCCAGATGCGGCAGACGATCGTCGTCAACGAGTCGGGCATGTACGAGGTCGCCATCCGCTCCGACAAGCCCGAAGCCGTCGCGTTCCGCCGCTGGGTGACGGGCACCGTTCTGCCGGCGATCCGCCGCACCGGCTCATACTCCACGGCTCCGGCACTGACCGGCCCCGAACTGGTCGCCGCCGCGCTGATCGAGGCGAACCGAATGCTTGAGGCCAAAGACGAGCGGATCGCGGAGTTGGAGCCGAAGGCTGAGGTGGCGGACCGGTTGCTCGACGCCGAAGGTGACCTGTCGGTCCGCGACGCCGCGCAGTCGCTGACGCGGGCCGGGATCAAGGTCGGGCAGAACCGACTGTTCACCACGCTGGAGAAGCAGTACGGGTGGATCGCCCGCGCCGCCGACGGCCGGTACCGGGTGAAGCAGGCCGCGATCGAGACCGGCTACATGTCGGTGATCCCCCAGTCGCACTACCACCCCCGCACCGGGGTTCTGGTGATCGACCCGCCGCAGCCTCGGGTGACCCCGAAGGGCCTGCAGCGGATCCTGCTCGACCACGGCGGCGCCGAATGACCTGCGCGCTGCCCCTTGATGCTTCCGCCGCACCCCCCGCGGCGGTTGGGCCCGACCCTGTAACCCCCCGGCGGGGTCGGGCCACCCCAACTTCCACCACACCGGGTGGTGGGACGGTCAGCGCCGTCGAGAAGGCAGGCCCCCATGACACCGGGGCACCGGGTGCCGGCGGCGCTGACCACCACCACTTCTGTTCTGCCGCAGCTGATCTGGCTGCGGACTGAGAAAAGGGTTCGGCCCGACCGTTGCAGCGGTCGGGCCGACGACAACAAGGGAGGTACCAACCCAGATGCTGCCAAAACGGAGTTTACCGACTGTCCACAAGAGGACGGTGCGGCGTGTCCTCGCGGCGGTCGCGGCGGGCGGTGTGCTGGCCGGGACCGGGCTCGCTGCCGCCGGCCAGGCTGATGCGGCCCCCGGTGTCGGGTGCGAGACGATCGCCGCGCCCGGGCTGTTGAACTGGCTGCAGAAGCGCACGATCTGCGACACCCCGAAGCGTGCTGATGGGTCGTGGACGCGGGCTCGGCAGTACTGGACGCCCGCGCACTACAAGCCGGTGTCCTGCTACCGCTGGTCCTGCAGCGGCGGCTACCACGTGGGCGAGACGGTGCACCGCTACGAGGAGTACGTGGTGTTCGACCACAACGTGCTCCCCGACGAGCCGCCGCACCTGCCGACCGGATCGGTGGTGATCCGGTGAGCGCCCCGACGTTGGTGTGGTCGCCGAACGATTTCGCGGCCACGGTCGCAGCGGCCGCGCTGCATGAGCCGGCGTCGGTGCGCCCCAAAGCGGGGTTCCAGCCGAAGTCGTGGGCTGTGCGGCTGAACGGGCAAACCATCAGCTTCCGAATGGTCGCCACTCGGGGCTGGTGGTATCGGGGTGCGCACCGGCAGAACGGGTTTCGGCCGTCGGTGGACGACATCAAGGCCGCCATCGATATGGAGCGCGCGGCCGAGGTGCGAGCAAAGGCGTTGGAGGACTGCCATTACATCTCCGTCCGGTTCAGCGGCGGCGGCGCTGGCGGTGCCGGAGGTAACCGATGAGTCTCTACGACTACCGGGCGGCCAACGAGATCGCCAAGGCTGATCCGCCGTTCTATGCGCTGATCATGGCCGCGATGCGCAAGGCCGACACGTTCAACCTGGCGCGCCTGCGGGCCGCGTTCCCCGACGTCTACGCCGAGGTGGAGGCCCGCTACAACGCACCCGGCGCGGTGCTCCCCGAGGACGGTGCCTGATGGCTGAACCAGTCGGCGAAGTCGAGTTGATGTCCGGCGGATTCGTCCGTGTCGGTGTCACACCGTCGGGCGATATCGAGGTGGCCGTCTCGACCGCGGATCGACGGTACGTAGACAGGAACGGAATCCGCGACATCGCGCCGGTGGACGCCGGGAAGATCGCGGTGCTGATGATCCAGGCTGCCGCGCTGGCCCCGACCATCTGGCATCACCAGCAGGTGAAGCATCAGGCGGTCATGGCGGCCGAGAAGGCGTACGAGCAGGCCGTGGCCGACGCGATCGGCGGTGCATCATGACCCGCTGCTGCACCCCGGACCTGTCCCCCGAGCCCGACCTCGACCAGGTCGCGGAGATCGCGTTGGGCATCGCCGAACGCATCCGTGAGGAGGATCTGCGGCGCCTGTTCGAGGAGTTGCAGGCCCTCGCGCACAAGCATCCGGCGAAGTTCGCGCAGGTCGTCATGTGCTTGGCGGCCTGGTTCGACCCGAACGTGACGACGCAAACCCTTTGGGAGCGCGTCGAATCCATCACCCGGAGCCGATTGGCGGTGCCGGCATGAAGGGACTGCTGATCGCGGCGTCGAGCGTGACCGCGTTCCTCGCTGCCGTGCTGATGCCGGCGTTGTTCGCGGTGCCCGCGGTGGTGCTGGCCGTCGCGGTGATCGTGGCCGGGTACTGGGACTATTCGCCGCCGAACTGCGTCGACTTCGATTGCGGGTTCTCGCAGACCGTGTACGGCGAAACCCCCGAAACCGGAGCGGCTTTGCGGTTGGTCGAGGGCGGTGAGCATCCGTGATGAATGACGAGGGTGAGTGGCGGGCTGCGATCGCCGCCGACGAACGCGACGGAGTTCCCGCCGGCTGCGGGCACCGCTACGTGCCCGACGGCCGCGGCGGCGGCACCTGCGCCCACTGCGGCGACCACATCACCCCAGGAGAACTGTGAACTCAGATACGCCGACACCGGCGAAGGTTCCGGCGAGCACCGACAGCCGCACCGTCCGGCTGCGCGAATTGTTTCGGGACGCCCGCGCGATCGCGCAGGAGCTTCACGCAGAAGCCGACGAAACCACCGCCTTTGACCTGACGACCATCCAGAACTACTGCACCCGCGCCATCACGCGGGTCGGGCACGTCGAGAAGGGCTGGCGGAAATGACCGAGACTCTGGTGCCCGCGAAGGACGGCCGCTACGACGACGTGCCCGAGGAGGTCTACCACGGCGACCGGGGGTCGCTGTCGGTGTCCGGGGCGAAGTTGCTGCTGCCGCCGTCGTGCCCGTCGAAGTTCCGCGAGCAGATGGACAACGGCCGCAAGCCGAAGAAGGAGTGGGACTTCGGGCACGTCGCGCACCACCTGTTGCTCGGCAAGGGCGCCGAGTTCGTGGTGCTCGACCCGGCGGTGCACGGGCTGAAGAAGGACGGCACGGTGTCGGACCGGCCGGCGTTGACCGCGGGCTGGCAGAAGGCCGTCGAGGAGGCCCGCGAGCAGGGTCTGACGCCGATCTCGTTGGCGGACTTC
>Ga0265293_10011513_pt1 | contig 12004 bp, 10 predicted proteins | sample Munlanlewell138R_FD_192505 | JGI IMG/M metagenome (GOLD analysis project Ga0265293, IMG submission 192505) | Leachate microbial communities from a municipal landfill in Southern Ontario, Canada - Leachate well 138R | ecosystem: Engineered > Solid waste > Landfill > Unclassified | place: Canada... | reverse complement strand
AAAATTATTAAAAACTTTACAAAAATACAACGCCGTTTTGGAGGACTGTAATGCTTTTAGTTGCATTTATCTTAGGTTTACTCTTTGGTTCTTTTTTAAACGTAGTCATTCTTAGAATCCCCCAAAGCCAAAGTATAGTCTTTGGTGCATCTCATTGCTATAGTTGTAAGACTCCCCTCAAACCTTGGCATAATATCCCACTCATATCATGGATATTTTTAAGAGGTAAGTGCTCATTTTGTAGTAGTAAAATCTCTATACAGTATCCCATCATTGAGTTAATCTCTGGACTTATTTTTTTAGTTATTGCAGCTAAGTTTACGCTTACATTTCCAGCTCTTTTTATCGCCCTTAGTTTTTTGATGCTACTCGCTCTTTCTGTTATAGATTTTCGCTATAAAATGGTTCCTGATTCACTAAACTTATTGGCTATTTTTTTTGCAATCTTTGGAGCATGGAGTCTTGGCGGATTGATTTTAAATCTACAAAATGCCCTACTCTTTGCAGGTGGATTTACCTTACTTAGATTTGCCCTTTCATACTACCTCACTTCATCTATCTACAGGGCAGCACAAAAGAGTAAAACATCTTGGAATAGGTTTTATGATAGAACGCCATTTATTGAAGCTATGGGAGAGGGAGATATTATGGTAGCAGCTACTATGGGAGCATTACTTGGTGTTAAGTTAGCCCTGGTTGCAATATTTATCTCAGCCCTCTTAGCCCTGCCTGTTATGCTTTTAGTCTTAAGGAGAAGTGCTGAAGATCAGAGAGTTCCTTTTGTACCATTTTTGGCACTAGCTACTTTTATAGTCTATCTCTTTGACTCCCCTATCTTAGCTTATATTGAGGCAAACTACTGATATGCACAAACTAAAAAACTACATTATACATAATCTTTACATGCTTTTTTTATCTATGTTTATACCTCTTTTTGCTATTGCATCTGTTATCTTTATGATAAAGTTGGCCACTTATACAGCCATCATACAGCTTAGCATTTGGGATATGACAAAACTATATCTTTTTGTGCTTCCTGAGATTTTATTTTACACTCTTCCTATTACATTTTTTATAGCAGCCACACTTTCACTCTTTAGACTCTCAACTGATAATGAGATGGTGGTTTTGTTCTCTCTTGGTATCCATCCAAAGTTTATTTTAAAGATACTTTTCAAGCCTGCTATTATCTTAAGTCTCTTGCTAGCCTTTAATTTTCTTGTGCTCTTCCCTCATGCAACTACACTCTCAAGTAACTTTATATCTTATAAAAAGAGTGAAGCGAAGTTCAACCTAAGTGCATCAGAGTTCGGACATAGTTTTGGCAGTTGGCTTCTATACATTGGAACAGACAATGAAAATGAGACATATTCAGATGTCATCCTATTTAATAAAAACAAAGACGAAGAGATTATTATTAGCGCTAAAAGAGCTGAGATTATAAATGAAGCTGGCGTACTTAGATTAAAACTCATTGATGGCGAAGGCTACAGTTATTCTAAAGAAAAATTTTCACAAATAGATTTTGACATTATGTTTATAAATGACACTATGAGTACTGATTTAGCAGTTTATAAAAGTCCCTTAGAGTATTGGTTATCAAATGAGAGAAAAGAGAGCAAGCAGCATATGATGATAACAGATACACTTTTGAGTATCTTTCCCATTATCAGTCTGTTTTTAGTTGCAAGCATCGGCATAGTCCATGCAAGACATCAAAAAGCTAGAATCTATCTTTATCTTTTTGTAGGTGTTATTATCTACTATGGAGCTACATTAGGACTTCAAAAAACCCTCGCCTACTACACCATACCCATCATATCTATTACTTGGCTTGTAGCTACCTATGCCATCTATAGAAAAACCATCCTAGCAAGGTTTTAAGTTTTAAATGCGTTGTGCGATAACTCTCTCTTACAATGGAACAAACTTTCTAGGTTCTCAAGCACAAAAAAGTTCTAAAAACACTATAGTTGGAACCCTAGAAGCAGTTCTTCAAAAGATAGGAATTAGCTCTAAAATTGTCTCATCTGGAAGAACTGACAAAGGAGTTCATGCGACTGCTCAAGTTTGTCATCTTGATTTGCCACCATTTTGGCAAGACTTAGAGAAACTAAAAAGAGTTTTAAACTCAACACTACCTCCTAGCATCTTAGTTAAAGATTTAAAAGAGGTAGAGAGCTCATTTCACGCAAGATATAGTGCGAAAAAAAGAGTTTATAGATATGTGATAAAAGTAGCTAAGAGCAACCCATTTGAAGATAATTTTGTGACTTTTGTTGACTCATTAGATTTTAATAAGATAGAGAAAAATATAAAGCTTTACAAAGGAAAGCACGATTTTGCCAACTTTATGAAGCTGGGCAGCGATACAAAGAGTAGTGTTAGAGAAGTTTATAGAGCTTTTGCATATATACACAAAGACTTTGTAGTTTTACACTTTGAAGCAAGCGGATATTTAAGAGGTCAGATCCGCCTAATGGTGGCTGCACTTTTAAAGTTAGATGAACAAGAGATTATAGAGTCTCTTGCTTGTAAGAAATCACACAAACTAAAACCAGCCCCTAGCAATGGGCTTTATTTAGCAAAAGTAAAATACTAGCTTACTTTTTTACACTCTCTCTTTTATTGAAATATGGAATATATTTGGCAGTCTCATAGATTCCAAAAGTAAGTTCTTTCATCTTCTTTGTAAGCTCTTTATTTGCTTCTGAGTGGTCAACTAGAGGTTCATCACTATATGTATCATAAAGAGCGGCATTTGTACCATCAGCGTTTGTTCTATAGTAGTATTTCTCTCCGACAACACCTATCATAGGATTTGAGCTATGATAGATGGTAAAAGCATATCTATTATCATCAAAACTCTCATCAAAGGCATCTCTACCTAGAGTTGTAGCTGTGTATGATATGTTAGCCATTGATGCTATGGTTGGAAGCACATCTATCTCACTAAGTACCTTATCAAAAACTTTTGGCTCTTTTATAAGTGGTGAGTAGATTACAAAAGGAACTCTGTGCGAGCCTAGAGACAAGTTGCTTGTACTCTCGCCCTTGAAAGTATGTTCTCCAGTTTTACCAGAAATACCATGATCTCCCCAAAACACAAAGATAGTATTTTTATAGTACTCACTCTCCTTTGCAAGCTCCATAAAGTGCCCAACAGAGTAGTCCATAAATCTAAAAGAGTTGAACTCTTCAACTGAGTTAAAGCCATATTTTCTAACCTCTGTCTCACTTATATCATCTCTTACTTTAAAGCCATAACTATCGTTTGGAATGGTGTATGGTCTATGATTTCCTGAAGTTTGTACAAAAGCTAAAAAAGGCTCTTTTGCTTTACTTAGTTCAAAGTGAGACTCACGAAGTAAGTCAATATCTGAGATCCCCCAAACATCGTTCCTAGGAGAGCTATAATCTTCTTCTTCAAATAGTTTTAAGTCAGGCATAGATTGATTTAGCATCCCACGGATATTTCCCCATGAAGCCGAACCACCTATAAAATAATACTTATCATAACCTTTAAAATCTTGAGCAATACTATGTTGATTTACTATAAGAGGATTACGGCTTGATGTTCCAGTTAACTCAACATCAGGCAGAGCTGTTAGTGTTGTGTAGATGGAGCGAGCAGTACCAGTTGATGGAGTAAAGAAGTTTTTAAAGAGGTAACCATCTCTTGCAAGAGCATCAACACTAGGTGACGGGTCTATAGGGTTTCCTGATATACCTGATTTGTAAGACGCAAAGGATTCTAAAATAACTATAACAATATTAGGTTTTTCACCTATTGGATATTTTGGAGTTATAGCTCTTTTGTAGTTTAAACTCTGTAAATCTTTATCTTTAAGACCAATATACTCAGCTATAAGTGGATAATACTTTTTAGTTTCATCCAAATCATAAGAGATACGACCATTTTTAAAAGTATCTAAAAAGTAGTGGATTGGGTTATATGTTAGTTGTGTCGCAAAAGGATGTTTAGAAAAAGTCGCATCACTCCAGCGAAGTGGATACTGGGAAAATTTACTATATCCAGCAACTAAAAGAACTAAAAAACTTACAATGGCAAAAGCGATACCTTTTTTAATAGTTATATCTGCATCAGCTTGTTTTGTGATAGATTTTAAAAGTTTATTTGTTAGATATATAAATATCACATTTGTTAAGAGTATGCCAAAGCTTATCCAAACTACAGGGTAACTCTCCCAAACCATCTCAGCGGAGATTAAAACATCTTCTAAAAATCGCATTGCACTAAAATCTAGTCTTGTACTCAAATACGCATAGTGTCCAAAATCAACCACATAAAACATAAAGTAAGTTGCAAATGCAACACTTAGATATAGTAGCCAAAACAGACGTGCAGATAAAAACCTAAAAGGGCTTATCCATTTTATAGCGCCCAACAAAAACATAGGCAATACCATAACGACAACCATTCTAAGGTCAAATCTAAAACCAAGCCACATAGAGTTCATGAAGTCATTGAAACCAAGAGGTGAGAGTGGATCACTAAAGATAAAATAAAAAACAACTCTCAAAAGAGCGAAAAAGAGTGCTAAGACTGGGATAAATACAAGTAAAAATCTTAAAAGTTTTGGAAGTTTTAAAAACATAAGGGGAAACTCGCTTTGTGTGAAAAATAATTATGGAAGTTTACTATTTTTTTAGTTACTACTAAGTTAACAAAAGAGCGAGAGTGCTTTATTTTAAGATACTATTTATATTTTGACTTACTTCATCACTCCAAAATAGTTCTCTATGGCTTAAACCATCAACTTTTTTATAAAACCCTAGATTTATCACACCCTTTTTTAAGTTTTGAGAACTCTCGCAACTCACTACTTCATCAGAAGTAGATGCAAAGATATATACTTTTGCATCTATGGATTTTAGAAACTCTATATTGTCGAACTTATACTTTAAAAACCATGAGAGATTAACTCTAAATTTCTGCTTGGCCAAAGATGCCAAAGAGTCAAAGGCACCAACTAAAAACACTCCCCTACTCTCTACCTTACTTGCTACAAAAAGGGCTACACTAGCACCTAAAGAGTAACCTAGCATATAAAAATCTCCATAGTTTTTTTGGACTATTTTAGATATTTTTAGAGCATCACTAAAGATATTTTTCTCATTTAAAGAGCCTTTGCTTCTTCCATAAGAGCGATAATTAAATGTGATAATAGTGCTGTATTTATGTCTTATTGCTAGTCTGCTTATTAGTCCCACGCTATCTTGCTCTCTTCCACCAAAGAACAATATCGTACTCTTTGCATCTTGACGTCTGTATATAGCGCCCTCAAGCTCAACTCCATCATCGCTAGTTATACTAAGTATTTCGTATCCCTTATCACACTCCTTTTCACGAAAATATCTGGGAGAAAAAAGAACAAAGTACTGAGCTTCATAAAGTACATATAAAATAATAAGGAGGGAAAAAAGTAAAAAAATCATATAAATCATAGATAGAATTCTATCTCAAAACAAATTATAGAGAGATTTTAAACAAAATTAAGTACAATTTCGATAATTATAAGGAAGAAAAGATGCAGATATTTGGAAAATACTCAACCAACTTTGATATGGACTACTTAGTAGAACAATATATATATTTTAATGAGAGTGATGAAGATAAAATCTCTATTGATGAATTTGAAGTTTTACTAAAAAATAAACGAAAAAGTGTAGCTGGAACTATCATACTTTACAACCCAGAGACTAGCCCTATGGGATTTAAACCAAGTAGGTTTTTAAAAGAAGATGGTTTTGATGAGTATGACAAGTTTGTTAAGATAAATGAATATCCTATGAGTTATGTGCTAAATGCAGGTTTAAAAAAAGTATATCCTTCTAAACTTGTAGAGATAAAGTACCTCTTCTCACTCAACAGAGAAAACATAGAGCCAACACCTATTTTGGAAGCTTTTGATGCTGATTTGGATAAGTTTAGCTCAGACCAGTTCACAAGATATGACAAAAAACTAAACTATCTTGACATTCCAAACATCAGACTTAGCGGTAAGTTTGTATTTTTTGGCTCTGGCCACAAACACGACAGACATCATAAAGCTATCATCACATATGTAAGAGCCTTATCTGCACAAGTTCAAAAGCTAGATAAAACTATAGTCTTTATGTATGATAACAACCACGATGAGCAAGAAGCACTTGACCTTGGCTACTTTTTATCTCCACTAGCTCTAGGAAAAGCAAAAGATGTAAGAGCAAAAGGCTTTAAAGAGGCTTTTAAAACTATCCCGCCAAAGATTCAAAAACTATAATTAAAAGTTTTCAAAACCAAGAACAAAATCTACTCTCTTTTGTACATTTGTTCTTTTAGTAGCTACTTTTTCTATCTCTCTAAGACGAGAAAGTAGGCCTTTTGAGTTTGCTACTTGTATGGAGAGTCCAGGTCTTGCATTTAGTTCCAAAATCATAGCACCTCTATTTTTATCCAGTACTATATCTACACCTAAATAACCAAGATTGGTCATATCATAGCAACTAGAAGCTAAGAGTAAAAGCTCCTTCCAGTTGTCTATTTTTATACTATCAAAACTATGATTTGTATCTGGGTGGATAAGAATTTTCTCACCATTCATTACAGCATTTATCGCTTTGCCTGTTTTAATATCAAGCCCAACCCCTACAGCACCCTGATGTAAGTTTGCCTTACCATCTGATGCTTTTGTAGATAAACGAAGCATAGCCATAACAGGATAGCCTTGAAAAACTATGATGCGGATATCTGGAACACCTTGATAGGAATAGTCATCAAACACACTATCTGCTTCTATCAAAGTCTCCACAAGTGCGATATCTTGATCTCCTGAGAGTGAGTGAAGTCCTGCTAATATATTTGTAACATGTCTTGTTACTTCTTCAAGTCCTATAACTAAGCCACTTGATTTTACAAAGCCATCACCTTCTCTACCTTTGATAACCAAAATACCTTTACCACCCGAGCCACATGCTGGTTTTATAGCAAAAGAGGAGATATTTTTTAGCTTTTCTTTAAGTTCATAGACATCATGCTGGTACTGTACAACGAAAAGAAGTTTAGGAGTATTTATACCATACTCCTCTGCTAAGAGTTTTGTTTGTAGCTTATTATCAACTAGAGGAAAAAGTCTACGGTTATTATATTTACTGATAAATTCTATATTACGACTATTCATTCCTAAAATTCCACTTTTTTTAAGTACTGATGGCCTTATAAAGTTGAACATTAGATGTTTTTAAACTCACGAAAACGGCGAAGCTCTAAGAGTCTATAACCAGTATATCTACCCATTAAAATCATAAGCGCAATAACTATAAGATGAAGTTCTGGAAAGTTAAAAAACAGATGTGCAACATAACCGTTTACCATTGCCATATAAGCAAGAACGGCTACTAAAAGACTTCCACTTCCTTGTGTTAAAACTTCTTTAGCGCCCTCTTCTTCCCAAAGTATCGACATTCTTTCTATCGTCCATGCGAGGATAATTATAGGAAAAAATGCTACGCTCATTCCAGTATTAAATCCCAACTCATACCCAATAAGAGTCATAAACGCAACTAAAAATATAACAATAACTATGATGGTAGCAATCCTAGAAACCAGTAAAAGGTTAAGACTAGAGAGGTAGCTTCTAAGCAAAAGACCGATGGCAACAAGGACTACAAAATTTAGTAATCCTAAAAAAAGTGATGTCTGTAAAAAAGCCATAGCAATAAGAACAGGCATAAATGTTCCAGAAGTTTTTACACCTATAATAAGACGCATAAAGACAGTTATAAGTGCGCCAATAGGTAAAAGCAGAAGCATTTTAAAGATACTTTGTTCTTCAATTGGTAAACGGTGAATGCTAAAAATTCCAAATCCACTCTCATCAAAATGAGCCTTTGCGAGTTCAAGTGCTGGCATGTTTTGCTTAACCATTGAAAAATTTACCGTTGCGTTACTTCCACCTTCAACTTCAATAAGTGATTTTCCACCTCTTGTCCATAAAAAGAAGTTTTTATCTCCATCTTGTAGTTTATTGTTAGGATCAAATAGTACCCACTCATCTTTATCAAGTACTTCTATAACAGAAGTAAGTGATTGGTTACGTCTTGCATCTTCTAGTTCTAGGGCAAGTGAAATCCTATGCACAACACCTGCTTCTGATAAAAGCTTGCTAAGTACATTTATATAGTTACGCTTTAGTAGAAGTAAAGAACTATCATTTCTTTTTTGTAAATCTGTAAGAATTTTTATAAGTTCTCTTGTAAAAGTTATATTGCTACTAGATTTTGCATAAGCAAGGTCTAGTAGCTCTTTTGCAGCAATTTGCTCAGATGCACTCCAAAGAATATCGTCTTTAGTATCAAATTTTATCTCAGTATGTTTTAAAGACGCCTCATCTGTAAAATCTTGAACAATCTGTGCTTTATAGTAGAGTGTCTGTTTTCCATTTGCTTGGCGAATACTCCACTCTCCACGCTTTATGCCATCTTTTTTGACCATACTAAAGCCATAGCCAGCTGAAACACTCTGCTCAAAATAAAGTTTGTAACCCAAAGTATCTTCAGGTAAAGATAGATTAACAGTTATTGGTGTATTTTTTTGAGCCTTAAAATCAACTCTTGCTTCAACCATCCAAACATCTTTTTTCTCACTTGCCAAAAAAGGAATCTGGGTTTGTTCGTGCCTCATGATGGCAGTAAAAATCCCTAAAAGGGCTAATAAAAGTGCGAAAAGATATAAATATTTTTTAGATATCATTTTTTCAACTTTTGTTCTTTATCTATTATAAGTGGGGCAATATATTCTTCACTAACATCAACAACCATAACATCTTGAAGTGTATTGCGGCCTATCAACATTGGATACTGCATATGTGCCCTATTTGTAAGAGTAAACTCACTCAACTCTTTTTTATCACCAATAGTTATCTTAAGCGTAACCACTACTCTTTTTTCATGCTCATTTTCAAGTGAAGATTGTAATATTTTTACCGCTCTAGCTATTTTACGCTCAATAATATAAGGTGTGTTTGTATTTCTATCTACTATAGTAAAACGTACCCATTTTTGACCATCTCTCTCAAACTTTACTATGTCTCTTGCATCTATTGAAGAAGTCTCAGCTCCTGTATCAATCCTTGCTTCCATAACAAAGTTAGATGGATAGATGTGAACCTTCTCAACACTTCCTACTACTAGCTTTTTATTAAGAGATGTAATTTTTTTTTGGATTATTATAGGTCTTGGTTCAGTTTTTTCAACTTTTACTTCTTCAAGTTTTTCGGGTTTTATTAAAGTAGTTAACTCTTTTTTTAAAGATTCAATATTTTCATTTTGTAGCAAAAGAGAAGACTCAAGTAGCTTTTCATAAGCTTTTATTTGCTCTTCTTCTTTAGTATCTAGTTTTTGATTTATATTTTGTTCTATTTCATTTATACGCTTATCTATCGCATCAAGCTGTTTAGTACTTGTTATGGAGTATGTTTGCGTACATCCACTTAAGAAAACAACTAAGATAAAATATAGAAGATTTTTAATTATCATTTTTCACCATTTTTATAAAATTTGCTCGAATTATACTTCTAGCATGCTTTGATAAGAATTATAAACTTTGCAATATCATAAAGGCTTGGTTAACGAAAAATCTTCAAAATCAAAGACTTACTTCTTTTATATCTGCTATTTTTAGAATGCTTTTATATATAGATGCTACTAAAAATTTTCTATTGTTTTTTACCGCTTCATCATCAGCATTTACCATCACATCTTCAAAAAACTTATCAAGTTGTGGTTTTAATCCAAGTAGTGCATCTAGTTCCTCTTCATAAGAGTCATATCCATTAGATGCTACCTTTGTATATGCTTCATAGAGTTCACCCTCTGCATCTTCTTCAAAAAGCTTTGCATCTACGCTCATCTCTAAACTCAAATCTATATCTTTAGTGATATTTGCAACCCTTTTAAAGGTAGAAAAAGATTCGCTAAAACCCTCTGAAGAAGCGATATTATCAAGTGCTTCTATCTTTTTACCCATAGAAACTATCTCTCTCTCACCAGATGCAATAACAGCTTCAACTATAGAAGGATTTACTTTGTAGTACTGCTTGATACGCTCAAGAAAAAAGCTCTCTAGCTTTTCTATATCTATCGGCGCATATATAGATGCCAACTCTTTTACACTCTTGACTATATCAAACTCAAAACCATACTCTTTAGTGATTCTTATGATGCCATTTACTGCACGGCGGAGTGCAAAAGGGTCTCTTGAGCCTGTTGGTATCTCATTTACACTAAAGAGAGCCAAAAGAGTGTCAAGTTTGATACTCATCGCAACAACTGCATTCATAGGAGTTGATGGAAGATCGCTATCTTCACCATCAGGTAAGTATTGCTCTTTTATCGCCGTTGCAACTTCACTACTCTCGCCTTGCTTTAGTGCATAGTAATATCCCATAAGCCCCTGAAGCTCAGTAAACTCATAAACCATCTCACTTGTAAGATCCGCTTTAGCCAGAGATATAGCTCGCATCAAATCCTCTTTTTTAGCATCTACTCGGTAGTTATCAAAGAGTGTACTTGCGATGTTTGCTTCTCTTTCTACCTTATCTTTTACGCTTCCAAGACCTTTGAAAAAGGCAACTCTCTCAAGCCCATCTGTGCTTAAACCCTCTCTAATATCATTGTCATAAAAAAAGAGTCCATCAGCTAAACGAGGACGAAGAACTCTCTCATTTCCCTCGATAACTTTTCTGTAATCATCTGTAAGAGCGTTTGAGACAACTACAAACTTATTTAAGAGTTTGCCCTCTTTAAAGACTGCAAAATACCTCTGATGCTCTTTCATAGAAGTGATAATAACCTCAGGAGGAAGTCTTAAAAATTCCTCATCAAATGAACCTAAAAGTGCTCTTGGATGCTCAGTTATAGCTACTATCTCATCAAGTAAATCTTCATCTGCATCTATATTGATTCCATATTTTTGTTCTAAAGCTAGAAAATCATTTAAGATATCTTGTTTTCTTTGCTCCCCAAAGAGTGTGACTCCACCAGCCTTTAGTGCTTCAAAATACTCTTTTGCACCAGATATATCTAAAGACTCAAACCTAGAGATGCGATGCACAAATGTTGCTTTTTTAGATTTCACACCAAAGAGTTCAACATCTACGAGTTCGTCATCTAAAAGTACATTTATCCATCTTATAGGTCGTATAAAACTCTCATCCAAACTTCCCCATCTCATAGACTTACCAAAATCAAGAGAGTTTATCCACTCTTTTATTATCTCTTGTAAAAGCTCTGAGGATGGCTTTCCTTTTACATCTTTTTTATAGTAAAGAACTTCTTTGCCGCCCTTTGTAGAAGTGCCTATCTCACTAAGACTAACTCCACATTTTTTAGCAAATCCCTCTGCCGCAGGAGTTGCTTTACCATCTTTATATGCAACACTAAGTGGTGCACCAAAAAACTCTTCTACACTATCTGGTTGATGGGTGTTAAACTCTCTATGCCAAATAACTAAACGCCTTGGAGTGTAGTAAAATTCAAAGTCGCTCATAAGAGAGTTTTTCTCTAAAATATTTAAGTATTTTTTCTCAATGTTTTTTAACTCTTTTAAAAGTGGAGCAGCTGGCAGCTCTTCAACGCCTATCTCAATCAGTAGTGGTTTTAACATAATAGTTCTCTTGTATTAAATTGAGGCGATTTTATCTACTTTTTGGTTAAAAAGTTCTTTTATAAAACATTTCTTAAACAAGATTGATAAACTCTTCTTTTATCTTGGTAAATGGTTTTGGAGTTACAATTGCAACATAAATTAAAACAAAACAAAGGAATTATAAATGCCAAAGATTAACAAATATGTTGATATAGATACAGTTGAGAGAGAAGCTAAGAAGGATCTTATAGACCGTCACTCTCCATTTATCCACTGTGCGAGCACTGCAAAAGCTGGTGAGCCATTTGCAGTAACTATAAAAATGGGTAACGAGTACTCTCATCCAGATGATTT
>Ga0265293_10011511_pt1 | contig 12009 bp, 5 predicted proteins | sample Munlanlewell138R_FD_192505 | JGI IMG/M metagenome (GOLD analysis project Ga0265293, IMG submission 192505) | Leachate microbial communities from a municipal landfill in Southern Ontario, Canada - Leachate well 138R | ecosystem: Engineered > Solid waste > Landfill > Unclassified | place: Canada... | reverse complement strand
ATAAAAATTTCTGATGTTTTTGGGGAAAAGAGGCAAAATTTGCGGCAGCAATTTATATTTGCCCCCGGTATAGTTGATGGGGGATTGGACATAGTGCTTTGTTTTTGGCCCGGGATCAACCGTACACAGGTATAACAGTTCCTGGTGGTCATCAATATTTGTTTTACCCGCGGTAAAAGCCCGGAAGGGTGTATTAAAAACTTGAACTTTTCCCCGTTTTTCTAAAGCTGAAATTATCTCCTCATTGGAGATTTTTGCGTTGGATCTGTTATTACCCTTTTTGGCCATATTATTAAAGGATACCAATATATATTTGGCAGTTAGGTTTTGAATCAAATCGTCAAAGACTGCGGGAGCCTTTTGTGTAGAGTAATTGGATTTTAGGTGGTTCCGGTTGATCATTTTTTTTGCCGTACCCTCTACTCTAGGCTTTTTCCATTCAACTATGTTTTCCAATAAATGATATGCATCCCCGTATTGACGGGAATTATAAGGTGTATCAATATAGATTAGGTCTGCTTTGATTCTTCTCACTAGCTGATTTGCATCTTCTTGAAATATTTGGTTGTATTTATTTTTGTGGTAATTTGGCAGGCGCAAATAAATTGGCTGTAGACTATCCATGGTTTTACGATAGGCATCATAATGCCCCACTGTATTTGCCACCTTATCCATGGCGTAAATCAAAGATGTCAGTAAAAATGATTTTTCCCTATTATTTAAATCATAAGCTTCAATTCGTTCCCGAATCTCACCAATTTTCCTGGCGTTTTCCAGGGAAAAGTATTTATTGCCGAAATTCAAGGAAACATAATTGTCCTTGGTCGGATTTATGGAGTTCAGCTTCTGGATAATAGTTCTTATCCTTTCATAATTAATCGGTTCATTGCCAAACCAAGTTAGATATGAAATATAATTTGACAGCAAAATATCATTAACTATAATTCGCTTGCCCTGGCCCCTAAAAAGTGCCGCCACCACCCCGGTTCCCCCAAAAATATCCGCCACGCTGGTAACATTTTTTGTGTGTTTTCCCACTACTTCTTCTATAAAACCTAAAAGTTTTTGTTTTGATCCTAAATACCTTCGATTGGAAATATGTAAAACATCACTTATGTTGGTGTTAGTTTGGTTGTTCAACTGCGTTTTTTGCTTTATTATCTGCAATAAATTTTGCTCCTCTTTCTCCCCCCAACGAAACCAATTGCGAAAATCCTTTTTAGGCCTTTCTAAAAGGCCCTGGTTAATCCAGTTATGAATGGTTTGGCGGGTGATGTTATATTCTTTTTCAATTTGCCTTGTCGTTTTTCCAAGCTGTGGCCCCATGCAATCCTCCTAATGCATCTATGCATCGTATTTCTTTTACAGGAAAAGGTTATCACGAAACTATTTTTTTAGCAATACATTTTTCTCGAAACAACTTTTCACATCAAATTCCTACCCTTATTTATCACTTATGTTTTATCCCCGTATGGTCACAAATATTTGACGTTTCCAGATAAAATATATAATTTTAATACAAATGTATTCAAAATGAATACATTTTTGTTGTATAATTAATATTAAGATCAATTCCTAAAGGAGAATACACCATGATAACTTTCTATAAGTCCCAACTAGCTGTAGCTAATGCACTAAAACACCTGATTGACGATTATTGGGAATTAAAAATGGATGAAAAAATTTTCATCAACCAACTTAACCATGTTATCAGAAACAACGAAAAGCTGATTTTTAAAGAGGGGGATTTTGCCGCCCAGGTTAAACAAAGGTTGGGTAAAAAAAGAACGGGGTTGATTCTAAGAATTCTAGAGGGGGTTAGGTAAAAGTGAGGACCTTGTTTGAGGTTTGTAAACCCAGAGAAAGTGTTTTTGACGAAACAAAGAGGGATGACACCCTAGATTTAAGTAATTTGCTGGACGGTTCCATTGATGGCAAGCATTTCTTTGAGGAAACTTTTATCACGGAAGGCATGGAGTTTTTATTTGATACAGCCTTTAAAAGGTTTGAAGGCAAAGCTTCAGGCGGACTGGTAAAACTAACCCAGGCTATGGGCGGTGGAAAGACCCATAATATGGTGGCCCTCGGAGTTTTGGCCAAAAACAAAGAAATTAGAAAGACCATTCTGCAGGGTAAATATGCCTTCATGGATTCCGACATAAGAGTTGTTGCTTATACGGGCAGGGAAAGTTATCTGGAGTTTGGTATCTGGGGTGAAATTGCCGGGCAGTTGGGTAAAAAGGAGTTATTTAACCCCTTTTATTCACCATTAATGGCACCGGGCCAATCTGCCTGGATTAACTTGCTCAGGAGCGATACCCCTACTTTGATTCTTCTCGATGAGCTCCCCCCCTATCTGCAAAATGCCAAGGCCATAGCTGTTGGGATGGGGACAATGGCTGATATAACAACCACAGCTTTGGCAAACTTGTTTAATGCCGTTGGCAAAGCAGAGCTATATAATGTTTGCATAGTAGTGTCCGATTTACAAGCTACATACGAAGAAGGTTCTCAACTTTTGCAAAAGTCTTTTAAAGAACTGGAAAACGAAATAGAGAGATCAGCTATCAATATTGAACCCGTTGGAGCCAATACCGATGACCTCTATAGTATATTACGGACAAGGCTTTTTGAAAAAGTGGGCAAAAAAGAAACAATAGATCAAATAGCCGTGGGCTATAAAAAAGCGATAGTAGAAGCTAGACAAATGGGCTACACCAATTATTCTTTAGCGGAATTTCTTAAGGGTATTTATGCCTCCTATCCTTTCCACCCTTCCATCAGAGATTTATTTGCCAGGTTTAAAGAAAATCCGGGTTTTCAGCAGACTAGAGGTTTTATTCGTTTGACTAGAATGATGGTTAAGGATCTTTATACCAACGAAATAAGGGCTAAAGAAAAGTACTTAATCAATGCCTTTGATCTAAATCTAAATGATAAAGAGCTAACTCCTCTGGTTAAATCCATCAAGCCTAAATTATCCAATGCTATTTCCCATGATATTGCCGACCAGGGCCGTGCCGTGGCGGAACTGATAGATGGTGAAACAAAAAGCGGAGATATGGTAGACCTGAGCAAGCTGATTTTGGTTTCTTCCCTTGCCAATGTTACCAATGCCATCATTGGTTTATCCTCTCAGGAATTAATAGGTTATATGGCTGAACCGGGAAGGGATATTACAAAGTTAAGGGCGGGTCTTGAAGAATACAAAGTCAGGGCTTGGTATTTATACAAAGATAAAAAAGACAGATTGTTTTTTAAGGATATCAAAAATGTTAATGCTGAGCTTTTGGACTTGGTCAACACCTATTCCTATGAAGTTGCTAAAGAAAAAATAAAAGAATTACTAAAAGACAAATTTGCACCAAAGTTAATGGATTGCTACCAGGAAGTTCTGGTTTTTCCCTCCATTGAAGAGATAGATCTAAAAAGGGAAAGAATCAGCTTAATCCTGACAGAACCATATAAGGGGAATAAGGGCCTAAACCCTTCGGTGGAAAAGTTTTATGAAGATACAAGCTATAAAAATAGGCTGATGTTTCTAACCGGTCAAAGATCAACCATGGAAAATCTGATTAATATAGCCAGACAGTATAAAGCCATTGAAAGCATTAGCCATCGAATGAAAAATGAAGAAAAATTACCGGAAACGGACCCCCAATATCAGCAGGCCTTGGATCTTTATAATAAGATTAATTTGCAACTGATCCAAGCAGCCAGGGAAACCTTCGTTACCTTGCATTATCCAAAGCGAAATGGTCTTGCCAGTGATGATTTTGCCATGAAATTTGAGGAAAACAATTATGATGTGGAAGCACAAATCCGGGATCTTTTGATTAAGGTGATGAAGTTCACCAAAAAAACCGATGATGAAGAGTTCAGAAGTATGTTTGAAGATAGGATTTTTACCCAAGGCCAAATGACCTGGAATAATTTAAAGGAAAGAGTGGCTACCATTACTGCTTGGCCTTGGCATAACCCCCGGGCCTTAGATGATTTGAAAGATAATATGTTGAGAAAGGGTTTGTGGATAGAAACGGGAGGCTATTTAGATAAAGAACCTCCGCCCCCGGAAACCTCAGTATTTGTAAGGGAAATTGGAAGGGATCAAGAAACAGGGGAAGTAACCCTTAAAATTCAGCCCCATAATGGGGATACAGTTTATTATGAAATCAACGGCGATGCTACCACGGCTTCCATGGCGGTAGAGGATTTAAACAATTTTAGAACAAAGGAGTTAAAATTATCCTTCTTATGTGTAGATAGTAAGGGTGTAAACACAACCGGTCCCGTTGAGTCTTGGACAAGAATAATCAACCTTCAGCACAAAGTCTACGATAAGGGTGGCCGGGCTAATGTGGAGCTAAAAACCGTGTCGCCAAACCTAAAGATTAAATACACTACCGACGGCTCCAACCCAAGGGAGAGCGGCGGCATCTATGAGGGGGAATTTGTTATTCCCGAGGGAACTAAATATATTCAGGCGGTGGCCCTAAATGAGGCCTTAGGCATCTACTCTAATATTCTGCAAATAGAAGTGAAACAGAAAAAATTTGAGATTGAAAGGGGAAGGCCTGTTCACTTATTGGAGCCCCTGGTGTCCAACAACACCGCTGAAACCTTTGAACTAATAGAAAAACTCGATAAATATGATCTGACCCTTTCCGGAGTGACCATAGGTTTGACAGAAAGGGGTAGTAACAAGCAGGGCGGTTTTATTGAGTTAACCATGGGGGATTTTATCATCCAGAAACCGGCTTATCTTTTAGAAGAGCTAAAGGGTTTGATTGACAGGTTCTTTGTGGGGAAAACCTTTGAGGCAAATACCACAATCAACAAGGTGGTTTTTGCAAATGACGGTATTTTTGAACAATGGGTGTCAGACAACAAAGAAACCTTGGATAAATATCAGGACAAAATTTCACAATGATCAGGCAGGAGGTTTAAATAATGTCCAGGATTCGAGCATTAGGTTTCGGCTATCTTCCGGAGGAGACAAAACATCATTTTTTGACAGTAATTCCAACCAAGCGGGAGGGGAAGATTGCAGTTTATGAAAGATTTGCTTGGGATGAGGGGGATATTCAGGTAAGTGATTTGGAGTATGGTTCCTTAAAAGTTGTTATTGACAAGCATAAATGGGATTTAGTCAGGGAGACCATCCAATTAGAATTTAATACGGTTTTGAAAGAAAACAGAATCTTAGTAGGAAGATTTAGAGGAGGGCAAATACCCATAGACAGACTTTTAGGGAAGGAAATGGTCCTTTTATTATGGGCTATAGAGGATTCCGATCCTAATTTAATTCCTTTGGCCCTCAAGAATTGGTTAGGCTTAAGCAGGGAGGAACGCTGGTGGCTGTTTACCATGACTAACGCCGTCACAGGTCAGGCAGATGATAAGAGGGGTTGGAGAAAAGCCATTAGGTATGCTTTAACAGAAAACCCACTAGAGGAAAAGAATCAACTAAACTTGCTAAGCTTTAGTGATTAGCCTTCAACTAAAGGAGGAAAAGGATTGTTAGATTATAGTAGGTCTTTTATAGAAACCCAGTTTCCAGTGTCAAAAATATCTAAGGAAAGCTATGCCGAGCGAAAAGCGGTACAAAGCCAGACACTTACTGGCCTTGGTAAGTGGTGGGGCAGAAAGCCTTTAATCTTGGTTAGGGCAGCTCTTTTGGGGGTTTTAATGCCTGTTTCCGACAACCCGGAAAAAGACAGGGAAGTCTTTTTAAAAATACTTACTATGGATGATGAGGGCCTTTATTTAAGAAAAACAAAAAATTTAACCATGAAGAGCCTCTTTTTGCTTACCAGCGAAAATGAAAAAAAGAGATATTTTGATCCTGAATCTTCAGAAGTTAAACCCAAATATATTAAGAGTTTATCCAGGGAAGAAAGGGAAGAATTGCAAAAATTGGCCTTTAACCGGCTTAGTTATGATGAAAAGCTGGTCTACTGTGACAGGCCGGAGCATGTTAAAAATCTGCCCCGTTATGTTTGGCAGGAAGTAAATGCCCATCTGAATACCAATGCCTTTTCGCTACAGGAGTTAATCAGGGAGTTGGGAGAAAAGCGTTTCGGTCGTATTCCCAGGGTAGGGGATTGCTTTTCAGGAGGGGGTAGCATTCCCTTTGAAGCTGCCAGAATGGGGGCCGATGTTTTTGCTTCTGACCTAAATCCTATAGCGGCTTTATTGACCTGGGCTTCTTTAAATATAGTCGGGGCATCAGATGAAGAAATAGCAGACTTAAGAAAGTTTCAGGAAAGAGTTTATAACCAAGTGGACAAGCAAATCATTGATTGGCAAATAGAACATAATGAAGAGGGGCATAGGGCGGATTCATACCTTTATTGCAATGAAACCATTTGCCCGGAATGTGGCCACAAAGTACCCCTAGCACCTTCTTGGATTATCGGAAAGGGTACGAAAGCGGTTGCCATCCTAAAAGACAACGGGGTAGACGGTTTTGATATTCAGATAATACAAAATGCTACTGCTGAGCAGTTTGAAGAAGGGGCTAAGAACATTACCGTTAGAAACAATAAGCTTTATTGTCCCCATTGCCAAATGGAAACACCCCTTTATGCCATTAGAAAAGACGGAAAAGATGGGCAGGGCAATACTGTTTCGGGTTTAAGAAAATGGGAAAAGGACGATTTCATACCCCGTAAAGAGGATGTTTTTCAAGAAAGGCTTTATGCTGTTAGATATGTCAGGGAATACAACGACGAAAAAGGTAACAAAAAAACAACAAGATATTATACCGCTCCCACAAAGGAAGACTTAGATCGAGAAAACAAGGTAATTGCTTTATTGGCAGAAAGATTTGAGGGTTGGCAGGAAAGAGGTTATATTCCTTCCGGGATAATAGAAGAAGGGGATGAGACCTCAAGGCTTTCAAGGGAAAGAGGTTGGCAATATTGGCATCAGTTATTTAATCCCAGGCAGTTGCTAATAATAGGATCTTTGTTTAAAACGATTCTTAAATTATCTCTAGATCGGGATTCCCTTACCATAGGCTTGCTAGGCATAAATTGTGTCAGCGACTGGTGTTCCAAATTGTGTCGATGGGGAGTTGGCCAGGCCAGGGAATCTGTTGCCCAGACATTCTATAACCAAGCTTTGAATACGATATTTAATCAAGGTGCAAAGGGTCTAAATCTACTTAAAAATAATTGGATTATTAGTGTAAACAATTTTCAGTTAGATGTGGTCACGAATGTTGAGTTAGCGGATGCAAGGGACATTAAGTACCCTTCTGACATCTGGATTACCGACCCACCCTACGCAGATGCCGTAAACTACCATGAGCTAACGGAGTTTTTCTTGGCCTGGGATAAAAAACTTCTAAAGAAAGCCTTTCCTGATTGGTATACGGATTCCAAAAGAATTTTGGCCGTTAAAGGCACAGGGCAAAGTTTTAATGAAAGCATGATCGAAATCTATAAAAACCTGGCCGATCATATGCCGGAGAATGGCACCCAAGTAGTTATGTTTACCCATCAAGATGTAAAAGTCTGGTCAGAACTGGCCATGATCCTTTGGTCGGCAGGCTTAAGGGTTATCTCAGCCTGGACCATCTCTACAGAAACAGAATCCGGAGGGTTAAAAAAGGGCAATTATGTTTCAGGAACGGTTTTACTGACCCTAAAAAAACAAACATCAACAGCAAAAATTTATCGGGATGAATTATATGATGAGATCAAAGGTGAAGTAGTCTCCATGATTGATTCCATGCGGGATCTGAACCACAAAGAGGATCCGGATTTTAATGACGCGGATTTTATTTTAGCTTCCTATGCTGCGGCGCTAAAAGTGATAACTTCCTACAAAAATATTGAAGGTATCAATGTGCCCTATTGGTTAAGCCAAGGGAGGGATAATAGGGAGGAAAATCCCATTGAAGAATTGATTAATAAAGCTCAAACCATTGCCTATGATTATTTAATCCCGGAAAGTATTGATAAGCTGATTTGGCGAGACTTGACCATAGAGGAAAGGTTTTTCGTCCGTGGTTTGGAGTTAGAGATGAACAATATCTATAAGGTGGGGGATTATCAGGAGCTGGCCCGGGGTTTTGGCATCAAGGATTATTCCAATATGTTTTATAGTCTGAAAGCTAATTCCGCCAGGTTTATGACTCCCTCGGAATTTAAAATGAGATATATTGGCGAAGAAGGCTTTGGCTCCACCACAGCTAGGCATCTGTTGGTGGCCATCAATGAGGTGGGCAATTCCAACTCCACCGTTCAGGGTCTTAGCTATCTAAAATCAACCTACCGGCAAAACAATGAATATTGGTATAAAAAGCCCATTATGGTCGAATTGCTAGACTTTATTTCCCGTATTGAGCCCATAGGACATATGAAACATTGGCAAAAACACGCCTATAATGCAAAATTGTTAAGAGAAGCCCTTAAAAATGACGGAATCTAGGGGTGAAACAATGATTAAAAGATATTCCTCCAGAAGAGAGCCATTATCCCGTTCCTTCTTAAACAAGGAACTTAAAAATGCCAAAAGCTATGACAGAATAGCCGGCTATTTTAGCTCTTCAATTTTAGAAGTGGCAGGGGAAGAGCTGGGAAGTGTAGAGGGCAAAATAAGGGTAGTTTGCAATTCCGATCTGGATGAAAGGGATGTTGAAACGGCGTTGCTGGCCAAAAATGCCATCCGTAAGGAATGGTGTAGTTTTAAACCGGAGGAGTTGGAGGGAGCAACACCTAGGCTTAAAAAACTGTACGCACTCCTAATTACCGGCAAGATGGAAGTTAGAGTTCTGCCGGAGAAAAAATTTGGTCTGATTCATGGTAAAGCGGGAGTAATAACCTTGGCCGACGGCAGTAAAACCTCTTTTTTAGGTAGCGCCAATGAATCTAAATCCGGCTGGAGCTTAAACTATGAATTGGTTTGGGAAGATAGCTCCTCGGAGGCCGTGGCCTGGGTCCAGGAGGAGTTTGATGCCCTTTGGAATGATCAATCCGCCATACCCCTATCAGATTTTATCATTGCAGATATTAAGAGGGTTGCCGACAGAAAACTAATAGAAGCCATTGAGGAATGGAGAAAAACCGATGAAGCCGGACCACCCTCCGTGGCGGTTGAATCTCCCGTCTACCGTGAACAACTAGGTCTGTGGGAACATCAAAAGTATTTTATTGATTTAGCTTTTAGGGAGCACAAAAAAGCCTATGGTGCCAGATATATCTTAGCGGATCAGGTAGGCTTGGGTAAGACCGTTCAACTGGCCATGGCTGCTCAACTAATGGCCCTTTACGGGGATAAACCCATTTTGATTATCGTACCCAAGACTCTTTTGTGGCAGTGGCAGGGTGAAATGAATACCTTGTTGGATATGCCCTCTGCGGTTTGGGACGGTAAGTCCTGGATAGATGAAAATGGCTTTAAATATCCTAATCGCAGCTCAGAGGATATAAAAAAATGCCCTAGAAGGGTGGGCATTATCTCCCAAGGATTGATAGTGGCCAAATCCCCGATTGTAGAGCAGCTTTTAAGCAAGGACTATGAATGTATTATAGTTGATGAAGCCCATCGGGCCCGTCGTAGCAATTTAGGGGAGGGCAAGGAACACTTAAGTCCGGAGCCTAACAATTTATATAAGTTTTTATTGGAGGTGTCCTTAAAAACTAAAAGTATGCTACTGGCCACCGCCACTCCCATCCAAATGTATCCGGTGGAATTATGGGATTTGATGAATATCCTGTCTCAAAAAAACGATAGCGTTTTAGGTAGCCCTTCCTCCTATTGGCGAAAGAGAAGTAAAATTTTAACCGGTCTTAATTTAATTATGGGTAAAGATAAACCGGGTTTTTTTGATCCCGAAAATTGGGAATGGATCAGAAACCCCTTTCCTCCCGCCGGTGAAGATGCCACTTTTGGATCCCTTAGAATGAAGGAGGGAATGAAAGAAGAAGATTTTGTTTATCGAAAAACTTTGATTGAATTATCCAAGCCTGAGGCCCACAGAATAGGGGTTTTGTTAACCAGGGATTTCTATGCCAATCATAATCCCTATATCAGGCATATTGTCAGAAGGGAAAGAACATATCTGGAGAAAACCTTCGATCCGGAAACAAATGAGCCTTATTTAAAGAGAATTGGTGTTGAACTGCTAGGTGAGGGAGATGAAGGGGCCTTAGTTCTATCTTCCTACTTAAAAGAGGCTTATGATTGGGCGGAAGAGTTTTGTAAGGAACTGGGGAAAAGGGTTAAGGGTTCGGGTTTTTTAAAAACCTTGCTGTTAAAAAGGATAGGCAGTTCCATAGAAGCCGGTAAAAACACAGGTATTAAAATACTAAATAGCTGGAATACAGCTTTTGAAGAAAGCTCCGATGAATTGGAAAACGAAGAGGAAGAAGAAATCAAGGAAATGAAGGAAAACGTCAAGGACTTAACTCCTGAAGAAACCCTCTTATTGGAGAGGTATGTAAGGGCATTGGAAACCAACGAGGCAACGGATCCCAAGTATCATAAGGTTGTAGAACTATTACGGGATAAAAACTGGATTTCCAGGGGAACTATTATTTTCTCTCAATACTTGGATACGGCCCGATGGGTAGCGGATAATCTATCAAGAGAATTTAGCGGGGAAACTATCGGCCTTTATGCTGGGGGGTCTGCTTCCGGTGTGTTTTTGGATGGAGCCTTTAAAAAGAAAGAAAAAGAAACCCTTAAGGCTATGGTAAAAAAAAGGGAGCTAAGGGTTTTAGTTGGCACGGATTCTGCCAGCGAAGGTTTGAACTTACAGACTCTCGGGTCATTAATCAATATTGACCTACCCTGGAATCCTACTCGATTGGAACAAAGAAAAGGGAGAATCCAAAGAATTGGACAAGTTTATGACACTATCTATATCTATAATCTACGCTATAAAGATTCTGTTGAAGATAGGGTTCATAGCCTGCTATCTCGCAGACTAAAAAACATTCACCATATTTTCGGTCAACTGCCGGATGTTTTGGAAGATGTTTGGGTAAAGGTAGCTATCGGCCAACAAGAAGAGGCTTTGAAAATAATAGACAATGTCCCGGAAAAGCATCCCTTCGAGAACAGATATAATATGGGGGTAGAGCACATAGATTGGGAAAGTTGCACGAGAGTATTGGATAAAAAAGAAAAAAGGAGATTTTTGGAGAAAGGGTGGTAGGGATGGGAAATATCCCCTAGCCCCTATACTTGAAAAAGAAAATGACCCTGCATCTTCTAGAAACATTGCGTTAGGCATCAAGGGTTTGATAAATCAACATACTTAGATGGCAATAGAAATTTCTTAGCCATAACTGAAGTTCAACAACAAAAATAATGCAGGTATTAGATTTTTAGAACTTATTTTACACATATCTACCGTATTGAAGCAGTTGACACAAAAATAGCTTATGCTAAAATGTAATAGTATCAACAGCTTGGGAGCGGATCTGGTCTGGTGGCTGGTCTGGACTTCAAATCCAGTGGGACGTAGTGATCCTGCGTTCGGTGAGTTCGATTCTCACACGCTCCCGCCACCGTGGAAGGATTCAGGCCATGTCCTGGATCCTTCTTTCGTTTTTTCTGACAGGTTTAAAAGGCAGGGAATTGGGTTGCTAATTGAAAAGTGGGCTAGTCGCAGCTTTTGTTAGGTGAAGACTATTAACAAATTAACGTTTTACAAAAAAAAAATATTTAGTATAATTAAACTAGTTACTAATTCACGTTGGCTTTAGTTGCTTTCTTGGCCTTGGTAAATAAACACTAATTCCACTTGGATGTTGTCATATGCGGAAATGCCAACCAAAAACGGCTTGTTGATGGAACTAAAGCTACAGTTTAATAGACGAATATATTTAATTTGGAGGAAAAAATGGCGGATAACCTTTTAAAATCAGTAACCAATTGTCTTATTTTGCTTGAAGTTCTTGCCGGCAGCGAAAGAGAATTGGGAGTGTCTGATGTAGCAAAAAAACTAAATATTTCTACCAGCTCTGCCCACAGGCTATTACTTACGTTGGA
>Ga0265293_10011510_pt1 | contig 12012 bp, 13 predicted proteins | sample Munlanlewell138R_FD_192505 | JGI IMG/M metagenome (GOLD analysis project Ga0265293, IMG submission 192505) | Leachate microbial communities from a municipal landfill in Southern Ontario, Canada - Leachate well 138R | ecosystem: Engineered > Solid waste > Landfill > Unclassified | place: Canada... | reverse complement strand
TATTTTAAAAAGAGTGGAAAGGTTTCCCCTTCCACCCAATTAATTGCGCTATAGTTCTCTCTATTATTTGTAGGTATTGAGCAATATCTCCTTGTTCTTTGCAACCAATGGAGCCAAAGGAAGACGCACAGTCTCTTCCAAGAGTCCAGCATCAGCCATATAGGTCTTGATCGGCACGGGATTGACTTCAATGAACTCATTGACGAAGAAGGGATAGAGTTTGTTATGCTCCTCCAAAGCCCGCTCATAGTTGCCATCCAGTGCCTCATGGACCAAGCGGCTCATTTCACTGACGAACATGTTACTGGCTACTGAGATCACGCCGTGGGCTCCGAGGGAGATCATCGGTAACGTGAAGGCGTCATCGCCGGCGAGGACCGAGAAGTCTGCGGGGCACTGAGCCATCAGATCCATGATCTGGGTGATCGAGCCGCAAGCCTCTTTGACTGCAACGATGCCCGGATGCTTGGCTAGGCGTAAAAGCGTCTCTACGGTGATATTCACTGAGCTACGACCTGGGACATTGTAGATGACCAGCGGCAGGCCACCTTGGTCGGCTATTTCAGTGAAGTGCCGGTAAAGGCCCTCTTGGCTTGGTTTGTTGTAATAGGGTGTAACCTGTAGCGAATAATCAGCTCCGTTGTCCTTGGCACGTTTAGTAGCATCAATGGACGTGGCAGTACAGTTTGAGCCGGTGCCTGCGATGACCGGCAGCTCTCCATTAGCGACATCAACGGTGATTTTGATCAGACGGTCCTTCTCTGCATCGGTGAGGGTTGGACTCTCTCCGGTAGTTCCAATGGGAACCAACCCATCAATTCCCAAATCTATCTGACGTTGGACCAATGCTTTGAATCTCTCATAATCGACGCTACCATCCGCGTTGAATGGGGTGACCAGGGCTGTATAAACTCCTCTTAACATAGGACCCTCCTTGCATTTTTATGCAACGCTACGCATACTGCGAGTGGCAGTAGTGTAGACCGCTCGTTCTTAGGCAGTCAAGGCGAGGGAAGTTTGCCTGGCCCAAAAACCCTGCCTTTAGGAAAAAATTGATGAGTGCGTTTGTAAGAGGTACCGTGTGCCCCGTTGATTACGACCCTCCCGGAATTTGTTACAGCACCACTTGAATAAGGAAGAATGACATGAAGATAGCCATTGTCGGATACGGTACGATGGGAAAAGCCCTTGCAGCCTATGCGCAAGAGCAAGGTCACACAATTGTTGCGATCATTGATCGACATACGGAAAAGTCTGGGGTGACCCATCCGACGGTCAGTAAAGAAGCACTTGCTCAAAGCGAGGTGGTCATTGAGTTCGCCGGCTCTGAAGGCCTTGAGGAGCGTGTCAGCTTGTATGGAGAGCTGAAGATTCCAGCAGTGGTTGCCACCACCGGGTGGTATGATCGCCTTGATGTGGTCGCCCAGATTGCAACATCGACTGGCGCTTCAATCCTCTGGTCAGGCAACTTTGCCATCGGGGTGCAGCTCTTTTATCGTATCGTCGCCAATGCTGCTAAGCTCTTCAATCCATTTGATGAGTACGATGTATTGATCAATGAGTGGTTTCATGCCAAGAAAGCCGATAGTCCGAGTGGTACCGCTGTCACCCTGGGAAAAATTCTCATCGATAACTTGGAGAGAAAAAAGAGCAGTGAGACTGCTCGCTTAGATCGTCGTAGAGACGACGATGAGATTCATGTTACTTCTAGTCGTGGTGGGTATACGGCAGGTGAGCATACGGTAATCTTTGATAGCCCATCTGACACCATCACTCTCAAGCACGCCTCACGCTCTCGTCAGGGATATCTTGCAGGCTCTTTGCAGGCAGCCGCTTGGATCGTCAAAGACCGTCCGGGCTTCCATTCACTGGAAGAGATGCTCGATGAGGTACTTAAAAGCTAGGATTTCAAGAATTCAACTACATACATACGTGCCGCACTGCCTAATGGAAGAGAGAGTTAGGTAGCGTGGCATTTCCTTTTTGCTGCACGGAACACCCCTAGATTGCGAATAATCGCATTATACGCGCTATAAATGGCGGGAAAAGGGGATTTTTATTGACTTTTGGTCAGTATGCAATAGAGTAAAGAGAGGAAGTTAGAATCTCTTTGTCTGTTTTGGAAAAACACAAATAAAAGGAGAAAGAAATGGCTGAAGAAAAAAAAGCCCCTATCAAAAAAGGTTGGCTTAGCTGGTACTTCAATTTCAACTTGTTGTACCGGATTCTCATTGGATTGGTCATCGGTGCCCTCTTAGGAATTATCTTCCAGGATAAGATTCTTTGGATTGCCCCGCTTGGTGACCTCTTTGTCCGACTCTTGAAGATGATCATGATGCCGATTATCCTCTCTACCCTGATTGTCGGTGCATCCTCGATTTCGCCGGCAACCCTTGGTAAAGCAGGAATTCGTATTGTCGTCTTCTACCTGGTGACTAGTGCTGCGGCAGTACTTATCGGTCTTATCATGGGATCGATCTTCCGCCCCAGTGCTGCAATGGAGACCTTGGCGGTCGCAGATGCAGCAGGTAGGGCAGCATCGAGTCAGAGTTTGGCTGCCATCTTGTTGGCAATCATCCCCACCAGCTTTGCCCAAGCGGTCGTCAATGAGACGATCTTGCCGGTAATCTTCTTCTCAATCGTCTTTGGTGTTGGCCTCTCATACCTGAAGGTCAGTAGCGATGCACGCATGAAGAAGGCAGGAGAGACTCTCTATTCGATCATGGATGCTACGGCAGAGATCATGATGCGGATGGTAACTGGAATCATGCAGTACGCTCCAATTGGAGTACTTGCCCTTGTCGCCGACGTCTTTGCTAAGCAAGGAGCTCGGGTCGCCGGTGCACTGGGTATGGTTACTGTTGCCTGTTTCCTCGGTTATGCAATCCACGTGGTGCTGGTCTACGGCGGTATGCTCAAACTCTTTGGTCTTAAGATCAGACGCTTCTTCAACGAGGCAAAAGATCCCTTCATCACCGCATTCGTTACCCGTTCATCCAACGGAACCCTGCCAGTTACCATGGAAGCTGCAGAACGCTTGGGTATCCCTCGTGATATCTACGCCTTCTCACTGCCCCTCGGGGCCACGATCAACATGGACGGAACGGCGATTTACCAGGGCGTGTGTGCGATCTTCATCAGCTTGACGGTCACGGGTCATAACTTCACCCTCGGCCAGATGGGTCTGATCATCATCACCGCTACCTTGGCATCGATTGGAACCGCTGGAGTTCCTGGAGCCGGAGCAATCATGCTTCTGATGGTCCTTGAGTCAGTTGGCCTGCCAGTCGAAGCTGGAACCGCAGTCGCTGGAGCGTATGCGATGATCCTTGGTATCGACGCAATCCTCGACATGGGTCGAACCGCTCTAAACGTCACCGGAGACCTCACCTGTACGGCTGTTGTAAGTAAACAGATGAAGTACATTGACATGGCGAAGTGGGAGTAACAGAACTCGCATTATCAGGAAAGGGGGAGGTCCACACGGATCTCCCCTTACTCCTTTATTGGGCGATTGGCTGCTCCATAGCCCAGCCAAAGAGCTCGACCACCCTCCGCGATACTCCGGTGAAGAGATACTCTTGTCCATTGGCGGTGAAACTGATCGTAGAGGAGAACCAGCGCTTGGTGTAGTGAAAATCAGTAACATCGCGGCGCGAGATACTGACCAATTCGCCTTGGCCGACTAAGCGGCGGCCAACCACAACCACCCGGTAGCCTGTAACCACCACCATCCGCCTCAGTCCTTCATACACTCCAGTAGCGAAGCAATTGATCACTTCATGGGGATAGATGATCTGGGCTAGCTCCTTGACCTCCAGGCGAAACCCATAAAGATCGTAGACGTACAGCTCCTGCATCCTCTGTCGGATTGATTGCTTGGTGGTGTCGTGTGCCATTGCTCCTCCTCTTTCATCCTAACACAGCTTTTCGCTCTGTACACTTGGTTTGTTGGATGTATACTGGACGAGGAGGCGCATATGGAGAAGGCAATTGGCGTTATCGGAGGAGTAGGGCCGCAAGCGGGCCTGGATTTAGTGCAAAAGGTCTTGGAGAATACTATTGCATCCAGTGACCAAGAGCATATCGATCTCTATCTGACCTCCATTCCTTCCAAGATTGCTGATCGCACAGCCTTTTTACTCGAACAGAAGGAGAGCCCTCTGCCCGGCCTGAAGGCCTCCTTTGATAAGTTGGCAACAATTGGTGCATCGGTCATCGTCATTCCGTGTAACACTGCCCATGCCCCGCCAATCTATGGTGAACTTGCCAACTGGGCCAAGAGTACATGGCCCCAAGTCAGGCTACTGAATATGATCGAAGAGACGGTGAAGCTCATCGAAGCAATCTTTGACATGGGGACCAACATTGGACTTTTGGCAACCCTGGGCACCCACCGCATTGGTATTTACCGCCAGTACTTTGAAAAGAGTGCGCATTTGACTCTTCTGGAGCCCGATGACGCAACCCAAAAAGAGGTACATCAAGCAATCTATGACAAAGAGTGGGGAATAAAAGCATCGTATCCACCCACTGAACGTGCACGAGAGACCATCCGAAGTGCTGCAGAAGCGCTGGCAGAGCGGGGAGCTAAGGCAATTGTCCTCGGATGTACTGAATTACCTTTGGCCTTAGGGGTAGGGGATGTTCCGTTCACTCTGCTCGATCCCACCCTAATTCTTGCCCGTGCCGCCATCCGTGAAACTGCCATCGATAAATTGAAAGATGCTTGATTAAAAGAGCATAATCAATAGCCGCTTGTACGCCCCTTGTGCTATACTCGCTTCACTATGAGACACTTGTCTAAATCCCTGCTGGCTCTTTTGGCCTTTGTCTTGTTAGTCTCCTGTACCTCAGCTGGTGTTCTTGAGAAGCGACGCCTTGCCCAAGAAGGGTCGGTAAGCCAATGGCTTACCGATCATGGCATAGCCGCTTCTGAGGCAACGTATCCTGAGCTGTACCATACGGGAACCGATTGGAATCGGCGATCGCTGCAGCTGATCGAAGAGGCAGAAGAGTATATCCTTATCTCAATCTTCTTGGGTAACCTCTATGAGGTGAGCACCGAGGTATGGAATGCTCTGATCGCCAAGCAAGAGGCGGGGGTGGGGGTATATTGTCTGATCGACTCCTCTTCATACTTTCAGACCAAACCCCGCTCCCCGGTCATCATACCGGCTGCCTTCAACTACCTACGGGATGCAGGAATGGCGGTGGTCGAGTACAACCCCTTCTCACTCAATCAGGTTGCATTCATACCCACCCTGTTAGACCGCGATCATCGCAAATACTGGATCGTCGACGGCACCACCATCGCTCTTGGAGGCATCAACATCAACTACACATCGCTTGCCTATCCTCCAGATACTGGCAATGTCGATACCATGGCCGTCTTCCGCTCCCCCGGGGCAATCGAGAAGATGATCGACTCCTTTGTAGAGACGTGGAATCGCTACAGTCCAACCGCCTTGGATAGTGCTGAGTTTGCCGTCAAACCATTGCATACTCCTGATACCCACGTCTGGATGATCGACCACAAGTGGCCTGAGGCCTCTGAGACGACGCTTCTCTTCGACGCCTTCACCCTGGGGGCAACTGAAGAGCTGTGGATGATCCAGGGATATACCTACCTCACCGGAGCGCTGAAGAAGCGCATTGAGAATGCCACCTCACGTGGGGTGAAGGTCAACGTCATGCTCTCGGAGAACGCTGGTAAGGATAACTATCAGAAAGCTGCTTACTACTCTATCCTCGATCTCATCGATGCTGGGGCGACGGTCTACATGTATGAGGCGCCTAACGAAGCGTTCCTTCACTTAAAGCTATTGGTTGCTGATCGACGCTACACCGCCTTCGGCAGTCCTAACTACAACCTCCGCTCCCAGACTCTCAGCCGGGAGATTGCAGCAGTCTTCGATGATGAGACCGTTGCCTCTGAGGCGCTGCACCATATTGACGAACTACTGCTCAGTTGCCGAATTATCGAACGTGAGGAGGCCAAGGGCCTACGCACACTCACCAACTACCTCTACCATCTTCTGATGCAGGTCTACGGATGAGGAGACCGCAATGAATCAACGACGTATACTGGCAGTATTGCTCATCCTCATCCTCTGTATGGCCTCTGTAATCGCCGCTCCTTGGATAGGAGGGTATCGCATCACCTTTGATGGGTGGGCAGATACCGCCCCATTCTCTGCCGATGAGCACCTCGGGGTTCATTTGTATCTAGCTCCATTTGGGCTGGCAATCGCTGACCCATTGATCAGCGTTGGCGTAGCAATACCGGCGCATGGATCAGAGCCCGGTCCACTTCTGGAAGGATCTCTGGAGATTCGTCTCTTCAGCTGGAATAATCATCCCACTTCAGGGCTCTTCAGGCGTCCTACCGCTTGGCGACCGACCGTGCAGGTGGGGCTTCTCACACCGATTCGAAGCTTCGATAGCGCAGAATTGACGGTGGGATTTCATCCACTGAATTTCTTCTTTGGTGAGAAGAGCGTCTCGGTGCTTGCACCGAGGGTACTCTATGACTTTGATAACGGCTCCCTATCATGGGGTATCAGGCTGCTTGAGATCAGCCACGCATTATTCTAGGGGAGGGCAGGATGAAACGATCAGTGACGCTTTTATTGATAGCTCTCTTGACCATCGCAAGCCTTGGTGCTGTGCCGATTGGTATCTCCCTCTCTACCTGGACTCCTTCCCCCTCGGTAGGCAGTGGCCAAGGGCTTCATACCGCAGTTGGGGGCTTTGTTGGCCTCGGTCCTCACCTTGAATTGGAAGGGAGCGCAATAGTCAGCCTCACCCCTCACATTGGCCAAGATCTCTTGGGGTCAGTCTTTCTCTCTTATCCGTTTGCTGGGCCGCTCTACCATCGTGATGGTGAGGCGACCCTCTACTACAACGGCTTTATCGGCCTTGGCTTTATCGGCGGATGGGACGGCCTACACGATCGGGCTGTTGGCTCACTCGCACTGCGCGTCATCCCCTTTACTATCGGAGGTTCGTACTATAGCAGACGTGAACGAGCGCTTGCCTTTACGCTGCTCTACGATCTCTTTGAGGAGAGCTGGGGTTTTGCCTTCGGTCTCTTAGGGTTTGATATCTACCTCTGATCACTCTTCTGTGTTGTAATCCTTCATCAGCGCCTTGGCAGGAGCGCGGTGGAGGCGGGCTTTCAGCTCTGGATGGGCGCGTAGCGCTTCGGCTACCGCCACCGCAACCGATCCGGTGAGGACTAAGAGGATCAGTTCACGTTCGGGGAGAACCTCGACGCCCAAAAGTGGGAACCTGAAGGCTTGATCGATCTCACCGCCACGACCATGGAGGATGGTAGCACCTTGGGCACCGCTTTCGCGAGCGACGCGAACTACCTCATCACCATCGCCGCGAGCAACATCGACAAAGAGACAGACCTGTTCACTGATCGGCAGGGTTGCTGGCTCAACAGCCGGAGCCCGCTCCTCACGTTGGGCAGCCTCTACCTTGCGTTTAAAGAATGTACCTAACAGATTTAGTGAGAGAACCGGAGCCATGGCTACCAAGGCGATAACACCAAAGCCATCGCTCATCACATCGGCGGTGGGAATGACTGAAGCTGCTCCCTGGGCAAAAGCGAGGACAAAGGTTGCGGTCATCGGGCCAGAGGCAACGCCTCCGGCATCGTAGGCAATCCCGACAAAAACCGGATCACTGAAGAAGGAGAGGATGACAGCAATGATGAAGCCGGGGATGAGGAAATACCACAGATGCACTGAAGGAAAGACAATGCGAACCATCGAGAGAGCGATGGCGATGGCCACCCCGATGGAGAGGGTGATGCGGATCAGACGGACTGGGATATGCCCACCGGTGACCTCTTCAATCTGTTGGCCGAGTACGTGGACTGCCGGCTCCATGAGCACGACGATCATTCCCAGCACAAAACCCACAGCGATCAGGAGTCGCTGGTCAAAGAGGGCAACTTGGCTGCCGATAATCCTTCCCATGTCAAGGAATCCGGAGTGTACGCCTCCCAAGAAGAGAACAAGTCCGGTGAGGGTCAAGAAGAGGCCGCCAATGATGGAGAGTAGTTTTGCCTTGGATACTCGAAACTTAGCGATATTGAGAATGAAGAAGAGTGTGGCTATGGGGATAAGGGCGAGCAATGAGTCTATAAAGGTCACCGGAAGGGTTTTTAGGATTGGTGCGATGACCCCGACAGCCGGGATGAAGGCATCTGGTGCAGAGTAGATGTGTTTTTGGCCGGTGACAATTGACATGAAAAGAATTGCCAAAATGGGGCCAGCGCTCATGACTCCTACCAGACCAAAGGCGTTCTCCTCTGCGTCCTTACCACCTTTGATCGTAGAGAGACCGAGGGTCAGGGCCAGAGCAAAGGGGGTAGTGAGCGCCCCGGTGGTCGCCCCAGAGGCGTCTACGGCGATAGCAAGAAACTCTTCGCTCACGAAGATTGCCATTGTCAGGATGATTGCGTAGATGATTGCCATGAAGACATTGAAGCGTGGCTTTCCACGAAGCAGGCGTAGCAATCCAAAGGCAACGGTCAATCCCACGCCGGTGGAGACAACGTAGACGATAAAGAGAGCTCCTAAGCTATGCCCTGAAGCAGTCTCAATCTGAGAGCCAAGGATCAAGAGATCAGGCTCGGCGACGGTGATCAAAAATCCCAGAAGAAAACCGAGGATCAGGATCTTTATGAGGCGTTTACTCGTTGCCACCTCTCCTGCCATGAGCTCACCGATGGCATTCATTGAGAGATCGATACCCCATAGAAAGATTGACAGACCTACCAACAACATGACGCTGCCGATGATAAAACGAATGAAAATATCTGTCTGGACATCGACTATGGTGAGGGTGAGTAGCAGGACGAGGATAACAACCGGTAAGAGGGTGCGAATAACTTCTTTACCTTTCTCAAAGAGGACATCCATTAGGGTACCCTCCTCAGCTCTTCAACAAGCCCAGTTGCTCGGCTTACCGGAAGAGCAAGGAGCATCCCAGCTCCGGTGGTATTCAATTCAAGGTCATCGATAATCTGCTCTTGGATGGCCTCACTGCGCTCAGTAGGAGCGAGGATGATGACTATCTCTTTTTGTGGCTCGATCTGTAAATCCACGTAATAGTGAGCGGGAACCCCGGCACCACGTCCGTCAATGACGGTGCCCCCTTTGGCACCGGCTTTGCGGGCAGCTTTAACGCACGCCTCTGCCTTACCCTTATCAACGATGGTGAGGATGCACTGCCATTCTGTTTGGCCCAAAGGTTCCTCGGGGTGATCAACCGAATCGAAGGGAATGGTGAAGGCGATGCCTTTATGACGTTTATGGAGGGAGAGGGCGCTACCTAACTCCTGGTGGAGCCGCTCATCGAGGCTTTGGTCAGCCTCGATCATCACTATCTCCTTGGGACGCTGCTTAAGAGCTCGAGTGGTGAAGAATCGTGAACGGCTGGTGCCGCGCCCGAGCAGCACGGTCTGGTTCTGAGAGCCAACCTTACGTGCTTGTTCGATGATTTTATCTGCCTTTCCTCGCTCGACGATGGTAAAAAATATAGTATTGATGGCGATTTCCCCTCTCGTATCAGTTGAAAGAAAGAGCCCTAAGGCCCCACACACAGTGTACCATGCTTTTTGGAGTTTCTGGGCTGCCGAGCTTGTTTTTCTATGTTTTTTTTCTGTCTTTATAGAGCCTCTCTTGTGACTTGTTCTCTAGATGCTTATAATGAAAGAGAATACAGATAAGGATACAAGTGTGTTTACGATACAAGGTTTTTACAATTCAGCGGTGGTCTTTGCCAGTGCCCAAGATGTCGATCAAGGAGCGATTGATCAAATCAAAGATTTGCTTAGCCGAGAGTTTGTGAAAGACAGCAAGATTCGCATTATGACCGATGTACACAGTGGAGCAGGGTGCGTCATTGGGACTACAATGACCATCACCGATAAGGTAGTGCCCAACCTAGTGGGAGTTGATATAGGCTGTGGTCTTGAAGTTGTGAAGCTCGCTGATAAGGAAATTGACCTGAAGGCCCTTGATGCCTATATTCGCCGGGCAATTCCTTCTGGCTTTAAGATCAATACCAAAGCCCATTCCTACAATGACAAAATCGACTTGAACCGGCTTCATGCAAAAGCCCATGTTGATCTGAACCGGGCGCGCCTCAGTTTGGGCACCCTTGGTGGTGGGAATCACTTTATTGAAATCAATGAAGACGAGCAGGGAGAGCGCTACCTGGTAATCCACTCAGGGAGTCGAAATATTGGGCTGCAGGTAGCAAACCATTATCAAAAGCGAGCAAGCGGCAAGGGTCGCGATCCATTGGCATACCTTGCAGGCAAAGCGATGGATGAGTACCTCGCTGATATGGTTATCATGCAGCGTTTCGCTGCCCTTAACCGGAAGGCAATGGCCCAATCAATCATCGAGGCAATGGGATTTGTCGAAAAAGAGCGCTTCACCACGATCCACAACTATATCGACACCGATTCAATGATCCTGCGTAAAGGAGCCGTCTCTGCCCAGAAGGGGGAGACCCTGATCATCCCTTTGAATATGCGAGATGGCTCGCTGCTCTGCACTGGCCTGGGTAATGCCCACTGGAACTACTCAGCTCCCCATGGAGCCGGACGGCTGATGAGTCGGACAGAGGCAAAGCGAAGGCTGGATATGCGCCGCTACCGATCAATGATGGATGACATCTATACTACCAGCGTCAGTAAGGCTACCCTCGATGAGTCACCTGAAGCGTATAAGCCGTATGGGCAGCTGCTCTCCCATATCGGGGAAACGGTGACCGTCGATGCGCAGATTAAGCCAATCTATAACTTCAAAGCTGCCGATTGATGAGTCAAAGACATTATTTGCCTTTTGGGGTGATAATGAGTACATTTATCGGTAACAACGAATTAAGGAGTTGTATTATGAAACATTTGGATCAGGTACAGACGTATCTTGCAAATCTCGGCGTCCTTTTTGTGAAGCTGCATAACATTCATTGGAACGTCGTGGGAAATCAGTTCCTTCGCATCCACACCTTCACCGAAGAACTCTACGATCAAATTTTTGAAGATTTTGATGAGGTCGCTGAAATGCTAAAGAGTAAGGGAGTGATGCCGCTCTCCACCATGAAGGAGTACCTCGCCCATGCTACGATTGATGAAGTTGTGGCCAAAAACTTCTCTTCAAAGGAGTCGTTAGATCTGGTCAAGGCAGACCTTAGTGCAATGCGCGCTCTTGCCACCGATATTCGCAACAGCGCTGATGAGAGTGGTGACTTTGAGACCGTAGGAATGTTCGAGGACTTCGTAGCCTTCTACAGTAAGAACCTCTGGTTCGTTGATGCAATGCTACAGTAGACAAGAGTTCTTAAAAGAAATGTGGCTACGTGGGCAATGTGCGTACGTAGCCATAGTTTTTTGATGAGAAGATAAACGAAGATATACCTAGAAGAGGAAACGCATACTATCCTCTGTACTAAACACCGGTACTATTGGCGCGGGCATAGGTACTACTGGCTCGGGTACAGGTACTATTGAAAGAAGTTTTTCTCCACCCTTGAAATGTTTACCATCTAGGTTTCCCGCTCCTTTGAACTTTAATTCAAGTTTGGTGCCTACAAAAGAGATGGTAATGTCGATAGTTAGTCCTTCAATTTCGTCACTACTCACTGGCCAGTAGGTATAGGTCCCAGTAAGAACTCTCTTATTGAGCGTAAGCTGCTCACAAGTTGCTTTCGGTACGTCTTCACCCTCTAATTCTGGCCAATCGATGTCTAGACTAAATGCTCCGCCCCCGTCATCGAAGATAGTGACTTCCCATCCATCATCAAAGCGCCATTGCCCCTCTAGGTCGATAATGTCTGATCCTCCTTGTTCATCACAGGAGAACATAAAGACCACCAGCAGAGCACACCCCATCAGGATGATAAATTTTTTCATTGGAATCTCCTCTTGCAGAGCTGTAGAGAGCTCTTTGATCACACCATGATATGCGAAGCCCTAGGGGC
>Ga0265293_10011509_pt1 | contig 12012 bp, 11 predicted proteins | sample Munlanlewell138R_FD_192505 | JGI IMG/M metagenome (GOLD analysis project Ga0265293, IMG submission 192505) | Leachate microbial communities from a municipal landfill in Southern Ontario, Canada - Leachate well 138R | ecosystem: Engineered > Solid waste > Landfill > Unclassified | place: Canada... | reverse complement strand
TAAATTCAAACTCAATATTAGGATTATAGGAACGGAACTGGTTAATCATCTCCTTGGTCTCATTCCTTAATCTCTTATAATCTGCTGGAATCTCTCCCTCTAAATAACAACGTATAAACACCACATCATCAACTGTCTTAAGCATTTTCTTAGTCGATTTCGAAAGGGTATATCTCTTCTCAGAGGTCAAATCCAATCTTGCGAATATATAGTATCCAACAATATTAAAAAATAGGATAAGAACCAGACCTAAAACCAATTGCAATAGGTGAGTTCTTTTCACATTTGCCTTTGCATCAGGTTTTTTAAATAATTTCTTTATCATTATTACTTAGATTTTAAAATGATTACTTCTTCCAATTCCTACTCTCAAGACTAATCTTGGTCAAAAGCACAAAGAAAAGAATTGCACTTAAATAATAAATCACATCCCTTGTGTCGATTACCCCTCTTGCCATAGAAACATAGTGAGAATTAATCCCAAAACTCTTGATAATCAAATCTGCATTGCCAAAAATCCCAAGCCCAGTAATAATATCGAAGCCTATATAGAAAAAGGCAGAAAGGAGTACGGAGATAATAAAAGCAATAATCTGATTATTAGTAATTGAGGAAGAGAAAATCCCAATAGCCACAAATACCCCGCCAAGGAACATCAGCCCAATATAAGAGCCAGCTATACCTCCCAAATCCAAATTCCCCTTAGGAGAGCCAAGCTGATAAACAGCAATTATATAGATAAGAGTAGGCAGGATTGAGAAAATCACTAAAACAGTCCCTGCAAAGAATTTGGCAAGAATTATGGATAAATCATTGATAGGCTTGGTAAGCAAAAGCTCTATAGTGCCGTTTTTCTTCTCCTCTGCAAACATCTTCATCGTAATAGCAGGAATAAGAAAAAGAAAAACCCAAGGAGCCAGAATAAAAAGCCCGTCAATCCCCGCAAAACCGAAGTCCAAAACATTGAACTCCATAGGGAAAACCCATAGGAAAAGCCCAATAACTGCAAGGAAAACAATAATAGTAATATACCCAATCAATGAGGATAGAAAGCTATTAATTTCCTTTAAAAACAAAGTGTACATATTATATGTATTTCAGGTTAATATCTTAGTGTTCCATATTATGGAAAACATTGGTAACATCGTCATCCTCATCCAATTTCTCAAGAAGTTTCTCAACCTCCTTTACTTGCTCTTCGCTTAGTTTCTTAACCTCATTAGGTATTCTCTCGAACTTAAAAGTCTTGATTTCAAAATTATTCTCCTCAAGATGTTTTTGGATAGGACCAAAGCTTGCAAACTCAGCATAGATAATAATCTCTTCCCCGTCCAAAACACATTCCTCCACACCATAATCAATCAATTCAAGCTCCAATTCCTCAATATCTACGCCCTCTTTCGCAACCAAGGTAAAATTACACTTTCTCTCGAAAAGAAAATCGCACATACCGGTAGTTCCCAGCGAGCCACCATATTTATTGAAATAGCTTCTCACATTAGCCACAGTACGAGTAGGATTATCGGTAGCAGTTTCAATTACAATAGCGATACCATGAGGAGCATACCCCTCGTAAACCAATTCCTTATAATCGGTAGTGTCCTTTGAAATAGCTCTTTTAATAGCACGTTCAACATTGTCCTTAGGCATGTTTTCCGTCTTAGCAGTCCTCATCAATAGCCTAAGCCTTGGGTTGCTATCCGGATCCCCACCGCCAGCCTTAACAGCCATTTCTATCTCTCTACCCAAGCGAGTAAAAACCCTTGCCATATTGCCCCAACGTTTTAGTTTAGTGGCTTTTCTGTACTCAAATGCTCTTCCCATATAGTTTAAATCTCAATATTAAATTAATAAATAAATTACTTGATAAAATACATAATAATAAAAGTGAAAATAAAGGATAAAAATCAGAAAACCAACAAAAACCAAAACTCCCCACCAATAAAAATCCAATATTTACAATCAGCAAAGATACAGATTTTCTACATTATAATACTAAAAAAAGAAACAAAGCATGTGAAATATTCGTTTATAGAAGAAAAAAATGTACTTTTGTATAAAATATTCATCTATGGACGAAAAAATTACATTACTTGAAAAGTATAATTTATGGAATTCCAAAAGCTTTGACTTTGGATTTAAGCGTAATGAATACACCAATAAAATTATTGAATATACTGGTAATAGGCTTGTTAAGGTTTTGGTTGGGCAGAGAAGAACAGGCAAGAGCTATATCTTAAGACAGACTGCAAAAGAATTAATTGAAAAAGGTATTAAGCCCGAAAATACTTTATTGATTAATAGAGAATTTTCTGATTTCGACTTTCTAAACTCTTATAATGAACTAAATAATTTGGTGAATGAATACAGAGAGAAAAGAAAAATAGAGGGTAAAATCTATATATTCATTGATGAAATTCAATTGATTGAGGGATGGGAAAAGGCAGTAAATTCATTTTCGCAAGATTATGCCGAGGATTATGAGATATTTATTACTGGTTCTAATTCGAAAATGCTTTCAGGCGAATTGGCTACGTTGCTTTCTGGAAGGTATATTAGTTTTGAGATATTTCCATTTAGTTATTATGAATTTTTAGGTATAACCAAGTCGGAAAAAGGAAGGGACTCGTATTTAAAATATTTGAAAGAAGGAGGTTTGCCAGAGCTTTTTTCGCTTGGAAAAGAAGAGATTAAGCGAAATTATGTTTCCTCTGTAAAAGATACTGTCTTGCTAAGAGATATAATCCAACGCTATAATATTCGTGAACCTAAAATACTTGAAGATATTTTTATTTTCTTGGTAAATAATGCCTCCAACCTAATATCCATCTCAAATATTAATAAATATTTTAAGTCTCAAACAAGGAAGGTTAGCTATGATTTGATTTCCAATTATATTGGGTATATTGAGGAGGCTTTTATAATACATAAATGCGATAGATACGACATTAAGGGTAAGGATATTATCTCAGGAAATTCAAAGTACTATGTGAATGATTTGGCATATAAAAACTATCTCTACACAGGCTATGGATATGGAGTGGGGTATCTATTAGAAAACTTGGTGTATTTGGAGCTAAAACGCAATGGATTTGAGGTTTGGGTAGGAGTTTTAAGAAATAAGGAAGTAGATTTTGTGGCAAAAAAAGATGATAGAATAATATATTTGCAATCTTCTTATATGCTGATAGATAATTCAACAATAGAAAGAGAGTATTCATCCTTAGAGGCTATAAATGATAGTTTTGAGAAGATAGTAGTATCGCTCGACGATTTTTCCTTGCCAATCAAAGGTGGAATTAAGCATATAAGAGCATGGGAATTATCGGATTACTTACAAAACTAAAAGAGATTAAGGAGCTTAAAGTTTTTAATAACCCTAAGCTCCTTAAAATAAGTGAAGGTCTCACCCCAATTTAAAACTTAAAACTTAAAATTTAAAAGTTAAGGGGTTGGAGTCTCTGGTTGGTAACCCTTTACCTCAAGGTCTTTTAAGACAAATGTGGTTTTGGAAAGGTCGCTCATAAAGGTTGGCGATGGGTAGAACCTGCATTTCGCTCTCTTTATGGTCGTTACATCTACCTCGTCCAAGGTGTCCATTGCCTTAGCTTTTATGCCAGGGATAAACGAACCTAAAAGGTTGAATTTCACTGCACGCCCTGCTAAAATATGTCTGGAAACATTTATCTCCAAAGCCTTTAAGCAGGCTAAAACATCTGGGTAAGAAACGGTTGTGCTTTGGGATATCTCCTTGCATAACTCATCCATGGTTACATCCGAATTTCTGAAAATTTGAGCAAGGTATTTCTCTCCTGGAGAAAATCCAGTATGGATAAAACGCTTAACTCTTACATAATTGATTGCCATAATCTTTTTGTTTTTAAATGGTTAATACTAATTTGGGAGATGTGCACCTCTTCCCGTAATTCATATTGCAAAGATACGCATATATCTCTGCATATTAGCCATATAGACCTCGTTAGACTTGTTTTGACTTCCAATGATTGGAATTAAATTCTATTGCTACGGATCTTGATTATATCTATCAAGTATAATCCTGCCCAACTCTTCAATCTCCTGCTCACAATACCTGCGTTTCACCACCTTTGTCAATAAACCATTCTCTTTTCTAATTCTATAAAGAGTTGTTTGAGAGATTTTTAAAATATTACAAACCTCCTTCAATGTGTATTTTGGTAACCTATCTTGTCTCATAATTTAAAACTTAAAATTTAAAACTTAAAAATATCCGCAAGGTCATCGCCCTGTTTTAGATTATAATGGTGCTGATACCTCTCCACAAAGTCATCCACAACCATTTTAACCCCTATTTTCTGCTCAATCTCCTTAGCCTTGCTCTTCCATTTCTCAAAGCATCCAAGGTCGGGAAACAGCCTAATTTGCCTATCTCTAATTGCCCAAATCTTCTCCCAGCTAAGCAGGGAAAGCCCCCCAGTTGCCAACCATAAGTACTTTGGTTTTAGGATGGACATAATAACGGCAGTTTTCTCACTCTCAACCACAAACACAGGTTTTTCGGGATATTTCCTAATCAAATGCAGCCCAAACAAACACTGGGTCAATTGCCAATCCTTATCCAAAATCTCCGCCTTCTTAAGCTCTGAATGAACCCAAGTTAGGGGCTGAATTTTTAAATTGTAATTTTTAATTTTTAAATTATCTTCTTTCAATCTCTTGCCGGTGATTGGGTCGTATGCCATAATCTTACCTGTTCTTAATCTTAGGTATTCGTCTATTTGCCAGAATATTACTCTTTTATTCTTATCTCCGCAAATCATATAATCGTTCCTTACCCTATCCACCCATTGCTCTGGAAACCTACTCCTTAGAAACTCCATAAAATAAGAATCATTCCCAAGAGTAGCGAGCATTATCTTCTTGTCAATCTTATGAATAGGTTTAAGTTCTTTAGAATGATTAAGGACTTTAGGGACATTAAAGACCTTAAACTCCTTATTCTCCCCAAAAAACTCCTTAGGAGAGAAATGATAACCACAACTTTGAATATGGTTACAAATCCCCACATTATTATTGATATACTGATTATTATCAGTGTTGATATACCTTGTGAAACATCTTTTTCGTCCACATTTTGGGCATGTATATCTCGTTGCCGCCCCCTTATATTTTTCTAATATTATCATCTTGTTTTAGTTTTAAATTTTAAATTTTAATTTTTAAATTAGTCTTTGTATCACGTCATTGCGAGCCGAAGGCGAAGCAATCCAGAATTGGTAGTATGATTGTTTTTCTGGATTGCTTCGGGCTTCGCCCTCGCAATGACGCAAAGCGTGTTTGTCTCACGTCATTGCGAGCCAGCGTCTTTGTATCACATCATTGCGAGTAAGTGTTGTTGTCTCACGTCATTGCGAGCCGAAGGCGAAGCAATCCAGAATTGGTAGTAGGATTGTTTTTCTGGATTGCTTCGGGCTTCGCCCTCGCAATGACGCAAAGCGTTTGTAAATCCTGATTCTGATTAAATTAATTAATTGATTGATAATAAACCAACTTACATGCTTAATGTGCTAACCATTTAATAATTAAGCAACTTACACACTTACACCCCTCTTAGTAAAGTGAAAGTATGTAAGTAGTTTAATAGGTACAGACTTGCACTAAGTCAAGAATGCTTAGTGCATAAGTCTGCCCCTTTATTTATTAAAAACTTTTTATGGATTACTTTCTTCTAATGATTTTAGTTTTTTGTACTTAGATAATTTTCTTCCAACAGTAACATCAGAAATTCCCAACTCTAACCCAATTTCCTTATGCGTTAGTCCTTCCTCTTTCATTTTCATTATCTCCTCATACTCATATTCTATCGTCTCTCTTCTTTCCTTTTTCTGGGTTAGGAGTTCGTAGTGTGTGCGGGTTTCGAGGTTGTTAAAGGTCAGGTTGTCTGTGAATTGTACCTCGAAGGAATGGGTCTTGTATTGGTGAGAAAGGTAGTTCCCTTTGACTATACAGAAATGTTTTTTATTGATGGATTGGTTGTCGCTCTTTAGCTCTATCATAAGCCTCATCTTTGCTTCAAATCCTTGTGAACCAAGTGCGTTATGCTTGCTCGGCTCGAGGTTGTCGCTTCTTTTATTGGTATGGTGTAGAAAGAGTACAAGGCAGCCATATTTCTGAGATAGTTGGGAGAAATCGTTAAGGAAGGCTCTAACACGGTTGGTTTCATATAGTTGCCCTGTGAATACATCTGCAAAGGCATCTATAACTACCAAGTCTGCAGGCTTTTGGCTTAGCTCGCTCTCAATCCTGCCAATAAGATTTTCTGTCTCAAAGATATAAACCAAATTCTCTAACTCCTTAGGCTTTAGCTTATAATCCTTGTTTTGCTTCTTTAGAAGATAGGAGATAGCCATCTTATCATCCTCAGTAGAAACATAGTACGCCCTCTTATGCAGGGGTTTAACCTCCCAATTCAAGAACTTCCTACCTGTAACGACCGATACGCAAAGCTCCCTAAGCAAGGAGGACTTCCCAGTATCGGATGAGCCAATAAGTGCTGCAAGCCCAACTCTGTGAAATATAGGCTCTACCAGCTTTGGAATCTCCTCCAAACTATCGCTCAACAGCTCCAACCCATTCACATTTGGAATAGAAATATCCTTTGCCTCATTTTCCTTCACAACGCCTTTCTCAAGTTTCTCAAACTCCTTCTCCATAATGTTGGTAACCTTCTTCTTATAATCCTTTACAGGGTCTTTTTCTTTTGCTTTGGCTTTAGCTTTTGGCTTTGCTTTAGGCTTAATAATTTGTTTTAATGTCTTGTCTGACACTTTCTTAGAATTTTTCATCTTAAAAAATAATTAGTTATTAAAAAAGATGAATTGGCCAATTCATAAAATCGCTTTGATTTCACAGGCAAAATTCCAACAAAAAGACAAAAAAACAACCCTATATCGTACCTATAATCGTACCTATAATAGGGTGAGATTTTGGAAAATATAGGGTGGGTAAAATTATGGGGTATAAAACTCTATTTTGATAAGGATTTATCGATAAGTGCTGCAATTTCTCTATGCCCTTTTGGGGGATTTCCAGTTTTGAGAAAATCGTTTTTAGCACTTGCAAGCCCTTTTGTATCGAACAGATTTTCAAATGCTTTCCACTGTGTTCTGTCTTTTTTTAGCAAATTATGGGATAGAGAATCTACAAAATACGCACATAAACTCTTGGTCTTACGCCATTTCACCTTAGGATTAATACTTTTCTTACCCCTATAATGCCCAAAAAAGGCAAGAAAATCCTCTTCACTCTCAATACCAACGCAATCCAAAGCAAAAAGCCCCATAAATATCATTTTTACAGTTTTTTGATTATAAGTTTTTTATACAGATTTTCAAGCTTAATATTCCAAATATACAAGTTTTATTACCCTCAGTTTTCAAATATTATTTTCCAGCAACGATTCAATACTACTTGATTATATTGCCGATGTGCGGGATTTGTACTCCCACACTATATTATTGTAAGGATTTGTAATCTGTAATTTCATTTACAAGAATAATCTATCGGATAAGATATCCTGATAATAATTAAGTGCGGCATTGCTTATCGACTTTAGTCGCTTTGCTTGCAAAGAAATATAGCATAAGAGAAATATTATATCTATAACATAATACTATCTTATTTTGTTAAGTTTGTCGATATTGCTTATGAATTAGGGATAATTTTTTAGTAGAAAGTTGAAGAAACAAATAAAAAATCATACCTTTGCAATGATAAAAAATGTTTAACCAATTCAAATAGACTTATAGAAAAAATAAGGATATAATAAAATAAAAATATTGAGCTTTAGGCTCTTATTCTCAGTTATCGAAATCGCCAAATTTAGAGACTACACGAGAATAATAGGTCACGAAGGTTCACACTCATTGGGTGTGGACTATTCGTGCTTATTAGTGTAGTAGGTGTTTGGCGATACCTGATAACTTAATAAGCAATACGAATAGTTCCGCACCTTTCTTTTTGCTTTTGAGTTTGAGAGTTTAGAAGTTTAAAAATTAAAACTTTTCAAATACAAAATCAACTATGGAAGAAGAAAGAATTTCTCAGTTAGGCAAATCAGAAACAGTAATTGAGCAAAACATAAAGAGCCTAAAACAATTATTCCCACAAGTTTTTACTGAAGATAAAATTAATTTCTCCTTATTAGAAGATTTATTAGGAGAAAAGATTGAAGATAAAAAGGAATATTATGAGCTTTCATGGGCAGGAAAGAGTGATGCAAGAAAAGAATTGTCTAAAAGTACAGTTGCAACACTTACTCCAGATAGAGAAAAAAGTGTTGATTTTGATAATACGCAAAACCTTTTTTTTGAGGGAGAAAATCTTGAAGTCTTACGTGCTTTACAAAAGTCTTATTTTGGTAAGATAAAGATGATTTATATAGATCCTCCTTACAACACAGGAAATGATTCTTTTGTATATCCTGATAATTATTCTGAAACAAAAAAAGAATACGAGAAGAGAATTGGAAAAGTAGATGAAGAAGGATATATAAATAAGGTTGAACTATGGAAACAAAACACAAAAGAGAATGGTCAATATCATAGTGTTTGGCTTTCCATGATGTATTCACGCCTTTCTTATGCTCATTCTTTGCTTTCTGAAGATGGAGTAATTTTTATATCAATAGACGACAACGAGCAAGCAAATCTAAAACTTCTTTGTGATAGTATATTTGGAGAAGAAAATTTTTTAGGTCAGTTTACAATTAATACAACACCTAATGCTAGAGATTATGGGCATATAGGAAAAATGCATGAATTTGTTTTATTTTATTCAAAAAATCGTTATGAAACAGTTACTAATTTATTACCTGAAGAAAACAAAACGTTTAAATATGTAGATAATATTAGTCCTTTTAATATTCATCCGCTATACAATAGTAATGTAGCCTTTACAAATATAAATCGTCCCAATTTATTTTATCCATTTTATTTAAATCCAAATAGTGAAAATGAAAAAGGATTTTGTGAAATTAGTTTGATAAGAAACAATAATTGGATAGAAATATATCCCCCATTATCTTTAAAGGATAATGTTCAATTTGTTTGGAGATGGGGGAAGGAAAAATCAAATAATAATTTGAATAAAGAAATTATTGGTTATAAAACTAAAGAAGGAGAATATAGGATTGTTCAAAAAATGCGACACAATGAAAAACTTATACGAAGTATTATTTCTGATAAACAATATACAAGTAGAAGGGGAACAGCAGAAATTGAAGAATTATTTAAAAGTAAGTCTTTTTCGTTTCCCAAGCCAATATCATTAATAAAAGATTTTATCAATATTTCTACATCAGAGGATTCTATTATTTTAGATTTCTTTGCAGGAAGTTGCACAACGGGGCATGCAGTTATGGAATTAAATAAGGAAGATGGAGGAAATAGAAAGTTTATTTGTATTCAAATGCCTGAGAAAACAGATAAAAAGAGTGAGGCATTCAAACAAGGATATGAAAAGATTAGTGATATTGGGGCAGAGAGATTAAGACGTGCTGGAAAAAGAATTAAGGAAGAGATAGAAAAAGACAGAAAAGAAAATGATGAAAAATTATTAGATAAGAAAGAAATACAAGATATAGACACAGGCTTTAAGTATTATCGTTTAACTCCTTCACATTTTAAGGTTTGGCAAAATGATATAAATGAAAATGAATTAGGAAAGCAATTAGACGCTTTTATTGATGCAACAAAAGAGGGTAGTGTTGAGGAAGAAATGTTATATGAATTAATTCTTAAATTAGGATTTTCTCTAACAACAACTATTGAAAAGAATAGCAAAGGTTTTTATTATATAAAAGAATGGCAAACTTGCATTGCTTTAGAGAACTTTAATAAAGAAACTATTGAAACTATATTTGAATTAAAGCCTAAGGAGGTAATTACACTTGATAAATTCTTTGAAAATAATGATTCATTATTAAGCAATACTCGACTTGAATTTAAAGATAAAGAAATAATACTTACAATAATCTAATGGCTATGAGTAAGGAATTAGAATTTCAGTTTGATAGTAAACAGGATTTTCAGCTTGATGCAATAAATTCTATTGTAAAAGTTTTTGAAGGACAACCTTTAAACTCACATCATACTACATCATTTATCAGCACAAATAGTTCAAATCTCGATTTGGTTTCTGAGGAGGGAATAGTAAGAAATGTTTTAAATAGAAATATTCCAATACTTGAAAACATTCAAAAGATACAGACAGAAAACAATTTAGATGTTTCGGAAGATTTAGTAATATGTGAAGCAGAAGTTGATAGTGAGGGTTATAAGAATAGTGAAATAATAAATTGCCCTTATAATTTTACTATTGAAATGGAAACAGGAACAGGGAAAACATATACTTATATTCGTACTTGTTATGAATTAAATAAGGTATATGGTTTTAAGAAGTTTGTAATTGTTGTTCCGTCTGTTGCAATTAGAGAAGGAGTTATTCAGGCTCTTAATGATACTCACAAACATTTCCAATTGCTTTATTCTAATGTGCCAATAAATTTTACTTTGTTTGATAGTAGTAAGAAAACTCAATTACAACAGTTTTCAAAAAGTCCTTCAATAGAAATACTTGTAATTAATATTGATAGCTTTACTAAAGAAAGTAATATTATTAATAAGAGAAATGAGTATGGAAATATTCCAATAACATATATTCAAAAATGTAAACCAATTGTTATTGTGGATGAGCCTCAAAATATGGAAACAGATATAAGAAAAGGTGCTATTATTAATCTTAATCCATTATGTACTCTTAGATATTCAGCAACACATAGGAATTATTATAACCTATTATATTCACTTAATCCTGTTCAGGCTTATGATTTAGGTCTTGTTAAACAAATTGAAGTTGACGGAATAACAGTAGGTATTGAAAATAATAATACTGCCTATATTAAACTTAAAGGAATAAAAACCGTTGGTAAAAGTAATCTTAAAGCAAAATTATCAATCTATGTTAACTCTAATAATTCTGTTGTAAAAAAAGATAAGGATGTAAAGGTTGGAGATAATTTATATGATGTTTCTTCAAGAAGAGAAATGTATAGTAATGGATTTATTGTTGAAAGTATAGATATAAATAATAACACAATTAAATTTTCTAATGGCATTACTCTTTCTCTTAATCAAGAACAAGGAGGAATGAGTGAAGATATAATGAAAGAGCAAATAAAAAGAACAATTATTTCTCACTTTGAAAAAGAAAAAGTATTAAGTAAAAAAGGAATTAAAGTTTTATCTCTATTCTTTATAGATAAAGTTGCAAATTATAAAACAATAGAAGGAGATAAAGGTAAATTTGCTCTTTGGTTTGAGGAATTATTTAATCAATTTGCACCAGAAGATTATAAATACAAGGCAAATCAAGTTCATAATGGATATTTCTCACAAGACAAAGGAAACTTTAAAGACACTAAGGAAGGAGAAAAGAAAACGAAGGCAGATGATGATGCTTATGTTCTAATTATGCAAGACAAGAAGAGATTATTAGATGATGAAGTACCTTTAAGATTCTTATTTTCTCATTCAGCACTTAGAGAAGGTTGGGATAATCCAAACGTATTTCAAATTTGTACTTTAAACGAAACACATAGTGAAATTAAGAAACGCCAAGAAATTGGTAGAGGTATGCGTTTGCCAGTAGATAAATTTGGTGTCAGATGTTTTGATAAGTCTGTAAATATTCTAACTGTTATTGCAAATGAATCTTATAACGATTTTGCAGCTGCTCTACAAAAAGAAATAGAAGAAGAAACATCTGTAAAATTTGAAGGAAGAATTAAAAACAAAAGAGAAAAAGGGAAAATCATCCCAAACAAGCAAATTACTATTGAAAATTATCCAGAGTTATTTGCAATATGGGAAAAAATTAAACATCATACTAAATATAGAGTTGATTATAGTACAGAGGAATTAATTAGTAAGTCAGTTGAAGCAATTAAGGTTATGCCTCAAACACAAATGCCAT
>Ga0265293_10011508_pt1 | contig 12012 bp, 19 predicted proteins | sample Munlanlewell138R_FD_192505 | JGI IMG/M metagenome (GOLD analysis project Ga0265293, IMG submission 192505) | Leachate microbial communities from a municipal landfill in Southern Ontario, Canada - Leachate well 138R | ecosystem: Engineered > Solid waste > Landfill > Unclassified | place: Canada... | reverse complement strand
CCGGCATTATGCCATGGAATCGTGAGAATACGAGCCCGTTCCGGAGGATCACGAACGCCGCGAGCGTAATCGGATGCTGGACGTTCGGGAACCGGATGTCAATCGAGGAGAGGGACCTCATAGTGGAAGAAGTAGCCCGGCTCCTTCCTCACCACTGTACGAACATCGGCTTGGACGTTCACGTGTGATAAACGGCGAAGCGTTCAGCACTCGGTTTCGATGTGTCGTGCCATTGACCGACTAGCCCTCGCCCTGCCCGACCCGCGATGCGTACCACGCTCTCGACGTGCGTCGGCGTGGGATCGACCGCATCTGTTCATACGACCGCGATTTTCGACTCACTCGCTGTGGTGCGAGTGGATCCCGCCGGTGTTTGAGCACCCCAGTCGCGCGGGTGCGTTACTGCGACGCGGACAGATCTGACCGGAGACTCTGAAACTTCGCCCTCATGGAACCGTCGATCTTCCGATCCCCGATCTGAATGATGGCTCCGCCGATCAGCGCTCCGTCGACCCGGAACTTCGGCCGGATGTACGCGCCAGTCTGCGCCGAGAGCCGGGCGACGATACCCGCTTCCTGACCCTCGTCCAGCACCTGTGCAGTGGTGATCTCTGCTCGCAGGATCCCTTGATGCGCCTCGACGAGAGCCACGAAGCGCTGTGCGATGGGCGGGCCGAGGCTGAGGCGCCGCTTCTGCCGGAGCAGCCGGAGGAAGTTCATCTGGCTGGGGGAACCTCGAGGCAAGACCGCGGCAACGATCGCCTGAAAGCGTGCGTCATCGACTTGCGACAGCGCGCGAACGAAGCGCTTCTCAGAAGTGAGCGCCTCCAGAGTTTCGACCGCGGCGATCCAGGCATCGAGGTCGTCTTCGACGACGGCAACCTCGAACGCTGCCTGGGCGTAGCGGCCAGCTGCGACGCTACTCACCACCGGTGACCAGCATCTCTCGGAGCAGATCGCGGTGATATGCACCCGCGCGCTCGCGAAGATCGCGCGCTGTTTCCCCGACCCGTCCGAAGGGAGCGGGCGAGCGGGCGGTTCGGGGTATCGGTCCTGATGTTCTGGGCATGAGAGGCCACCATCCTTCCTCCGTGAATGCGTCTTGGCGATGTCCCTCGCTGACGACCGAGGCGGTCGCCACCGGCACCTACCGGAAGCGACCGCCCGGGATTGCTCGAGCTCATGCGAGCGGAGAGCTACTTCTGCTGCGGGTTCTGCTCAGCAGGAGTCGCAGGCTGCTGCGCCGGGGTGGCGGCGGGGTTGGCGGGCTTCGCCTGGGCGCTCTGCTGCTGCTCGGACGCCTGCTTCGACTGGTCGTTGCGTTCGTTGCTCATCTGTACCTCACTGTCTGGACGCGACTCGTTACGGCAACCATGACAGGGCCGGCGTCACGCGACCGTTACGCCTGCACACGCGAATCGCTCACGGGTGGCCCCCACTCCCATAAGGTGGATGGGCGAGTCAGGTGCCCAGTGAGTCTCATCGAACCTGCCAAGACTGCTGCACACGACGTCATTCGACTGTCGCTTCTGGGGAGCTTCGACCTTCGACGTAACGAGAGCGAGACGCTGCTCCCGGCGCTGACCGGTGAGGCGCAGCGGCTGCTTGCCCTGCTGGCGCTGCGTGGTCGCCGCGTCTCGCGCACCTCGATCGCCGGCACGCTCTGGCCCGACGCTTCGGAGAAGCACGCGCACGCGAGCCTGCGGTCCGCGCTGTCGCGCCTCAGCGCGCTGGGACAGGACGCGGTCGCCATCACGGACACGGACCTTGAGTTGTCCCCGGGCGTCAGCGTGGATCTCCACGACGCACGCCGCCTCGCTCACCGCTTGCTGGACCCGTCACCAGTTGAGACTTCGCTGGCCGACCTCCGGGCGGAAGCGGTTCAAGTGCTCTCGCTTGACTGTCTACCGGACTGGTACGACGAGTGGATCCTGGTCGAGGCGGAGGAGTGGCGGCAACTGAGGCTTCACGCGCTGGCCGCCCTCGCCATCGCTCTGGCGCAGGAACAACGGTTCGGTGACGCGATCGGGGCAGCACTCGCCGCGATCCGGGCGGATCCCCTCCGCGAGAGTGCGTGGGCGACCTTGATTCGGGTACATCTTGCAGAAGGCAATCAGTCGGAGGCGTTCCGAGCGTTCGAGCAGTATTTCCAGATCGTCACCCGAGAACTCAAGGTCGAGCCGACGCCGGCGCTCCGCGCGCTGTTACCGCAGCACGACGTGTCGTAACGCTCGGGTGACGCCGGCGACCTCAGTATCAGGAGATGGTCATCGAGCGCACCGCTGTTCTCATCGTCCGAGCCTGGATGGAACCTGGCGCCCCCCTTCAGTTGCGGGCTAGCGTGCGCCATACGTCAGCGGTCGGGCGCGGTGTCTGGCACGCGATCAGCTTCAGCGATACCAGCGCCCTCGCGGAGTTTGTCCGCGAATGGTCGGATGACGTCAGGGCGCAGACGGTGTCCCCACGAGCGCCCCGGACAAGGGCGGAGGATCGCTGGGTGAATGAGGGTGGGGCGAACGTAGGCTAGCCAGCTCCCGCCTATCAGTTGCTCGGAGCGGCGACGGCCAGGGTCTCTGGACTCAGTACAGGTACCACCTTCGTCGAATCGGTGACCTGCGCGGTCACGACGAGGATGCGGTCCTGGAAGATTCGCCCATGCAGCGCCCTGACCGCGTTGGTCGCTGCTGGATCTTGCATCTCGATCATCGCGAAATCGCTTGGACGCCTCGTGACGCGGTCAAGTGGGCGTCGATACGAGCGGATCGGACCGAACGCGAGCAGGAGTCCGCGGACGTCCGCTTCCGTTGTGCGGGGCCCAAGGTCACCGACCCGGATCCGCCGGATGGCCGTCGAGACGGTGATCTGCGTGCTGGTCATGGTGTCCCCTCGGCATCGACGACGGTGCTGTTGGCGCGGACTACCCGCGACCACTCTTTCGTGTCGCAGGGTTTCTGACGGGCGGTGCTTCGATCGAAGGCTGCTTAGGCGCGGCGGGCTTCTTCGGTTTCATTCCGGTGCGTTTGTCCGACAAGGCGGGTTCTCCATTCGTGCGACCGTGGGTGTCAGCGAAGCCTGTCAGAGGCGCCTCGAAGGGCCTACCGACGCAGCGGAGTAGTCACCGGCGGTGGCGCGCCCACGGCCGCGCGGAAGGGCACGGCGTTGAGTGCATGGCGTCGAGGATTCCTGTGGAAGCCCACAACCACTCCGGACGCCATGCCCGCCACACCGGTCCTTCGCCTGCTTGTTGGAGGGGCCGGTGTAGTCGCGCCTTGCTGTGCTCATGACTGATCCGATCATCTGGTTCCCGCTGCCCGTCGGGTGACCAGGCGACGACATGGCTACCGGGACCAGTGTCCGCCTCGCACCGTCACCGCAGCGTCACAGCGCGGAATCCACAGAGCAGCCCGCCGGTCATGCCCAGCACTGCCTGGATCAAGGACGCATCGCTGCTGAGGCAGTCCGCTTGAGAGACGTTTCGGACGTGCCTTCCAGTCTCGGCCGCCGGCCCAGCGGTCAGGACATCCTCGCGCGCTCCCGATGAGCAGCCACGATCCGATGGACGAAGCGCAGCTTTTCGATGACGGGCGGCGTGAGGACGAACGGGTACAGGTCCGCCTGCCCCATGCTGCGGCTCAGGCGGTTTCCCGCGTAGACCAGCGGCAGCCACCGTCCGATGAGCGCATCGAGTTCGATGGGGCCGTACGGGTCGAGGTTCTGCATGACGGACAGCGTGGCGTCGCGTCCGTGCCGCGGGCTCAGGCTGATCCCGAAGGAGTAGGCGGTATCGAGCGTGTCCACCATGTGGAGGTAGTGCGCCCAGGTCTCGGCCCAGTCCTCCCAGGGGTGCGTGCTCGCATACGGGCTGATGAACTGCTCGTTCCAGCCGGCATCGGGCCCGTCGAGGTAGTTCCGCTGCAGCGATGCGTCGTAGTCCTGAGTCTCATCCCCGAACGCTGCACAAAAGGGCGCATGCCACTCCGTCCCGGCGATCAGCCGGTCCCAGTAGTAGTGGCCGGACTCGTGCCGGAAGTGGCCGAGGAGCGTGCGGTACGACTCCGCGAGGCCGGTACGAGACGCCTCGCGCCACGCGTCATCCGCCTCGTTGATGTCGATGGTGATCACCCCTCCGCGATGTCCGCTGAGGAGCGGAGGCGCCCCGGGTGGCATCGCCTCCGACGCGAGGAAGTCGAAGCCGAGCCCGCCCGGCTCAGTCCACGGCCGTACTTCCAGCTGCAACGAGATCAGGCCAGCGACGAGACGGTGCTTGGCAAATTCGAGCCGCTGCCAGAGCGACATGCGGCGCTGATCGCCCAGGTCAGGGACGGTGCGGTTCAGCTGGCATGCCATGCAGAAGGGGTGTGCATCCCCTACCGGCACCAGCCAGTTACAGACGGCGTACTGCTGGTTCTCGCAATACTTGAAGCGCGTACCGCTCGACCCCAGTGCGAGCCACTCCCCTGACGGTGTGGCCTCCAGCGCACTCAGCATGCCCTCGCGGGGCAGGTAACCTAGGCTCAGACCACAGCGCTGACACCAGGTGTTCTCGAAGTCGAGCAGCTGTCCGCAGCGCTGGCACTCAAACAACCGCATCTGCTACGGCTCCGTTGCCAGGAGCGGGCGATCTGCCAGGACCGCGCCGTCCACCACGAGCTGCACCTCGTGGACACCTCGCTTGCGTGTCTCGAACCGCCCGCGGAGCACGATGCTCGTGGACGGCGTGCCCGATCGAAGCGTCACCCGCTGATCGTGGACGAACTCGCTCGTGGCTCCGTCCGGGCCGACAATGCGGACCCGTCACGTTGATGCGCTGGTCCGGCTCCTCGGTAACGAAGAACTCGGCGTACACCGAAGCCGTCCGCACGGTGTTCGCCTCGACGACGTTGAGGATCCCGCTGAGAACGACAAGCCCCCGCTCGTCGGGCGACACCGATTCCGCCAGGACGAAGGCACCGATCCGGAACGGCATCTCGTTACTCTCGTTCACGCCCGCGAGACATGCACCGCCTGGCCATCGAGCTTGGCTCCATCGAGGGCGTCGATGGCCCGATCGGCATCGAGCTGATCCATCCGAATGAGAATGTAGGCGCCAGCTGCATCCGTCTGTTCGTCGGTAGGTCGCTCGTATGCGAGCACCTCGCCGAACGGCTCGAACAGTCCCCGGATCGCCGCTTCATCAACCGAGGCTGGGAGCCGGTCGACCCGGATCCGTTGGATATCGTCCGATCGCTGTTCGTCAGTCATAGGTGACCCGTACTGAGCAGTGGCGGCGGATGCACCACCATGTCTCGATATTGAGGTGAAGGCGAGATCCAGGCGGGGCGATGGGAGCGCAGCGAGCAGCGACGATTGTCCGTCATCCGCCGGGTGTCTGCACGGCAATCCATCCGTGGTTCTCACTGTTTTCTTGGCGGATCGGGCGTCCCTCGGCGGATGCGCTCATCGGCTACCTCGCGCTGCCAATACTTGCGAGCCGACTCGCGCGACGCCTTGTCGCTGCCCGAGGGCGCTGTATCGCGTTCGCGTCCGCGGCCCGACTCCTCCGCGGCCTTGCGTTTCCAGTATCGCCGGGCTGACTCGGTCGTCGACGGCCCGCGTCCGAGGACGCGCCCCACGGCATGTCTCAGTTGATGTAGGACATTCATCTGTCGAGTCTCGTGCCGGTCGCCCAGCTACGGTCGTCCCACACGACAAGTGGCTTGCGGGAGAGATCCCGGGACGGCGGCTCCCACGGGCGAGTAGCCGCCGTACACGCACACTCGTCCGGCGGTCCCTCGAAGCATTTCTGGCAGAGGGCGGACATGACGCTCCCGATCGGAGCGGGACAGTCTGTCCGACCCTCGCGGGGCCATCCGGGCTGCGCGAGGAACGGGCTGAGGTCAGCCGCTCGAGGCTAGTCGTGGACTTAGTCGCGGCCCCCGGCGAAGCCGCCGCCACGGGTACCGCCGCGCCCGCCTCGATCTTCACGAGGCTCGGCTTCGTTGACACGGAGGCTGCGGCCGTCCAAGTCATGACCGTCGAGCGCACGGATCGCCTTCGTCGCGTCGTCCTTGGACATCTCGATGAAGCCGAAGCCACGAGGACGGCCGGTCTCCCGGTCGGTGGGCAGGGCTACGGACAGCACCTCGCCGTGAACAGCGAACAGCTGCTCGATCTCCCCCGCCTCGGCGGAGAAGGGAAGGTTCCCAACGTAAATTCTCTGATTCAACACACACTCCACGCCAGCGAGGCTGGCATACGACCGCCTCGTGCGAGGACGATCGGCAACTTGAACCAGCAAGACGCGACGTGGAGGTTGGATGGGACGACCAGGAAGCGGCCTAGAAGGATGCGATGGCTGAGCCATCACCCAACGACTGTAGCACGCTGGCATGAGCCCCGAGTTGCAAAGGAACAGCAACGGGAGTGTTCCCGTGAAGTCGTCCGTCGCGGAGCGGCAGCTCGCGAGTGGACGGGAGCGCAGGAAGTAGGGCCCGCTGACGCATTACCGGGGCCCAACCGGCGCGCTGAGGCCGCGCGACGCTGGCCGATGAAGCCTGCTATGCTGGGGACGCGAGTTCCATCATCTCCCCGCAGAACTCCTCCTCTCGCCCGGTCGAACGGCGCGTCGAGCCGAGACCTGGGCCACGGATCGTGGCTGGCGATCCCCTGACACGTCTGTCGGGAGAGGAGTCGTCCCATCATCCAGACTGCACATCGATCGGCTCGTTCAGCACTCCAGGGAACGTGTTCCGGCGCTCCTCCCCGCGCGTGCGGACGGGCGATACCTGTGACCCTGCACTCGGGACGCTTCACATGATCGCGGACACGGACACGCCGAGAACGGTGCCAGAACTCACCGGAGCAGCGACGACCATCACGCTCCTGGACGGCCGCAAGCTCGCGTTCGCTGAATATGGGGATCCGGTGGGCGTCCCCTTCCTGTTCATGCACGGCATCCCCAGCTCCCGACTGGCAGGCGGGTTGATCCACGATGGGGCGTGTCGGCGGGGTGCCCGGATCATCGCCCCTGACCGCCCCGGCTATGGAGCGTCTGACCCCCAGCCTGGACGGACGATCCTCGCGTGGCCTGCCGACGTTGCCGAGCTCATGGACACGCTGGGCCTGGAACGCGTTGGCGTCCTCGGTATCTCCGGAGCCCTCCCGTATGTGCTCGCCTGCACGTTGGCGATACCAGAACGCCTGACTCGAGTCGCGATCCTGAGTGGGCTGGGACCGCTGAATGTGCCCGGCGTCCTGGACGGAATGAATCCCGGGACGGCCGCCCTCTATCGGATCGCGTTGCGCTCGCCACGGCTGGGACGCGTGTGGATGAAGATGCTTGCGCAGTCCGCGAAGCGATCTCCGGGTGCCGTGTACCGACGTCAACTGAGTTACCTGCCGGACGTGGACCGGGTGCTCTTCGACGACCCCGCTGTGCGCGAGCTTCGGATGTCGGACTTCGCCGAGGCATTCCGGCAGGGTTCGGCCGCGGCGGCAGCCGAGGCGGTGCTTCACGTTACGGACTGGGGATTCACGCTGGCTGACGTCACCTTCGATGTCCTGCTCTGGCAGGGCACGGAGGATCGGCATCATCCGAGCAGCATGGGGCGATACCTTGAACAGGCTCTGCCTGCGGGACGCGCCATCTACGCGGAGGGGGCGGGTGCATTCGGCTTCATCGCCCGCATGGATGCGATCTTCGAAGCCCTATCGATGAACACGTGGGCGACCGTCTTCGAACCCTCGGGACATGCCACCGTTGCAACGACGGAGGATGGGCATGAGTGACGAGACCCCCCAGAAGCGGCGAGCGTTCGAGGCAGCGGGAGCCCACTACCGGGCGTTCTACGAGCGGTACTACCCCGTCCCGACGCTGGGAGGTCCGGTCGCCAAACCGGTCACTGCGGACGCGCTGGCAGAGATCGAGCGCTTGAAGGCCGCCTGGGACGCCGCGGGGGCAGCATGGAAGGCGTCGCTCCGCCCCTGATCGGACCAAGTGAGGCGGCACGGCCTCGATCGCTCCTCTTCCGGGCGACTAACAGATGCGCTCCGTAGGAGGAGACGATTGTTGTCGACCACCGAGGCGCCGATCCAGCAGGGCCGCTTCACCGCGCCACTTCGCGAGTTCATCGCGAACCTGGCACCCCGGTTCATACGAGCTCGATGCGCTTCTGGCCGCAGTCCGTCAAGAGGCAGACGATGCGGCACGGTTAATCGCGGGAGTGGGAGCTGCGCTACCGTTGGTTCGTTGGATCGCTTATTGCCGCCCGAGCGTCGCTTCTAGGCAGACGCAGTACATCCACGAACCACGACCCCGCCATCCTCGAGGACTTCGGGCACGACCTCGCGGCTTCCAGGGTCGTCATCCGGCAGCAGGGATCAGAAGTCGCGGGCCGGAGAACCTCGCTCTGCTAAATCGAAACTGCGTTGGTTCCTTAAGTTCACGTCGTCATCAGACTTGGCGAGATTCGAGATCCGTGCCTCTCGTATGCTCGTGCATTCTCATTGAAACACTCGCGATCTCTCCATTTATCACCACTGAACAAACATCGGCATGGACGTTCGGCTGTGATAAACGAGCCCGTCCTTATACGCTTCCGCTGCGCTATTCACCTACATGAGGGGTCACAGTAGCCGGTGCACAAGGACTACGTGGATACTCGCCCCATGTGGCCCGCCGAGGAACCATGCGATCGCGTACGGGGCTGAACACCATCACTAGCCGTCGTTATGCCCGCTCGACGATCCCCGGTGCCTGCTCGCCGCCAGTGCAAGGCCGGCGCGGCTCGTCAGAGCGCCGACGAGCACCGCAAGCGTCACGACGTAGAGCCACCGCACGGCCTCAGCGGAGGTGTCCGTCCCGGCAGTCCAACCGTGCACGAGCGCGAGGATCATGGTGGCGAATGCCAGAGCGTGGATGCCGCGCCACGCGGCGTACGGGATACGTGTCCGCAGCCAGGAACTCGCCACGAGCACTGCCATCCCGAAGAGTGCGACCGTCCGAGCGCGACAGCACCGGTCAGCCGCTGCGAGGCAAACGGGATGACCGCGGCCCACGGCGTGACCCCGGACTCGGCGTGGAACACCAGCGCGAACACGTGGACGACCGTGGCGACGACGGCCGAGAGCGTCCACTGCTGGTGCAAGTCCATCATGGCCTTCTTCGACAGCAGGCCGCCGGCACCCTTCGACGACACGGCGAGGCCAAAGAGCATCGACAGCCAGAGCGCCCCGTAGGCCAGCAGCCCGGAGGCGCGTCCCACCCACCAGAGCACGGGCCGGTCGGCCTCACCGGCCACGGCCCCCAATTGCGCCAGGAGTGACGCGCTCAGCGCGCCCATGGAGGCGAAGAACAGCGTCTGCACGGGCACGGGTGGCCGTAGCGAGTTCATCGGATCCACCGTTCCATGCCGCGCATCATGCTCCACATTCCGTCGTGTTCGATGAGGGCGCCGCCGCCGAGCGCGACGACTGCCTGAAGGCCCCGAGCCGGGTCGGCCACGACCGCCGTCGCCAGCGCATCCGCGGTCGTCGCGTCGGTCGCCACCACCACGGCGTTCGTGACGGCGGCCGCCGAAGGCAGGCCGGTCGCTGGGTCGATGATGTGATGGGCTTCGCCAGTGGCAGTCACCCAGCGTCGCTTCTCCGTCGAAGAGGTCGCGACCGCCGCGTTGGAGAGGTGCGCGACGAGCCCGTCGCCAACACCTACCGGCCAGGCCTCGCCGTCCGCGCCACGGCCGCCAGCGTAGATATCACCCCCTCCGTCGATCACGTAGTCCCGATATCCAGCCGCCTCCACCGCCTCCGCGATGCGGTCGATCGCCCACCCCTTCGCAATCCCACCGAGGTCAAGTCCGCCGATCCCGGTGAGGGCGACTTCCTCGCCGTCTGCCTGGACGGAAAGGGTCGCCACAGGCGGCGCAAGAAGGATCTGAGGTTCGAGCGGGCGTTCCGCCATCCGTTCGAAGGACCGGTCGTATCCGGCGGCAGCGACCGCGGGGCCGACACGGGCGTCGAACGCCCCCACCGTCGCCTCCTGGAGGACGAGCGCGCGGCCGACGACATCCGCGAGTGACCGACTGGGGAGCTGACGATCGCGGTTCAGGCGAGAGAGCAACGAATCAGCGCGGAACCGCGAGAACGCAGCTTCGGCGGCCCAGGCGGTCGCCTCCGCCACCGCGAGCAGCGAGGGATCGGCGCAGCGCAGGATGGTGATCCACCACTCCGTATTCATGGCGCGGAAGGCGATAGTGCTAGCCCCGCTGGTCGCAGTCGCCATCACGACGCCCTCGACTCCCGAACGACAACGACGCGACGAGGAGTCTGGCTCGGCGCCTGCCCCACGCTCGGAGCCGGTACGGGGTTCAACTCAGGAATGACGGCTGCCCGCGCGGGGGTGAGGACCGCCGCTGTCGTTTCGACCTCGTTACCTCGGTACTGGCTCCCGTCAGCGTGTGCGATCCCCGCCCACGCTGCCGCAAACATGGCCACGGAACTGGCCACCACGGAGAGGTTGACGAGCGTTCGCCGCTCATTTGTCGTCACCATCAGTCGTCCTCGTCCTCGTCCTCGTCCTCGTCCTCGTGTTCGTCGTCATGATCCCGCTCGTATCGCTCGTGCTCCCGGTTGTCATCGTCGTCATCATCATCGTGGTCCGCGGTCGCGGGCTGGTCCACGTAGACGTACTCGACCTGTTCACCGCTTGCTGTGGTGACGACCTCCGAGGCCACCACGCCCGCGCCGAGCGCTCCGGGTGGGGTGTCGGTACTGAGGGTTGCTGGGGACTCCGGGGCGTCAGCGCCCTCCGTCAGTCCAACGGTCGTCGCCGTCACCGCAATGACCGCGACGGCGACGATCGCGCCTGCCAGGCCGTACGCCCATGCCACTGACTTCGACATCTCCGTCCTCCGTTCATGGGGCTCAGTCTGCGCAGCGCGGCTTTGGCACCGCTATGAGGCGGATGTGAGTTCTCACATCTGGCTTCACAGGCGTTTCCAACGGTTCCGCCGTACGCTTCGCGCGTGAGACTGCTGGTGGCGGAGGACGACGTCCGCCTCGCCCGCATCGTGAAGCGCGGGCTCGAGGGCGAAGGGCACGTCGTGGACGTCGTCCACGACGGCGATGCCGCCGTGGCGGCCGGGCTGGGCGACGGCTTTGACGTGCTGGTGTTGGACGTGATGATGCCGGGCCTCGATGGGTTCGAAGTGATCCGCCGGCTCCGCGACCGTCACGTAGACACACCTGCGCTCATGCTCACCGCGCGCGGGGAGTTGGAGGATCGGGTCCGGGGACTCGACAGCGGCGCTGACGACTACCTAGTCAAGCCATTCGCCTTCGAGGAGCTCTCCGCGCGGCTCCGCGCGCTCGGCCGGCGGACGTCGGTGCAGGGGCCCCGGCTGTCCGCAGGTGCTGTCGAAGTTGACCTGGTTCGTCACGAGGTGCGCGTCCGGGGGCAAGTGGTCGGGCTCTCACCGACCGAGTTTCGTCTGCTCGAGGTGCTGCTTCGCCACGCTGGTCGGGTGTTGTCCCGCCAGAGCCTGCTCGCGCGCGTGTGGGGGTACGAGGACGAACCGGAATCGAATGCGGTGGACCTCTACGTGCACTACCTGCGCCGCAAGCTCGGCGACGCGATTGAGATCCGGACGGTACGGGGGGTCGGCTACCGCCTCGAGGACCGCGGCACCTCGGACGCGAGCCCCTGATGCGCCGCCCACTGCTTGCCCTCCGGGCGTCCTGATGGTCCGCCGAGCGCGGCTCCGGCTGACCGCGTGGTACGCCGGCATCTTTGTAGTGATGCTGCTGGTGCTGGGCGCCACCGCGTACTGGCTGCTGCGCACGAGCCTCGCGGATGAGGTCGACCGCGGGGTGGAGACGGTCGTCGAGGCGTGGCTGGTCACCGCCCCGTCCAACCTCGGCGATCTCCGCGTCCTCGACATCGAGCGCGACTACGAGGGGGAGACGGCGGACGTCTTCCTGCTCGTGTTTCGCGCCGACGGGGCACTGGTCGGGAACCCGAACAGCGTGGAGGCGGAC
>Ga0265293_10011507_pt1 | contig 12014 bp, 12 predicted proteins | sample Munlanlewell138R_FD_192505 | JGI IMG/M metagenome (GOLD analysis project Ga0265293, IMG submission 192505) | Leachate microbial communities from a municipal landfill in Southern Ontario, Canada - Leachate well 138R | ecosystem: Engineered > Solid waste > Landfill > Unclassified | place: Canada... | reverse complement strand
AAAGGTGTACTCTTATCTAATGAGGTTATAGAAGAATTTTTTGAATAGTAATTTAATGTAACTTATATACCTAATTATACACGTATTTGGTTGACAAATGGTGATGAATTTTGGTATTTTTTAATTAAAGGTTAGCACTCAACTCAAGAGAGTGCTAACAGGAGGTATGTAATATGCTGACAGATCGTCAAAAAATTATACTTAAAATGGTCATAGATGATTATGTGCGTTCTGCAGAGCCTGTTGGTTCAAGAGTTATAGCTAAGAAAGAAACAATAAATTATAGTTCAGCAACTGTTCGTAATGAGATGTCAGATTTAGAAGAGCTTGGCTATTTAGTTCAACCGCACACTTCTGCTGGGAGAATACCATCACAGAAGGGCTATCGATACTATGTTGATTATTTAATGGAATCAACTATTTTATCAAAGACTGATATTGATAATATTAGAACACTATTATTTCAAAAAAAAATGCAGGTTGAAGAAATAGTAAGTAATACCGCTAGCATCTTGGCGGATATTACTAATTATACTGCGATAGCTTTAGGTCCAGAAGTTTATCAAACAATTGTTAAGAACATACAATTAGTACCGATTAGTCATACTAATTGTGTTTGTATATTGATAACTGATACAGGTCATGTAGAAAAGAGAGTTATTACAATTCCACATGAACTACCAATAAATGAATTAGAGAAAATGACAAATATTCTGAATGCTAAATTAAGTGGAACACCTTTGTACAAGTTATCAAATGTGTTATATAATGAGCTTTCTAAAGAATTAAAAAGAAATATTAGCCATTTTGAACAAGCAATAGAGTTTTTAGAAGGAGTAATTTCTGCTAATGAGCCAAAAGACAGTAGAGGTATTTTTCTAAAAGGAACTAGTCATATATTAAGTCAGCCCGAGTTTAAGGATATTGATAAAGTGAAAACATTGTTAGCATTGTTTGAACAGAATGGTTTAGTTGTTGATCTTTTTACAAATCAATCAAGCAAGACAGAAGTTAAAATTGGCCGAGAAAATCAAGTAGTCGAAGCTCAAAATTGTAGTATTATTACAGCAAATTATATTATAAATGGTAAAGCCATTGGAACTATTGGCATTATAGGACCAACACGTTTAGATTACGCAAAAGTGATTACACTAATTGATTATGTTTCAGGTGATTTATCAAAAGCTTTTAATGATTTTTATAAAGATTAAATATTCATAATAATGTGTTTTTTGGAGGGGTATTATGGAAAATAACAACTTAAAAAGTGAAGAGTTTAATCAGGTTAAAGAAAATCCATCTAATAACAATCGAGTATCAGAAACTGGTAATTTAGAATCGGATGTAGTAATCGATGAACAGCCAGGACATGAAGAAACTCATAAACTAAAAGAAGACGAACAAGAAATAAATGAAACTGATAACAAGATAATACAGCTCGAAGAACGTTATCTTCGTTTACAAGCAGATTTTGATAATTTTCGCAAAAGGACGCAAAAGGAAAGATTAACTGTCATACAAAAAGCTAATAAAGAATTGGTAGTATCGCTCCTACCGATACTTGATAATTTGGAGAGAGCGCTTTCTAATGCTGATAATTTGGAAAATCCACTAGCAAAAGGGGTTGATATGGTTTACAAACAATTATTAGAAGAATTAAAGAAACAGGGATTAAAATCAATAGATGCATTAAATCTGCAATTTGATCCGAATTATCACCAGGCAGTTGCTAAACAACCATCTGATTTAGATTCTAATATAGTTTTAGAAGAATACCAAAGAGGGTACTTATTGCATGATGAAGTGCTAAGACCAAGTATGGTAGTAGTAAGCGAGTAAAATAATTAATTATTAAATTGAGGAGGAAATAAAATATGAGTAAAGTTATAGGTATTGATTTAGGAACTACAAATTCTTGTGTAGCTGTGATGGAAGGTGGAGAAGCTGTTGTTATTCCTAATGCTGAAGGCAACAGAACGACACCATCCGTAGTTGCTTTTGGTAAAGATGGCGAAAGAATTGTCGGTGAAACAGCTAAGCGTCAAGCAATTACAAACCCCAATACTATTCAGTCTATTAAAACACATATGGGAACTGATTATAAAGTTACTGTTGATGGAACAGAATATACACCACAACAAATATCTGCGATGATATTACAAAAATTAAAAACTGATGCTGAAGCTTACATAGGAAGTAAAGTTGATAAAGCTGTTATTACTGTTCCAGCATATTTCAATGATGCGCAACGACAAGCAACTAAAGATGCTGGTAAAATAGCTGGATTAGAGGTATTGCGTATTATTAATGAGCCAACAGCAGCAGCACTAGCATATGGTCTAGATAAAGATGAGTCTCAAACGATACTAGTATATGATTTAGGTGGAGGAACCTTTGACGTATCTATTTTAGAAATAGGTGATGGTGTATTCGAAGTAAAAGCTACAAGTGGTAACAATCGTTTGGGTGGAGATGATTTTGACCAAAAGGTTATAGACCATTTAGTAAGTGAATTCAAAAAGGAAAGTGGTATCGATTTAAGTAAAGATAAAATGGCTTTACAAAGATTAAAAGATGCTGCGGAAAAGGCTAAAAAAGAATTATCTTCAGTTACATCAACGCAGATTTCATTGCCATTTATTACTGCAGATGCTACTGGTCCTAAGCATTTAGAAATGAATTTAACTAGAGCAAAGTTTAACGAGATAACAGAAGAATTAGTAGAGAAAACGCTTTTACCTACTAGAAATGCTTTAAAGGATGCTGGTATGTCGCCTAATGAAATTGACAAAGTAGTCCTTGTTGGCGGATCAATAAGAATTCCAGCAGTACAAGATGCTATTAAGAATTTGATTGGTAAAGACCCACATAAAGGTGTGAATCCTGATGAAGTAGTAGCTTTAGGAGCTGCTATTCAAGCTGGTGTTCTGACTGGCGATGTTAAAGACGTAGTTTTATTAGATGTAACACCGTTATCTTTAGGTATAGAAACCCTTGGTGGAGTATTTACTAAATTGATTGAGCGCAATACTACAATTCCTACATCTAAGTCACAGGTTTTCTCAACTGCTGCAGATAATCAAACAGCGGTAGATATACATGTACTACAAGGTGAGCGTGAAATGGCAGCATATAATAAGACGCTTGGTAGATTCCAATTAACAGATTTACCGCCAGCACCTCGTGGGATACCACAAATTGAAGTAACTTTTGATATTGATACTAACGGAATAGTTAATGTATCTGCAAAAGATATGGGTACAGGTAAAACTCAGAAGATTACCATTACTTCATCTAGCGGATTAACTGATGACGAGATTGATAAAATGGTTAAAGAAGCTGAAGCTAATGCAGAAGAAGATAAAAAGCGCCGTCAAGAAATAGAATTACGTAATGAAAGTGATTCACTGGTATATACGACCGAAAAGACACTTAAGGATCTTGGCGATAAAGTAGAACAGGCATCAATTGACAAAGCGAATGCGGCTAAAGATGAATTAAAGAACGCATTAAGTGGCAATGATATGGATGCAATTAGAAAAGCTAAAGAAGATTTAGAAAAAATAGTTCAAGAATTATCTGTGAAATTGTATGAACAAGCAGCTAAAGAAGCTGAAGCAGCTAGTGGTAATGAAGGTCAATCACAAGCACATACAGATAATGATGATAATGTAGTAGATGCGGAGTATGAAGAAGTTAAAGATGATGATAACAAAAAGTAAGTGGGATAGTGAATTTGTAAAAGATTTTTAAATCACCATAAAGCCAAGGAGTTTCCTTGGCTTTATATGATATGAATTGGGGTGTTATTATGAGTAAGCGAGATTATTATGAAGTGTTAGGAATATCGAAGGATGCGACTCAAGATGATATAAAAAAGGCATATCGTAATTTAGCACGTAAGCTTCATCCTGATGTGAATAAGGATGATCCAAATTCACAGGAAAAGTTTATAGAAGCTAAGGAAGCTTATGATGTTTTATCCAACTCAGAAAAACGTGCACAATACGATCGTTTTGGCCATGCTGGTCCACAAGGTCAAGGTTTTGGTGGCTTTGGAGGTTTTGATGGAGCTGATTTTGCTGGAGGATTTGGTGATATTTTTGACATGTTCTTTGGCGGTGGAGGAAGTGGCCGTCCAGGCAATAGAACTCGACGTGGATCCGATTTGCGATATGATTTATCAATAACATTTAAGGAAGCAATGACAGGAAAAGAAGTAGAGTTAAAGATTCCTAAGCAGGAAGTGTGTAAAGAATGTGATGGCACTGGCGCAGCTTCTAAAGATGATATAGAGACATGTTCTGTGTGTGGAGGCAGTGGTCAAGAAGAAACTATGCAGAATACACCATTCGGTCGTATTGTAAATCGTAGAGTATGTAGCTCTTGTCATGGTCAAGGTAAAAAGATTAAAAAAGTATGTCCAGACTGTAAAGGTCAAGGTAAAATTCGTAAAACTAAAGCTATCAAAATAAATATACCTGCAGGCGTTGACACAGGTGCAAAGATACGAGTAGCTAGCGAAGGAGAAATTGGTGAAAATGGCGGACAGACAGGTGATCTATTCATTTTCATCACTGTGAAACCTCATGATTTCTTTGAAAGAAATGGTGACGATATTTATTGCGAGATACCAATTACGTTTGCACAAGCAGCTCTAGGTGATGAAATTGAAGTACCTACAATCGATGGTAAAGTTCGCATCAAAATACCAGAAGGTACACAGACAGGTAAATTGTTTAGAGTTAAAGGAAAAGGTGCTCCTAGACTAAGAGGCTATGGTTCTGGCGATCAATTTGTAAAAACTACCGTTGTGACACCAACTAAGCTTACATCAAAACAAAAAGATCTCTTAAAAGAGTTTGTTGATATTGGTGGAGAAGAAACTTATAGTCAGTCTAAGTCAATTTTTCAACGATTTAAGGATGCGTTTAAATAATGTCTAGTATGTGGGGTGTATTAATTGGTAAACAATATGTGGTCTGAAATAAGTATACACACTACTCATGAGGCGATTGAGGCGGTGTCCAATATACTACATGAAGCTGGTGCTGGCGGAGTTGTTATTGAAGACTCCTTAATGTTGACAAAAGAATGGGAAACACCATTTGGTGAAATGTATAGCCTTTCACCAGATGATTATCCAGATGAAGGAGTATATGTTAAAGCGTATTTACCTGTAAATAGCTTTTTAGGAGAAACTATTGAACAAATAAAAGAATCTATAAATAATTTAAGGTTATATGACATTGATTATAGTCCAGGAACAATCACAATCGCCCAAGTAAATGAAGAAGATTGGGCATCGTCTTGGAAACAATACTATAAGCCAGTTGCAATAACAGAACATATTATTATTGCACCAACATGGGAAAACTATGAGAAAAAGGAAAATGAAATTGTAGTAGAGCTAGACCCGGGAATGGCGTTTGGAACAGGTACACATCCTACAACAAAGCTATGTATCGTTGAATTGGAAAAGTATATTAAGAATAACGATATGGTCTATGATGTTGGTTGTGGCTCTGGAGTATTATCAGTTGTTGCTGCCAAGCTAGGAGCAAGTGAAATTCATGCTTTCGATATCGATACAGTAGCGATAAATACTACTATATTAAATTCGAAGATAAATAAAGTTGATGAGAAGGTTTTACCTAAGATAAATAATTTATTAGATGGAATAACAAAACCAACAGATATTATTGTAGCTAATATATTAGCTGAAGTAATTGTACGGTTAGCTAAATCGATTACACCTTTGTTAAAGCAGCAAGGAGTATTTATTGCATCAGGAATAATAGTACAAAAGGAGCAAGAAGTTAAATATGCATTAGAAGAAGCTGGTCTCAAAATAGTTGATTCGAACTATGATGGCGAATGGGTATCAATCGTCAGCAAGAGAAGTGAGTGAAGAAATGCAAAGATATTTTATTGGATCAAAACAAATAATTAATGACAAAATTGATATATTCGGTGATGATGCAAAGCATATCAATAAAGTAATGAGGTATCAACCCGGTGATAAAGTTATTTGCACGGATAATATAGGGCGTAGTTATATTGCAGAAATTTTGTCTATGAATGCTAAACAAGTTATTTTACGTATTGTTGAAGAAGAAATTAACAATAATGAGCCAACAGTGCATATAACTCTTTATCAAGGATTAACTAAAGCTGATAAAATGGAATGGATAATTCAAAAAGGAACAGAAATTGGGATATCATCATTTGTGCCTGTGGAAATGAAATATTCAATTACTAAATGGGAAGCAGACCGTGGTAACAAAAAAATTGAACGTTGGCAGAAAATAGCTAAGGAGGCAGCTGAGCAATCTCAGCGAAGTAAGATACCAGAAATTCATAATGCAGACAGCTTTAAATCATTAATAAATAATATAATTCCAAAACATTCCCTGACAATGCTGGCTTATGAAAAAAGCGAGCATAGCCAGGGTATTTTAGCTTTAATGAATCAGCATGTTGATTGTAATGATTTTGGGCTAATAATTGGTCCAGAAGGTGGAATTAGTGATGAGGAAAAAAACATGGCTATTGAAAATGGGGTAAAATTAATTAATTTAGGGCCAAGAATTTTGAGGGCTGAAACTGCCGGATTAGTTGCAGCGTCAGGCATTCTATTTTTTCATCAACAGTTAGGAGAATCATAATATATGAAGGTTGCTTTTCGTACATTAGGTTGCAAGGTTAATCAATATGAGACAGCTGCTCTAGAACAAATTTTTATTGATGCAAATTATGATATAGTAGATTTTGAAATCAATTCAGATATATATGTAATTAATACATGTACTGTAACTAATTTAGGGCAGCGTAAATCTCGACAAATGATTCGTAGAGCAATTAATACAAATCCAGATGCGATTATCGTAGTTACAGGGTGCTATGCACAAACTGCTCCTGAAGAAATTTTGGGGATTTTTGGTGTAGATTTAGTTATAGGTACCCAAGAACGCCATAATATTTTGCCATTAATAAATAAAATATTAATTGAGCGACAACCAATCAATGCTGTGTCTGATATATCGAAGCAGAGTAGTTTTGAGGATATTAGTGCGCCATTTTTTGGTGAACGAACTAGGGCAACATTAAAAATTCAAGAAGGATGCACTGAATTTTGTTCATATTGTATCATTCCGTATGCTAGAGGCGGTATTCGTAGTCGAAATATTTCGAGTATTATTGAACAAGCAGAATTAATTGTAAAGAATGGCTATAAAGAAATTGTATTAGCTGGTATTCATCTTGGAGCTTATGGTAGAGATTTAGAAAATATTACTTTAGTAGATGTGCTTCATAAATTAGAGCAAGTTAATGGATTAGAACGAATACGAATTAGCTCAATAGAAGCGACTGAAGTGGATGATGAATTACTTGTTTTGATGAAAAATTCAGACAAATTCTGTAGACATTTGCATTTGCCAATACAAGCAGCTACAAATGAAATATTGCAAAAGATGAATAGAAAATATTCTGTTGAGGAATACGAACAAATTATAAATAAAATACGAGATTATATACCAGATATAGCTATTACTACAGATATAATTGTTGGATTTCCAGGCGAAACGGAAGAATTATTTGATCAAGGATACGATTTTCTTAACAAGATTTCATTTGCGGATATGCACATTTTTAAATATTCAAAACGAAGTGGTACACCAGCAGCTCAGATGGATAACCAAGTGATAAATACAGACAAAGAGAAGCGTAGTCAAGTATTAATGCAATTAAATAAAAACAAAAAATGCGAATATAACAATAAATTTCTAAATAAATCATTACCAGTGATAGTTGAGCAATCATGGCAAAAAGATTCAAATTTATATGAAGGACATTCTGATAATTACATTAAAATTATATTTGAGGCTAATAATGATGAAATTGGTAAATTAATTGATGTTAAAGTAACTGATATTGGGGCTGATCATTGTTTTGGGCGAAAGGTTGAATAATAATGATAAATTCAATAGAGAAGTATATTGACCATACTAAGTTGGCTGCAAACACTACCGCAGATGAGATAAGAGTACTATGTTATGAAGCGATAGAGTATAATTTTGCTACAGTATGTGTTAATCCTGTATTTATTGATTTAGCAGATAAAGAATTAAAAAATACTGATATAAAAATATGCACAGTGATTGGTTTCCCATTAGGAGCAACAACTAGCAAAGTTAAAGCTTATGAAGCGGAAGTAGCTATAGAAGCTGGTGCTAAAGAAATTGATATGGTAATAAATATAGGAGCGCTAAAAAGTGGGCAATATACATTTGTAGAAAAAGATATAAATGCTGTAATTAATGCTTGTAGTGATCAAGCGATTATTAAAGTAATTATTGAAACTTGTTATTTAACCTATGAAGAAAAAATTAAAGCTTGTAAAATTGCTATGTCAGCAGGAGCACATTATGTAAAGACATCAACTGGCTTTGGAACTAATGGAGCAAACATTCAAGATATATCTTTAATGAAAAGTATTGTTGGTAATCATATAGGAGTAAAGGCTTCGGGGGGAATTAAAGATTATCAAACAGCTGTAACGATGATAGAAGCTGGAGCTACTAGAATTGGCACAAGCTCAGGGGTAAAGATAGTTAATTCGAAGAAATAAATAATATCTAGTTTTATAGACAAGGTGATATTTTACCTGTCTATTTTTTTTACAGAGATATATGTTTTCTATTGACATAAAATTATAGTTAAATTATTATAATACCTATAGGGGTATATGTATTATAAAGAAGTGGAGTGATAATGTTGTCTAGAATATCGAGAAGGAATTTTCTTAGTCGTTCTACAAAGGCTGCAGCAATCATTGGTGCAGCTACTGTTGTGGGGTTACCTAAGAAATCAAAAGCCAAGGAAAATGATAACTTAAAAGTATATGGCACAATGATTGATTTAACATTATGTGATGGATGTGCTCATCTAGATACGCCAGCATGCGTATCGTCATGTAAAGATAAAAACCAACATAAATATCCACAGCCAATAGAGGAAATTCAAGATTATTGGCCTAGAACGACGCATGAAGATTGGTCAGATAGAAAGCATATAACTGACAGACTGACACCATATAACTGGACATATGTACAAAAAGTCAAAGTAGTAGATGACAAAGGGCTAGAACATAATCTGTCAATTCAGCGTCGGTGTATGCATTGTGATAACCCGCCATGCGGTAACTTATGTCCATTTGGAGTACACAATAAAACACCCGAAGGTGCTGTAGTAATTGATACAGATTATTGTATGGGTGGTGCTAAGTGTAGAGATACCTGTGCCTGGGGTATTCCGCAACGCCAAGCAGGTGTTGGTTTATATTTAAAGGTATTACCTAAATTTGCCGGTGGCGGTGTAATGTATAAATGTGATTTCTGTCATGATTTATTAAAAATTGGGCAAATGCCAGCTTGTCAATCAGCATGTCCGAAATCTGCAATTGTTGTAGGAGAAAAATCGGAAATGCTATCTTTAGCTAAAGCTCGAGCCAAAGAAATCAATGGTTATATATATGGAGAAGAGGAAAATGGTGGGACATCGACTTTCTATGTATCTCCAGTATCATTTGACAAAATTAATCAAGCATTAAAAGATCAAAATATTGTAGATGGTAAACCAGGCGCACCGCATATGAAACCTAATGTAGATAACATATTAGATTCCACTAAAGGTTATGCTGCTAGCGTTTTAATCGCCCCTGTTGCAGGTGCATTTGCTGCAGGTGTTTTAGCACATAAAACTCTTAAGAGGGGAGATGAAGATAATGAACAATAAGTTATTAAGACATAGACCTGTGGTGAGGGCTGTTCATTGGATGACAGCAATTTCAACATTTATATTAATTTTTTCGGGCATTGGGCAGATGCCAATGTATAAACGTTATATGTTAAGCGAACTTCCAGGATTAGCATGGACTGCTGACTTTCAAGCTACACTTGTACTACACTATATAGCAGCTACGATTCTTGTACTTGCAGCAATATTTCATGCGGTTTATCATATTTCTCTCAAAGAATTTACGATTATACCTAGGAGAGGAGATGTTAAAGAGTCGTTTTTAATAATTAAAGCTATGTTTGGTTTTGGTGAAGAACCTCCTTCTGGTAAATATTTAGCAGAACAAAGGTTAGCATATGCATATATTGCGTTTTCGTTATTTTTGATTATTGTTACAGGAATAATTAAAGTAATTAAAAATTTTGCTACTTTTTCAATATCTGAAGCAACTATGATTTGGGTAACACTACTTCATAATATTGGAATGATAATGATTATGATTGGGATAATAATGCATTTAGTAGCATTTATTTTTAAAGAGAATAGAGCTTTAGTGCCATCAATGTTTACGGGTTATATTTCTAAGGAGTATGTTAAACACAGGCATAGTATATGGTATGAAGAATTAGAACAAAGTAATAAAGAAATAAAGCAAGGTAATGGTGAAATCACTAATAACAATGCTGCATTGTAATATAGCTAGATTTAAATGAAGGAATAAAGATTATATGCAATTTATGTGTAATTAGTGTAGCTTATCTAGTAGAAGTGCATGCTTTCTAATAAAAGGAAAGAATATTATAATTGTAAAAAGATTAAATAGCACTTGAGCATGAGCAATTTGTTGCAGAGGATCATTGCTTAAACGATTGATTATTGTTATTAACATTGGAGTTAACGGGATTATAAGTAATACGGATATAATATTTATAGAAAGATGATAAATCATAATTTTTTTTGCATGTATATTGGCACCTATTACTGCTAAGATAGCAGTGAAACAGGTGCCAATATTAGTTCCATAAACTATAAGTACTCCTAATATAAGAGGAATCAGACTATTATCAACCAAAGTCATAGTAATAGCAGTTGCGGCGGTACTACTTTGTATAATAGCGGTAAATATTACACCGCCCAATAGCGCTATGGTACATTCAATTAAGCTAGGATTATCAGATATTTGGATTGGTATAGCAGTTAATGCTGATGTATTAAGTTTTAATAAGTTAAACCCAAACAATAATAATACTAATGACATCAAACAAAATGCATGTATATTTTTTTTAAAAATAAATAATATTGCACATAGTATTAATAGTATCCATACCCATAACGGATCAGAAATAGCAATTAACTCTAATGTTAGACTAGTTCCAATATTAGCACCTAGTATTATAGAAATAGCATTTAAGACAGGTAATGCACCTATGCTTACAAAATTTATAACAAGAATTGATACTATACTACTGCTTTGAAGCATTGTTGTTAATAAGACACCTACTATTAATCCAGCTAGTGGACTTCTTGTTAGTCTGGTAAGTATATATTTGGATTTTGATCCTATAATTTTATTTAATGACCACCTCATCAACAATAATCCTGAGATAAAGCAACTAATACCTAAAATAATTATCGATATACTTAGTGTAAATGCTTGCATACTTAACCACCTCTATTTAGTATATATGAGTAATATATATTTTTTAGGTCTAGTAAATTATGTTTTTGTTAATTAAAATAGAAATGAGTTAGAGTTTATGCTACCATTATCTTACTATGTTATGAGGAGGTATTTAATGGCTAAGGATTGTATCTTTTGTAAAATTATTGATGGAGAAATACCAAGTAAAAAGGTTTATGAAAATGAACTTGTTTATGCTTTTTATGATATTGCTCCAGAAGCACCAATACATGTGCTAATAATTCCTAAGAAGCATATAGCATCAATAAATGACGTAAAAGAGGATGATATGAATTATATTACTCAGATTCATTTAGCAGCAAAGAAAATTGCAAAAGATTTGGGAGTAGATATAACAGGATTTAGACTTGTAAATAACTGCGGTGAGGCTGGCGGGCAAACGGTTTATCATCTTCATTATCATTTACTAGGCGGTAGAAATTTGACATGGCCTCCAGGTTAGACCTTGACATGATAAAAACTAGTGAATATAATATTTTTTGATGGGCATTAGTTTTTGTTACAGTCGTGG
>Ga0265293_10011506_pt1 | contig 12015 bp, 10 predicted proteins | sample Munlanlewell138R_FD_192505 | JGI IMG/M metagenome (GOLD analysis project Ga0265293, IMG submission 192505) | Leachate microbial communities from a municipal landfill in Southern Ontario, Canada - Leachate well 138R | ecosystem: Engineered > Solid waste > Landfill > Unclassified | place: Canada... | reverse complement strand
CGTCTTTCCCTCACCTGTAGCCATCTCGGCAATTTTTCCACGATGCAATACTACTCCACCAAAGAGTTGCACATCGTAATGGATCATATCCCAGATAATCTCGTTTCCTCCGGCAATCCAATGGTTCTGATAAATGGCCTTGTCACCTTCAATACGGACAAAGTCGTGGGTCGCTGCCAAATCCCTGTCGAAATCGGTAGCGGTCACCACAATCTCCTGATCCTGTGTGAATCGGCGAGCCGTATCTTTCATGATGGAGAACGCTTCCGGCAACACCTCATCGAGTACCTTCTCATACTTCTCGGTCACCTCTTTCTCCAACTTATCAACCTGATTCCAGACTGTTTCCCGCTTATCCAAGTCGATAGCCTCAATACCGGCCTTGAGTTCTTCTATTTGTGCTTTCTCATCCGACACATATTCCTGAATGCGTTTTTCCAGCTCTTTCGTCCTGGCACGCAATTCGTCGTTAGAGAGTTCCTCTATCTCTCCATAGGCCGCTTGCACCTTTTTCACGACCGGATTGATTTCGTTCAGGTCGCGTTGTGCTTTGTTGCCTATTATTTTTGATATAAAATCATTCCATCCCATAAATATCTTTGTTCTTTTGTGAGGTGTGAATGCACCTCCTATTCTTTTATATTTTTATCCAAGTTTCGTAAGCCCTATGTATGCGACTAAGGTCTCTGCTTTAGTTGCAAACTCTTACCGGAGAATCTCCCTCAAAATTTCACCTTGGGCGGCATTGGGAGCGCGGATACGTAAACGATATGCCACACTTGGCGCAATTTCAGTAGCTTCGATTGTCCGTTCAATTTTCTGGGGTTTGATATCACCTCCGAAAAAAATAACCGGTGCCACCACAGCGTTATTCCGTACTCTTATATTTTGGTCGGACTGGGGATCTACAATCCTCCAGCCGGGTTGTAAACGGAGAAAGAGATCGCCTGACTGTCCTTTATAAAAACCGTTTCTATAATACTGTACATCCTGGTTATAAGCACCATGCAGCATCTGGTACGAAGTGATCACATCCTGAATACCGGCCGATTGCACCAGGAATTCAGCCGCTTTCTGTTGAAACTCCCTTAAATCGATCTGCTTGTCTTCCACTAATTTCCTGTCGAAGAAGAATTGCCTGTCCCAATATTTCTTGATCCACTGCTCTCTGCCGTAAAGCGCCATCAGGTACATATTAAGCAGTGCCTGGCTCCGTTCGGGGTAGAAATCGCCACCGGAGGTAACCATCCCTTCAGGAATGATCTCCTGTTCATTGAAATATCCGGTGGAAGCCACAAAGATAAACGCATTCTTGAGTCCCACAGAAGCGTCGATGGCATCGAGCAGCCTTTCCAACTCCTGATCGAGACGGTAATAGGTATCCTGGATCTCTACCGAATAATTGTTATCAAGTGCTTTTTCATAATTCCCCGCATAGAAGGTGAGCGCCAGAAAGTCGGGATTCATCCGTTTTCCCAATGACCCCGACTCGAGCATCCTGACTGCCATATCATTTACCTCCTTATTTACATAGGGTGATTGCTTGAATAGCCGGATATTGCCTTTCTTCTCGGTTATGAAAAAGTGCTGGAAGTTATACTTGTTGCGGGTATACGGAAATGCATCGTAGCGGTTCACGTCGATTGCCGGGCGCCATGCGATACTGCTGATAGTATAGGTAAGCGACTGTCCACTACGGTTATGCTGGTCTACAATCGGTTGTCTGGCTTTGTAAAAAGTAGAGGTTGCCCATTTTCCGCTTTCATCTTCAATCCAGAATGCACCACTGGCAGCATGTCCACCCGATGCGAATGCCTGGGATGCGTCGGGAGCAAAAGCAAAAATATCAGATTGTCCCGCTGAAGCGATTTTCAATTCATCGGCAATGGTTGATACCTTGATAGGAAGAGGGGAAAGCTTTTCAGTAGTGAAATTGCCCAGATAGTTATCATCAAAGAAAGAGGATATTTCTCGATTCGACTCTATCAAGTATCTTTTCTCCGACATAATTCCATGATAGGAAGGGTTGGCGCCGGTAAAGATGGTCGTAATAGCAGATGCTTTATTCAGGTTGGGGAAATCGTAATAGAGATTACTGTAGACGAGACCATTATTCAACAACCTGTTGAATCCCCTGTTCCCGAATTTATGCCTGAACATTTCCAGGTAATCACCCCTGAATTGGTCTATAGTGATACCCACCACCAATTTCGGGATCTCTCCCGAAGGCGTTTGCGCAAAAAGCGTGGTGATTGAAAAAAAAGCAACCAGTGAAGATAGTATTCTAATCATGCCCCTGTTTCTGTCATTTACTCATTTACAATCCACCCCATCCTGCTTTCAGATGTCTGCTTGTGGTGAACTGCCTATTTTTTAACCGCCGTTTCCTCAATATATAAATATTTACCCCCGATCTGAGCCACAAACTCATTGAAAATGGAATTGTGGCCAACGGCAATTGCTGCGGTATCAACCACCATAGCAAAAGGAAAAGCGTTAAGAGTACAAAGTTAATAAAATGATAGAAATAAACCGCTTTATTTGCTGATTTCATCCAGAAGAAAGATGCCGCAATCAGCGCAAACGGATTGAGCCAGACAAAATTCCAATTGGGGTTGGTGGCGGGATGTTCCGAGAAGTACATCAGCACCAGAAGAATTATTCCTGCCAGTCCGGCGATTGCGAACAGGATGGTATCATAAAGCCTGGCAAGCTTTCTCCTGTTCAGGTCGACTGTCTGGACCAGGGAGATGATTATCGTAAGGAGCAGGAGTGCGAATGCCGTTAATGCAGGTGTAAATATAACCCCTTCGCTTCTCTTATTAATCTCTTTATCAACAGATAACAGCACTTCTTTATTTTTTATCAATGGCACACTCAATGTATCGTTCCTTTGGATGGTTGCTCCGTCGAAAGAGTTCATCAGATAGTCCGGTATAAACATTTTTGCCCTCACATCGATGGTACTGTCAGCTGAACTACCAATCAGCAGGTCTATGCCGAACTTGGTCCAGGGATAGCCATCCACACATTCATGCACCAAGTCCCGATAGGACTGGTTTGATGCAGTCGGCAGATATTGAATGGCTCCGTCGGTATATTTTTCCACCATATCACGGGGACGAGTGGCACAATTGTCATAAAAATAGTTATACCTGTATCCCCTGTTCTCGGGTAAAGCGTTGATGGTGAGTGCGTCAAACAGCTGTTGTTTTTCAGCCGGAGAGAGGTTTAGCTCCTGTTCTATCACCTGCTGCCCATGATATCTATATTCACTCAGGAATGCTTCAAAAGTAGTACCGCCCACAATGTAATCGGTCTTTCCACGTATAAAGTTATAGATGAAATGAGGTTGTGTTGAATCAAAATAACCATAATTAAAAACCACATCCACGCCGGTAGAATCATCCTGCACACGGATACCTGTATGGCCGAAGAAAGCATATATGGGACCATACCAGGGTGAAGCGGTAAGAAGGCTTATTCTCGCATTATCATCCAACTGCACCTGGGCCGGTAGCGGGAGGCAGAATAATATGATAAGCGGAACTAATAAAATCTTCTTTTTTCGCATAAAAGTATGAAAATCAGTTTTTAATAAAAATGATCCGACTATTCGTTTCATTGGTTTTTTAGTTGTTATCCGTAATCCCGGATATTTCCCCGACATAAAAACTGCAGGTTTTAAGTTACAACTTTTGCCGGAGAGGACAAAAGTACATAATTTTGTGTAAAATCAATGCATAACCCAGATAACAAATAGCGGCGATCTTTGTCAGACCGCCGCTATTTGTTACATTATTAATCCTGAGGATATCCGGATTTTATTTATTCTTGTTCCGGTTTCCGTAACGGCTCATAAACTTGTCAACCCGTCCTGCCGTATCTACCAGTTTTTGTTTTCCGGTATAGAACGGATGTGAAGAACTGGTAATCTCAAGTTTTACCAACGGATAGGTAACACCGTCAATTTCGATAGTTTCTTTTGCATTAATAGTAGATCGCGAAATGAAAACTTCTTCATTCGACATATCTTTGAAAACTACCGGACGGTAATTGTTGGGATGAATCTCTTTCTTCATACTGATTTTTATTTTTTCCGGTCAGTGAAATAACCAATCATCAATCTGTAAGTCTGTACCTGATGATTTATGCAAATTTCATTGATCCTGCTGTTTGAATATTCTCAATTTTCGGTGTGCAAAGATATGACAATCATTTAAAATAAAAAAATAAATACCACTCTTTTTTCTCTTTGGGAGGTATTCTTCTCATTTTTCCGGTGTGCAGTTTGTTTTTCTCAATCAATCAGATCAAAACCACAATAGGGCACCAGCGGTGCCGGAATCCGTATACCTTCCGGTGTCTGGTTATTTTCCAGCAATGCGGCCACAATACGCGGCAAGGCAAGAGCGCTGCCATTGAGGGTATGGCAAAGTTCTATCTTACGATCGGCATTCCGGTAGCGGCATTTCAGCCGGTTAGCCTGATAGCTCTCAAAATTGGACACAGAACTCACTTCTAACCAACGCTTTTGAGCAGTGGAATAGACTTCGAAGTCGAATGTCAATGCCGACGTAAAACTCATATCCCCACCACAAAGGCGCAGGATACGCCATGGAAGTTCCAGTTTTTCGACCAATGTCTGTACGTAACTGACCATCTCGTCGAGCCGTGCGTAAGAATTCTCCGGCTTGTCGACGCATACGATCTCCACCTTATCGAACTGATGCAGCCGGTTCAACCCGCGCACATCCTTCCCGTAGGAACCTGCTTCACGGCGAAAACAGGCTGAATAGGCGGTATTTTTGATGGGGAGCTCCTTTTCATCGAGGATCACATCACGGTAAATATTGGTCACGGGTACCTCCGCGGTAGGGATAAGATAGAGGTCATCCAATCCCACATGGTACATTTGTCCCTCTTTATCGGGCAGTTGTCCCGTACCGAATCCTGAATCGCTGTTGACCAGGTAAGGGGGTTGCACTTCAGTGAATCCCGCATCACGCGCACTGTCCAGGAAAAAGTTGATCAGGGCACGTTGCAGCCGTGCTCCTCTACCCTTGTAGACCGGAAAACCGGCTCCGGTAATCTTCACCCCCAATTCGAAATCGATCAGGTCGTATTTCTTAGCCAATTCCCAATGTGGGAGGGCACTATCATCTAACAGCGGGATCTCTCCCCCACTCCGCTCAATCAGATTTTCTTCAGCCGATCGTCCTTCCGGCACGGAAGCGTGCGGCAGGTTAGGTATAGTGACCAGCAGGGCCTCTATTTGTTGTTCTGCATCTTTCAGCGTTTCGCCAAGCTCTCCGGAGGTCTCTTTCAGCAATCGTACTTTTTCACGTGCTGCAATTGCCTCTTCCCGGCTACCCTCTTTCATAAGCTGTCCGATCGACTTGGAAATTGTATTGATCTCGCCAAGGATAGCGTCAAGATTAGTTTGCGTCTTGCGCCTTCTATTATCCAGATCGATGATCTGGTTGATAATTTCGTTGCCGTCGAAATATTTTTTCGACAGCTGCCGTATAATCTCTTCCGGGTTTTCGTTGATTGTTCTGAGTGTAAGCATAAAACTGTTGATTGACCCACAAAGGTACAAAAATTCCGGCAGGGAAAACTTGCCGGAACAAAATTTAATTCAATGCCCAATAGAGAACCTCTAAAAAATGACTTTAAAGAGAATTTCTTAAAATAACTGGAAATGGAGACTTTCCCGTAATTCTCTCTCTTTTTGTTTTTTTTGCTGGTAATAACGGGATACATAATAGGCAAAACCTACAAATACTCCCACTAGCAACAGATCTTTAAATGCATTATTTTTCATATTTAATTTTTTAAGAAGTTAGAAATCAGAAGTTAGAATTGAAAATCGGCGTAAGCCAAATCAGAAGTTAGAAGTTAGAAATCAGAAGTTAGAAGTCAGAATTGAAAATCGGCGTAAGCCAAATTAGAAATTAGAAGTCAGAAATTTGAATGATACCCTCATTTAATGATCCAATTAGCACATTAGTCAATTCTTTACTCTCTATTCTTTACTCTTTGCTCTTTACTCTTTACTCTTTATAACATAGATGCAAAAAAGAGAAAAAGGTTGCATCGATTCCGGAAAATTTTTACTCTTTATTTATCATACGGTCATTATTCATCACTTCCGCGATAAAAACATCCGCACTCCCTTCTGTTATTTTATACCGGTCGTCGGAACGTTCCCCTACGATCCATACGATCTCATCCCCTGAGAACAACAACCATGCGTTCTCTTTCTCTTTCAGATTATATTTCCTGTCGGTGAAATAATCACTCACTTTCTTCCTGCCTTTCATCCCGAAGGGGATGAACCAGTCACCCTCTTTCCATCTCCTCAATGTAAGCGGAAACTCCAATTTATGGAGGTCAGCATACAAAAATCGTCTGTTTTTTTCTATGAAGAGAGGTTTTTTTTCCTTTCGTATCTTCAGGTGAATTGGTTCAGTAATCTCTTCCACTTCCGAACCAATATAGAAAAGCTCTTCACCTTTGCCATTATCAGTTATCCGGTCAAGGATAAAAAAATCACGATCTTTGATAAGACGGTATGACTTTGAATGGAAGATCTTTCCTGAAACACTTTCCATGCCGAGATAAACATCCTCGATCACTGAAGCGCCGAAACCAAGCGGAGAGAGAATCTCAAAGAGCACCGACCGTGGTGATGAGGTTTTTCGAAGTTCCGCTATATCGATTTTATCCTCCTTGTACAGCCCTTCAATTGTATTCCGTATAGAAGTATTGTACACCTTTTCAGCTTCAGAAACATTACGGGAAGTACGCCAGATAGCCTCTTTCACCGAAGGGTTCAATTTCTCCAGTTGGGGAATAATATTCAATCTGAGTGAATTCCGAAGGAATACATCGTCGTCATTCGTGCTGTCGAACACATAAGGTATATCCCGTTCAGTGATATATCCCTCAATCTCGCCACGAGTCACACACAAAAGAGGGCGTACCACACTCCTGTTTCTCGGCATGATGCCTGCCAACCCTTTGATACCGGTTCCCCGGACCAGGTTAAGCAATACCGTTTCCACCGAATCGTCCTTGTGATGAGCCACAGCCACTGCTTCGGCATCATACTGCCGGCGGACAATCTCAAACCAGTCGTAACGCAATTCACGTGCCGCCATCTCAATGGATATTTTTTTGTCAGCCGCATATTGGGTGGTATCGAAATCGATGGATGTAAAAGGGATGTCAATACCTTTACACCATTTCTTTACAAATGCGGCATCACGGTCTGACTCCTCTCCACGCAAGTGAAAATTGCAATGGGCGGCCACACACTGATATCCCAGCAAAGTAAGCAGATCGAGCAGCACCATGGAATCCATTCCTCCGCTCAATCCTACTATCACTGTAGTTTCAGGCGTCAATAGTTTTTCTTTTTCAATGAATCCACGTACCCTGTCAATCATTTTTTAAAAATGCTTTATCTAACAAAAGTAGTAATTTAACCTTAACCCTGCCCCGGTTTCAAATAAATCTTGGTCAAAAACCGGGATAAATAGTAATAAAATGTCTATTTTTGTACTGTATATAGGTTTATAAGATTCAATGACAATGATAGAAAAGATAGAGGCTCTCCTCTCTGAAATTGAGCAACTGACGATTTCCGCCCCGGAAGAGGTAGAAGCGGCACGAATAAAATACCTGAGTAAAAAAGGAAGTATATCTTCACTGATGGATGATTTCCGCACTGTCTCTGCTGAACAGAAGCGTAAAGTGGGTATGCGGTTGAACGAACTGAAACAGAAAGCGACCGAAAAGATAGAATTATTGAAGAAGCAGTTTGAAGACAGTGGGGCTGCCCACAGTGATATCGACCTGTCACGTACGGCTTATCCTACCCCCTTGGGAACACGCCACCCCCTTTCGATCGTCAAAGAGGAAATCTGTGATATTTTCAAACGGCTTGGCTTCTCCATTGCCGAAGGACCGGAGGTAGAGGATGACTGGCACGTGTTTTCATCGCTAAACTTCGCAGATGACCATCCTGCACGCGACATGCAGGACACTTTTTTCATCCAGAGCGATCCACAGATTGTATTACGCACGCACACCTCTTCGGTACAGACTCGCGTGATGGAAAAGAGCGATCCTCCTATCCGGATCATCTGCCCGGGCCGTGTGTACAGGAACGAAGCGATCTCCTACCGTGCCCATTGCTTTTTCCATCAGGTGGAAGCCCTCTATATTGATAAGGATGTATCGTTTGCCGACCTGAAACAGGCGTTACTCTTCTTTGCCAGGGAAATGTTCGGTGAACAGACAAAGATACGGCTTCGCCCTTCCTATTTTCCCTTTACCGAGCCCAGTGCGGAGATGGACATCTCTTGTAATATCTGTGGAGGAAAAGGGTGCCCGTTCTGCAAATATACCGGATGGGTGGAAATCCTGGGATGTGGTATGGTAGATCCCAATGTATTGGAGAATTGTGGCATTGACAGTAAAGTCTATTCCGGTTATGCGTTAGGAATGGGGATTGAGCGTATCACCAATCTCAAGTATCAGGTGAAAGACCTGCGGATGTTCTCCGAGAATGATGTCCGCTTTTTGGAGCAATTCCAATCAGCTCATTAGTTTGTGCTTCGCGTTATTCAATTGTTATTTCCCGCTTTGCGGGATAACTCAATTACAATCGAATTACAACTGAATAACAACCGAATTACAACTGAATAACAACCGAATAACAACCGAATAACAACTGAATAACAACTGAATTACAATCGAATAACAACCGAATTACAACTGAATTACAATCGAATAACAACCGAATTATAATGAAAGTAAAATATATAGTCCCGGTACTTATCCTTACTATCACCGTCGGTGCATCTGCGCAGAAGACGACACGGGTAAATGCCATTAAGGCCAATGACTACGGCGTCATCTATTCATTACCCAAGACATCGTTCGAAATAACATTGTTAGTGAAGAAAACAACTTACCGGAAAGGAGAGTTTTATCCTTATGCACAAAGATACCTGGGAATAGAAAAGCCTGTTTCCGAAGACAAAATTGTCTATACAGTGGAGGATATTTCCATAATAAACAAGGGGATACCCGACAAAAACAACTCTTTTATGGTGGCATTCCGTCCCAAGTCATTAGAGCCTTTCGTTTATCTTCGGGAAGATGGAGTGATTGCCAGCATCAATGCAGAACCGGAATCTGAAGTAACTCAGGAATTAAAAATTCCCCAAGGGACAGCGCCATCTGTCAATCCACGGAATTACCTGTCCCAGGAGACACTGATGGCCGGTTCTACCGCGAGACAGGCAGAACTGGTTGCCAGACAGATATTCGGCCTACGAAGCGGTAGAACAGATATATTGACCGGTGAAGCGGAAAACATGCCTCCTGACGGAAATGCCTATAAGGTAGTGATGGATGAGATCAACCTGCAGGAGAAAGCGTTGACAGAACTTTTTATTGGAAGTGAACAGACCGAGTACTTTACCCATAACTACACGATTGTTCCCGATGAAAGAGATATAGACCGCAGGGTGATTGCCCGTTTCTCAGAAAAGCTGGGTCCTGTGGATGCCGATAATCTTGCCGGAGAACCTGTTTACCTTTCACTGGTAAACAAAACGCCAAAGGTAGAGGTGCAATTGTCGGAACGCGATTTGAAACGATTAGAAGATAAACTAAGTGACGGGATTGTATATAATGTGCCGGGGAAAGCCGAATTGACCGTTGAGTTCAGAAACAGGACGCTGGCAAACAAAGAGGTGGATGTGGTACAATACGGTAGCCAGGATGTTCTCATAAGGAGAATGTTCGACAATGCCAAGCAGCCGGTCAAAGTATATTTCTATCCCGAATTGGGTGCTATCAGGCAGGTTGTTCAATAGAACCATATATTGATGTGATGATGTGATGATTTACTGATGTGATGATTTACTGATGTGATGATTTACTGATGTGATGATTTACTGATGATTAATAAGATAATCTATGATAATATGCAAATCAAAACTAAATTTTCAATTCTTATCCTTTTGACGGGAATCATTTTGATCTCGTGTGACGAAAGAAAAGGAGGTTCAAAATCATCCAGGATAGATTTTGACAGTATTGTGGTGACACAACATATTCCGCTTTTGCAGGTGAATGATACTACTTTGCCCTATGCCGATGTAAATATTTCTTTTACCTACCCCGTGAAATTCCGGAATAGCGAAAGCCTGGTACGTTTGCAGCAAATATTCCAGGGAACATTCTTCGGAGACAGTAATTATGATACACTTCTTCCACAGGAAGCGGTGGATCAATACCTTAAAGAATACACAGACCGGTATCAATCATTGTCGAATTATTATTACGAAGACAAGGCGCGCATAGAAGGGAAAATGCCCTCGTGGTATTGGTATTTCATGAACAACAGCAATAAAATACTGTTTAAAAGTGATTCCATATTGAGCTATGCGGTTGAATATAGTGATTACGAGGGCGGTGCCCATGGTTCCTACCGGATCACCTATACCAACATCGACTTGAATGAGCTGGTCACCCTCACGGAAGAAGATCTGTTTGTGCCGGGCTATTTCAATCCGCTTACGGAAAAAATTGTGGCCCAGTTGATGAAGGATTTCGATGCCGAAGTAGCCGATTCACTACTTATGAAGGGTTTCTTTACCATTGAGGATATTGTCCCCAATAACAACTTCTGGCTTGATGGGGAAAATATCAACTATTCCTACAACCAATATGAAATCGCACCCTACGCCATGGGGGTCATTGATGTGTCGGTACCTTATACCGAACTGACTGACATCTTGTTGCCGGATGGTGTTATTTCAAAGTATTTTCTGAAAAAATAAATCAACTATACAGGGTGTACCATATAGTGATGCACCCTGTATGATTTTACTATTAATTCCAATCTTTATCATTAATTGTTTTTGAATTCCAGGAAAAGGGTAATATAGATATCTTTTCCTATACCCGCCCCGTCAGGATCGAAAGCAACATTGTAATCCAACCGGTTAATCTTGTTCCTGGCAGTGAATCCCATCACCTCTGAGCCGGCTTGTTCCTTTACTACACCCCCATACTCTACATCAAAGGTAACATCCTTGGTGACATCCTTGATTTGTAACTTGCCATGCAGCTTGTACTTGTCTCCCTCCACCTTGTCGATACTTGTACTCTCGAATGACATGGTAGGAAACCGCTTCACTTCAAAAAAATCGGCACTCCGTAAATGATCATCCCGCATAGATACGCCGGTATTGATACTTTCCACCTCTACATTGAAGAAGACCCTTGCCGATTCCAACTGTTGCGGACTGCCTATAATGGCACCGTCGAATTTATCGAATCTTCCCTGTACAAACGTGATACCACTATGTTTTACCTTGAAATTCACTGACGTGTGTGCCGGATCCACCTTGTAATTGGATTGCGCCATTAAACCAAAGCCGGTAATAAAAATGATTAAAAAAAATAATCCTCTCTTCATAAGTTACTTTTTAAATTAAAACATCCAGTTAATCAATTGACCTGCTGATTCAACATTCAGGCAGCAATGATTGTTCAATCATTACAAAAACCAGAATTGATGAAAAAGCGTTATCTTTGTACAACAAAACTTCAGTTTGGTTGTTACTAAAAGCCGTAGGCCTTGCCTGCTGTGTCAAAAATATGTCTCAATGGCGAAAGCCACATCTGCTTTTTCCTTACCTCGTTTTGTTGTCGTACGGAAAGATCACATGTAAATGAATACAATATATTATTATGCAAGAACTGGATCAAGATCAAATATTAAGCGAATTAACTACCCAGGATTATAAATTCGGCTTTACCACCGATGTGGAGACCGAAGTGATTGAAAAAGGGTTGAATGAAGATGTGGTCCGCCTGATTTCTTCAAAAAAGGGAGAACCGGAATGGTTGCTCGAATTCCGGTTGAAAGCTTATCGCCACTGGCTGACAATGGAAATGCCGGATTGGCCGCACCTGAAGATCCCT
>Ga0265293_10011504_pt1 | contig 12015 bp, 13 predicted proteins | sample Munlanlewell138R_FD_192505 | JGI IMG/M metagenome (GOLD analysis project Ga0265293, IMG submission 192505) | Leachate microbial communities from a municipal landfill in Southern Ontario, Canada - Leachate well 138R | ecosystem: Engineered > Solid waste > Landfill > Unclassified | place: Canada... | reverse complement strand
TTGAATCGCTCTTCTGTTAAATTTTTGTAGTAAAAAATTATAACTTATCTGAAGTTTGATTCAACTTTTTAAAATTTAAATCAGCTTAAATTACGGGTTGTTTTTTATAATCTGCAAGTGGCTCTATTAAAAAACAATTACATAGTTTCAAATAAAAGTGTTGCTTTTACAAGAAAAGAATTACGTCAAACTTCTAAAGAGTGGCTTAAGAAAGGAAAAAAAGATTTTTATTCAAAAGTTCATTATAGAGGGATGGCTTCACCTTTAAACTAATTTTATGTTAAAATACTTTCCTATAAGGATTAAAAGTGACAAAAGAGTATATTATTAACTATCTTCGTGAGCATAAAGATGAATTTTCAAAAAAATTTGGTATTACTAAGCTTGGATTATTTGGCTCTTATGTAAGAAATGATGCTAAAGAAAACAGTGATATTGATATTTTAGTTGAACTTGAAAACAACCTTACGGATATTCACGCTAAAAAATTTGAGTTTAAGAGAGATTTAGAAAACTATTTTAATCTAAAAGTTGATATTGCCAGAGAAAAATATTTAAAACCATTTGCTAAAAAAGAGATTTTAAATGAAGTTGAATATGTCTAAAACTAAACTCTCTTTACTCTCTATTCTTGAAGCCATAGAAAAGATTGAAAGATATACAAGTACATATAAATCTGCTGATGAATTTTATCATGATGAAAGAGATTTTGATGCTACAATGATGCAGTTTGTCATCATTGGTGAAATGATTTCCAAACTGGATGATAATTTTAAAATTGGTACCTTGGCAAAAAATTAAAGACTTTAGAAATATTGTAGCCCATAATTATTTTGGTATTGATGCCGATGAAATTTGGGAAATAATTGTACTTAAAATGAATCCCTTAAAACAAGAAATCCAAGCTATAATTGAAAAACTTTAATAAATTTAAGTCACCAAGTCACTAAATAAATTTATTATTTAGCTTTCCAATTTCAAAACTTCATTGGCAATAGAATCGGCGATTTCATCGGTGATGAACTCGTGCCATTTCATCATTTGGTTGATCATATTTCGTTTGCATAAATCTTTCATCTCTTTATCAAAAAATTCATTATCGTTGATTTGATTGATGATGGGTTCGACTTCGAAATGTCCGTCTTTGACACTTTGCATATTTTCATTGATAAAGTATTGTACGGCATCCATTGAGGCTTGTTTTAGAAGTTCCATTTCGTAGATTCGTTTGGCATCGGGTAGGGTTTGCAGTTCTTTGAGCATTTGATAAATTGAGCCTAGTGCCTCTTTAAAATCCACTTCAGTTTTAACAGGGGTAAGTTGTGTGTCGCTGATCATTTTTCCTAACGTGATTTGATAATACATCTCATATTTTGCAAGGTTATTGATGATGTTATATTTTGAGAATTCATCTTTGATATTCATAATCTCTCTCCTTCTTTTTTCATAGGTTAAATTATAACAACTTTTCATTACAAATTGAAATATTTTATTTTATTCAAAACTATTTTTTGTAAAATACGAAAAATTTTTAGGAGAGTTCTTTGATTTATGTGGTTATTACACTTGTGAGTTTAGTATTGTTTGGATTTGTATTAAAAAGTGAAAAACAGATTCAAAAAGGTAAAATTCCTTTTAAACGGGGTAAATAAGCCCAAAAGAGCACTAAAACTTATGATATACTTTAAAAAAAGGAGTTCATATGTTTCGGTATATTTTTCTTGTTTTATTGGCTTTGTTCTTCTCTTCGTGTTCGGCGTTAAGTTACTCTTACAATAACAAAAGCCATGAGTTGGTTTTTAATGTTTCCAATGACACCTCTTATACAGCAAAACTGTATAACCCCAGCGTAACACCACAATTTGATGGGTGTTCTTCCTTTTCTTATACTTTACATGACAAGAGTCCTGCTTGGGGTAAACTTTTTATAGAACACATCAATTTGCACTCCAATTGCCAATTTAACAGTGAAACATCGGGCATATTTTTATATGAATTCAAAGAGAATTTAAAGCTGAAACATTTTGAACAAATTGAAGTTAAACAGTATAAAAATTATGAGTTTTACACGTATAAAATCAATGATGTGGAGTACATTAACTTCATTTATATCTTTTCACCGTTTACTTTCACGTTTATTATTGACCAAAAAGGCGTACTTTCACAAGAGATTTTACAACACTTTGATGCTTCGTATCACAGTTCTTTTTTAGACAAAAAAAGATTTGAAACAAATTATGACTACAGCTTGGTTAAAATGAATGTTTTTAAAGGCTATTTTACTAAAATGTCAGAAGATTTTTCTAAGTAAGTTAAGTGGGAGTTGGGATGAATTTTTGGAAAAGAATATTAAAAAAAATAGCAAAAGCATCGTTGCCCATTTTTAGTTTTGATGAAAATGAACTCAAATTTCAAATTGATTCCAATGAAATGTTAAGTTACAAGTTAGAGAACTTTGATTATAAAACCAGACACGACCCATATACGATTGAAGCGTTTACCATTAAGAACCGAGACATTTTTTTAGAATACATTCGTTTAGACAGTGATTGTGCGTGGAATACCGATGCATATGGAGCATATCAATCGTTTGTTAAAGACAAACTCAAACTGGACTCTATGGTTTTAATCGATGAGCAAAAGTTTGAAAATTATACCTTGAGCAGTTATACGATTAATCATACGTTTGTGCTTCATCTTATTCATATTTTTGAAATGTATAAAGATACGTTTATTATCGACACCAAAGGAGATTTGTATCACAAACTTTTGACGTGTTTAAAAGAGAACACTGAAGAGTACACTTATGCGAAAGAGAAAAAAATGGATGTTGATTTTGATATAAGTTTAACAAAAGAGAATGCGTTTTCTTACTATTTTCATCATCGTTTGGGGTAATTCTTTGAGTTTTTATGGGCAATAAAAAAAGCAATGCGTAAGGAGAAGAAGAGGGGGAGTTAACGCATTGCTCTTTTTGTAAATTGTATGACATAATTCAAATAAAATTTGAAATTATAAACAGGATTTCTGTTTAAAACCTAAGTAATCACTTACTTGAAGAAATTTTAACAAAGTAGGACAAAAACTATCCTAATTAAAAAAATATAATAGGATAGTTTTAGTCCTATTTAAGTTTTGTTGCAATATAAGTTTAAATACAATTACGGTAGAATCGCATATCTTAGAGATTTTAGGAAAAAAAATGGAAGAATTTAATATAAAAGATTTGAAAATAAATTTTGATATTTCAACAATAATAGAGTTCATTAATTCAAAAAAAGCATTTGAAATGGATTTCTATGGCAATATTTATGCCTTGAATGAAGCATCAAAAAATACACCGTTGGTGTTTAAAACCAAAAATGACATGACGTTTGATTCTACGCAAATTCAAACGATTCTTGAAACCCTTTTTTGTAAAGAGTACAAACTTCAAACCACAGCAACACAAGGGCAAATTACCCCTGTGGGAGCATGGCAAGATATTATTGGACTCAATCAAGACAGAATGACCTATTTTGATCACCAAACCGATGGAGTTGAAGTGTTTGAAGAAAAAGAGCTTGAAGATATTGGTTGGCAAGCCATCTCTTTAAATATTGATTATCGAACGTTGTGCAATCATTTAGAAAAAGAGTGTGAAGGTGTTTTTGTTTATTATGACAACGGCATGCACTTTAACGGCTTTGTTATTTTAAAGAATATTGAACAAGCCAAAGAAAAAATGCATGAGTTTATACAGTTACAAATTAACGAAAAAATAAAAAATGAAGAACTGTTTTTAGATGAATTGGAAGCCGATGAAAAAGAGGCATTAGAATTTTTTAACTATAAAGGACATTAATTGGAAGAGTTGATTAAGGAGTGGGGATACATTATTTTATTTTTGTACTCTTTTGGCGGTGGTTTTTTAGCTTTAGCGGTTGCTGGAGTTTTGTCTTATGCCGGTGATTTAAATATTGTGGCATCCATTATTGTTGCAGGAAGTGCCAATTTTATTGGGGATCAATTTTTATTTTTACTCGCACGAAACAATAAGCAGTATGCCAAAGAGATGATGAAAAAATATGGCAGAAAAGTTGCCTTAGCTCATCTTATGATGCGACGATACGGTTCGTATGTGGTGGTTATTCAAAAATACATTTACGGCATTAAAACGCTCATTCCTTTGGCAATGGGTTTAACTAAATACAATGCTAAGAAGTTTATGATGTTTAACGTATTAGCCACAATGCTTTGGGCAGTTGTTGTTGGATATGCCAGTTATTTTATGGGTGAGTTGTTTTTAACGTATACCGAAGAGTATAAATATTATGGGGTCGCTGTTATTTTAACCATTGTGTTTGGAGTGGGATATTATTTGAAGAAAATTTAATTAAATGGTGAGTGGTAAGAAGTGAGTAGTGAGTGGTAAGAAAAAGACCTCTTACTTAAAAGTTTTCCCACTCATCATCACTTTTTGAAGAAGTAGAGGCTTCTTTTTTTACACTTGGTTTCTCTTTTTTGGGTACGACAATGTGTTCATGTTCGTGTCGTATGTTTTTAATGCTTTTTTCAACTTCTCTTTTTTCTTGACCGCTATAATCTAAATTGATGGTCTGTTTTCTCAATACAATATCATTTTTACCATCAAACTCTTTGGCATTGGCATGGTCGATGATAATATTGGCAATATCGAGTGTTTTTCGAGCAATAGAGTCGGCTTCACTGGCATTAGTGGCATTTTGTTGGGTGATTTTATCCAAGTTATTGACGGCATCGTTAATTTGAGACATCCCAATGGATTGCTCTTTACTGGCATTGGTAACATTATCAATCAAATCAATGGTTTTACCAATATTTTCATTAAGTTCGGTGTATCCCTCAATCATACTTGAAGCAATTTTTTTACCATCACTGGTTTTTGTTTGGGCATGTTCTACTAAGTTTTTAATCTCTTTGGCAGCTTCAGCACTTCTTGAAGCCAAGTTTCGCACTTCTTGAGCAACGACCGCAAATCCTTTTCCTGCTTCTCCTGCTGTGGCTGCTTCAACAGCAGCATTGAGACTTAAAATATTGGTTTGGAATGCAATTTGGTCAATGACCGTAATGGCTTCATTAATCGCAGTGGTTTGTTCGTTAATCTCTTCCATGGCACGGGCTGTGTTACTGGCAAGTTCTTGTCCTGTAATGGCAGATGATTTTAGTTTTTCACCAAATTGTGCCATTTGTACGGTGGTTTGAGTATTGCTTTTGATGTTTGAAGTGATCTCTTCTAAAGAAGCAGCCGTCTCTTCAAGTCGTGTTGCTTGGTCATTGGCGGCATTGGCAATTTTATCCATATTGTGTGTGAGTGTTTGAGCATTTTGTCCTAAAATCATACCACTTCGTTTATTTTCAACCAATGTTTCTGTGATTACATTGCGTAAAATATTGACATTTTCTTCAAGCTCTTTGATAACGCCTTCTAAATTATTTTCAGCAATTTTAGGTTTAAAATCAAGTTTTGAATAGGAGTTTAACACTTTCATAATATTTTGAATATTGGCATTAAGCGTATGCAACATCTCATTGATAATATTTTTTAAATCATTCAGTGCTGGATTATTGGAATCGGCTTGAATTTTGGTGTCTAAATACCCTTTATTGATTTTATTGGCGACTTCAATAGTATTTTTGATGAGATCCCTGTCTTTTTGAATGTTTCGTTTGGTGTTTTCTATGTTTTCATTGATTAATCGCGACATCATTCCCAACTCATCTTGTGAGTCAATGGTTTTAAGATTGATTTCTTCTTTTTCAAAGTTAATAAAGGCAAAAAATTCTACCAATCCTTTTTTTACCACATCCACATCCAGTAAAATCGTAAACGCAATGGTTCTGGCTAAAATCAAGGTTAAGGCAACGCCAATGGCACTTAAAATTCCAAAGACAATAAGGTTAAAATCTGCACTCTCTTTTTGTTTTATGATCGTATTGGTCAGTTCTTGTGCTAAAAAATTTTCAACCTCTTTGAGTTGATTGATTTTTTGAGTGATTTGTTCAAACCAATAAGCAGGTTCAACGCCAAAGGCGGAAGTTTTTTCTTCATACAACGCAACATTTCTCATACGTAACACTTCATTGATGGCATTGCCTTGAATGGTTTGCGTATAAAAAGCCTTTGAGCCTTCGGGAGCAATTTTCAAAAAAGCATCCATGTAGGCATCTTGTTGAGCAATTAAACTTAAAAACTTCTCTTTCATTCCCGTTCCAAAGCTGTCTTGAGCAAAGGTATTTGTCCCTACAGCTCTTTCAATTCCTGCTCTCTCTTTTGAAAGTAAGAAGTTCATATATGCCACAATATCTTGTGAAACTCTCGCACTGTTTGAAAGTTTTGCAATGGTTCCTGTGATGTTGAGCAATAAGGTATTGGTATGGGTATAATACCCAATGGCTTTACCTGCTGAAATATTAAGATTGCTTACGCTGTTTCTAATATCTGCAATTTTTTTGAGTTCTTCCAAAGCCGAAGAGAGATTTTCATTAAACTCTTGACCATATGCAGCTTTATCAAAATGACTTAAAAAGCCAAGCAATTCTTCAGCTCGTTTTGATGTCTCTTCACGCTGATAGGGCAGTTCCGTTTTGAATTTTTGACCGGCACTTCCTAAAAATCCTGCGGTCATTCCTCTCTCTTTTTGAGTTTCATGTACCAAGGCCCCAATTTTAGTCGATAGAACAACAACTTTTTCTAACTTTTTTAACCCTTGGGTATTTAAATAAGAGTCATAAGTGAGTTTTGCTGCCAGTAAAATAACAATTGCCAGAGGGATTGACATAATCAAAATCAACTTCTGTTTGATTGAAAGTTTAGATAACATAATTTTTTCCTTAAATTTTATCCTTAAATAATAACATAAGTTTTTGAATATTTTAATGATTACAATCAAATTTTATTTGGCTATAATACAAAAAATAATTCAAAGGAATACTTATCGTAACATTTAATAATTTAAATCTATCTCAACCTTTTTTAGACAATCTGCACTCTCTTGGTTTTCAACAGATGACCACCATTCAATCTTTAGCTTTGCCAGTAGCATTTGATAATAAAGATGTGATTGCCCAAGCCAAAACGGGGTCAGGTAAAACGGTGGCATTTTCAATCCCTCTTGTGCATAAACTTAATGTCAAAGAGTTCAAAATCCAATCGCTGGTTTTAGCCCCTACACGAGAGTTAGCCAATCAAATTGCTCTAGAAATTAGAAAACTCTCGCGACACATTCATAACGTCAAAGTACTTACGCTTTGCGGAGGAGTTCCCTTTAAACCACAAGTGGTTTCACTTTTTCATGGAGCGCATATTGTAGTAGGAACACCTGGGCGAATTTTAAAACATCTTGAAGAAAATAACATCAACGTTGAAGATGTTACAACCTTGGTTTTAGATGAAGCCGATAAGATGCTTGATATGGGATTTTATGAAGATATTATGAAAATCGTAGAAACGTTACCTCGTAATCGACAATCGCTTTTGTTTTCAGCAACCTATGAACACGGCATTGAAAAGCTTTCAAGTGCTATTTTAAAAGAGGCTGTGATGGTAAAAGATGAAGAAGAACAGGTGGTTAAAATTGAGCAGATTTTTTATGAAACCAAAGAAGAAGCAAAAACAGCACTTATCCCTGCGTTGATTTCACAACATAAAGCCCAATCGGTGTTGATTTTTTGTAATACTAAAATCAAATGCGATGAACTCGCTCAAGAGTTGTTTGATTTGGGATTAGATGTGCAAACACTGCATGCCAATATGGAGCAAAGAAATCGCGATGAAACGATGATTGTATTTTCTAATAAATCCTATCCTATTTTAATTGCTACGGATGTGGCTTCAAGAGGATTGCATATTGACGATATTGATTTGGTCATCAATTATGATTTAGCACAAGATGATAAAATCCACACTCACCGAATTGGACGAACCGCACGAGCAGGTAAGGGTGGAGTAGCAATCAGTTTATATGAGAATTTTGAGAATGAAAAAGTAGAGGACTTAAAAGAAGTTTTTCCTGATATTAACATCAAACCCACGCAAAGTATTATTGAAGATGAGAATTTTAAAATTGACAGTGTGTATAGAACCATATTTATCAATGGGGGTAAAAAACAAAAACTGCGAAAAGGGGATATCTTAGGCGCTCTTACGGCTGCTATTGGTTTAGACAAAAACGACATTGGCAAAATCGATTCACTGGAATTTTGCTCTTATGTGGCGGTAAAAAAAGAGGTGTTGCAAAAAGCGCTTAAAGGATTGGAAAGCAATCGAATCAAGGGGAAGTTTTTTAGAGTATTCGAAAAATAAATTTTCGAATAGTGAGAAGTGAGAAGTGAGAAGTGAAGCTTTACTACTTACTTCTCACTTTATCATAAAGGTGTTTATGATAAAATGTCACCTCAATTTATAACAAGGGAAAAATATGGCACAAGCAAGCGCACGACATCTTTTAGTTGAAGATGAAAATTTATGTAAAGAGTTAAAACAACGAATCCAAAACGGCGAAGATTTTGCCCAAATCGCACAAGAGTATTCACAATGCCCATCAGGACAAAATGGCGGTGAGTTAGGAACATTTTCACAAGGTCAAATGGTACCAGAGTTTGATACGGTTGTTTTTAATGAAGCCTTAAATGTCGTTCATGGACCAGTCAAAACTGATTTTGGATACCACTTATTAGAAGTGACTTCAAGAAGTAACTAAAAAAATAGAAACGAGTATCAAGTGACGAGTTTTTTACTTGTTACTCGTCACTCGTTACTTGTAACTTATTTATTACAAAAATATCTCAAAAAGTATAGATTTTAACTCTTCTTTCATATCTTGCGTGATGATTTTTTTATTGGTGTATAAGTAAAATGGTACGGTGTTTTGCATCGATTGTTTGAGTCGTTTTCGCAAGGTTGAAATCTCATCAATGTTGATTAAATTTTCCCCATCGTATAAAGAAAACTCTTTTTGAATCCCTAAACTAAAAGAAACGACTTGGTAAACAATAAACGTGTCTTCGTAGGTTTTTTCATATTTTGCACTGAACTCATCGAGTCTTTTTTGTAAAATTTTAAGACGATTTTCCGTAATGTAACCAAAACTCTCCCTGAATTTATAGCGTTCAACGGTTGTAAACTCTAACACATTGTAAAGTTCATTGAGATTTTTCCATGTGGCATTAAAAAAGCGTTTTCCAAATAAAACTTCTTCAAAGCTGACCAAATATTTTTTATCTTCTGGTGTCGGAGATTTTTTATTTTTAATAAGAAAATACTCTTTTTTGAAAAGTGAAATCAGCCAGTTTTCATCGAGTAAACTGACTAAATCCAAACGTTTTTCTAAATTGCTTTCTTTTAAAAAGTTCCAAAGCATACTAATGGAATTGGTTAAATTCTCAAAAGTTGTTTTTTTAGTTGTTGCAAAATATTTTTTAGATAAGTAATTGACAACATTTTCTAGTAAGGCATCCGTTTTTGCAATGCCATAGTTGAAGATAACTTTTTTATATAAATTAAATCTCATCTCAAGCATATGCTCAATGTCGATAAGTCCCATATCTAAAAAACTTAAATGAAATGTTCCTTTGTCTTTGACCAAAATGGTTTGTTTGGTGATTCGTATGTGATCATTTGCCCCACCAATATAGCCAGAAGCCAGCATATCTCGATTGATGTAATCCAACCTGTCTGCATCGACCGTTGAGCTGATGATTTTATGTAAAACTTTAAAATCAAAACCGTTGTAGACTTTTTCTTGTAAAATCAAAATGGTTAATTTGTGAATGAGTTTTAAATAGTCTTGTTGTTTGATTTTTAAAAGTTGTGGTAATTCAACTTGAAAAAGTGTATCAATGAGTTCATTGGCAATCGCTTCATGAAGGACTAAACTGTTCTTTTGGGTAGTTTTTTCGTAAATCTCTTTAAACTCTAACTCTTTTTCACCCAGCTTAGAATTTTTAGCTTCTAAGTTATTATAGACTTTTTTTAACGCATATTCCACTTGATGTGAAAAAGGCAGATGTCCTACATCGTGTAAAAGTCCTGCCAAGCGTAACGCTTGTAAGATGATGTTATAGACTTCTCTTTGACTTTTTGATTTGGTTGAAATGGCAAATTGATACAACTCTTTGTTGTCAAAATATGAAACGCCACCACCAAGAGGAAGTTCAAGTTTTTCTTCTTCAATAATGTTCAAGATGACCTTTTTTAAGGCTTTTAGAAAAGAGTTTTTGGCTTCATTTGAAGCATTTAACATCGCACTTTCAAGCATATATGAACTTAGGTGCATCGTACCAATGCTGTGGATAAACCGCTTAGTGGTAATCGAAGGAAATGAAAAATACGCCAAAGCATTTTGCGTGATAAACTGTAAACGGTTTAACGTTTTGGTTTGAAGTATTTTATCTTCTAATTTGGTGTACTCGATATGATTATAAATCGTATCATTGATTAATCGACTTTGAATGGCTATTTTTTCCTTTTCTCAAAAATTCTTTCAGTAAATTCAGCAAATTTACCTCGTACGGCTTTTTCCAGCTCTATTGCAAACATCTTAAGCTCGGGATGTTTGTTGTTGGTTTGTTTTAAAAGTGATGTTAAACCGTTGTTGTATTTATTTAAATACATATTATCGATTTGTCGGTTTGACCCAATGACAATCGCCATACATGTTTCATCTAATCGAGATAAAATCAGTTGCGTGGTTTTTTCACTTGAGTTTTGCCATTCATCCATAATAACAATAGCACTGTTGAGTGTTCTTCCTCTGGCTTCTCCTGGCCATAATGTTTCAATACAATATCGGTTGGTCAGTTCGGCGATTTTTGACTCAATGGCTTCTTTGTTCTCTCGGTTTTCACTTTTCTTTAAATCTTTTTTGGCAATAAATTCTAAGGTATCTGATAATGCCATATTGTAGATTCTAAATTTCTCATCATTTCCTGATAAAAATCCGACTTCAGCCCCTTGATCAAGCGACTCAATCGAGTTTCTTACATAAACAATTTTGTCGTAATAGCCTTTGTCGATAAGTCTCATAGCAGAAACGATAGAAAGCAAGGTTTTCCCTGAACCTGCTTTGGCATCAATCACCAAAAGTTCATACATATTTGACAAAATGGCTTTCATAAAAAGTTTTTGTTTTAAATTGACGGGTTTGACATGTAAGGCTTTAAAATCATCTTCTTTTAAAACGTGCAGTTTTTCATTGACAACAATGGCATACAAGGAGTTGCCATCATCACTTTGGAAACAGTAAGAGAAGTTTTCATAGGTATAATTGGGATCAATTTGTTGAACATCTTTTCCATCAAGTGCATTAAATTCACTTGAATCCAAAGAGATGGTTTTTATAAACTCAAAGGCAGGTACGGTCGATTTATCATCGTGCAAGGTCTCTGCTTTGATAGCACCTAATTGCGCAAAGGTTCGAGCATAAATATCAATTGAGAGGAAAACGGTTTGAATCCCCTTATAATACTCTTGAGCCACTTTTGCCACTTCTATAATACGCTTATCATTGCTTTCGCTTAAGTGAGCTTGTTCAATCTCGGAATCATAGTTATTTTTTGAAATAATATGAATGACCAACTCATCGTTATAGAGTTTAACAACTTTGAAACTCTCTTTGTGATCAACTTCTTTAATTTTCATTTTAGCTAAAAGACGTGCGAACTCTCTGGAGTGGTAACCTAACTCATTGGTTAACTTTTTTTTATCTTCTAATTCAATTAAAACAGTTTCAGGAATAACAATGGTGTTTGTCTTATTATCAGAGATTTTGTAGAGGTTCTGTACGTTTTGTAAAATGATATTGGTATCAACAACATAAATTTTTTCTTTCATATAAAATTGTACCATTTATTTATTACGATTGCATTACATTGTATTAGTCCATAACATTTGGCACTGAGGATTATTTTCAATAAGATATTGTACAGGAGTTTTCATTAGTAAACTATGATGTGGTATTTTAGTATTATAATCGATAAGCCAATTTGCCATTTCTT
>Ga0265293_10011501_pt1 | contig 12017 bp, 13 predicted proteins | sample Munlanlewell138R_FD_192505 | JGI IMG/M metagenome (GOLD analysis project Ga0265293, IMG submission 192505) | Leachate microbial communities from a municipal landfill in Southern Ontario, Canada - Leachate well 138R | ecosystem: Engineered > Solid waste > Landfill > Unclassified | place: Canada... | reverse complement strand
GCGTGTGTTAGCATGTTCATTTTACCCTTGACAATTCATAAACGAGCATTTATACTTTACTAAAGCAAGGGGTAGGCTTTCTTGCATTAATTTTGTACCAATTTTTCATCTTTACTTTACACTACCATCTATTTAAGCATAAAAAGCTCTACGGCCGCATTTTTTGCCAATTCCAAAAAAGGACCGGGCATAATTCCCAAAACTATTATTGCCAATGATAATAAAATAAGGGCAATTTTTTGCGGCAAACCGGGGTCTTTCCAATCGTTGTCCGGCGCCGGTTCAAAATAGGCAATTCGGATAATCGGAAACAAATATGCGGCGCAAAAAATACTGCCTATTATAATTACCGCTGCCGTAATAAAGCTGCCCGACTCCAAACAACCAAGCAGTAAGTACCATTTGCCGATAAACCCCGAAAACAGCGGAATTCCTATAAGCCCAATACTGCCGATGGTGAATGCCGCCATCGTTATGGGCATTTTACGCCCCACGCCCGACAGCTCATTTATATTTTTGGTTTTTGTGGCGGAAAGCAAAGCCCCGGCGGCTAAAAACAAGGCGGACTTAATTACCGCGTGGCTTGCCATATAAAATAATGCGCCGGTAAGCCCATCGATGCTTAAAAGACCCAAGCCCAAATATATGTATCCCACCTGCGCAACTGTGGAATAAGCAAGCCTTCGTTTTAGCTGGTTTTGCATAAGCGCGAACACAGAGCCGAAAATAATGGCAGCCGTGCCTGCAAGCATAAGTAATTCATATATTGCAAGCTCACGCATTAAATTTTTGCCAAACACAGAAAATAAAAATTTTATAAGGCAAAGTATATAGCCTTTCACCGCTAACCCCGATAAAACGGCGCTTGCCGATGAGGGCGCTGCGGAATGAGCGTCCGGCAACCAAATATGCAACGGAAACAGGGCGGATTTAACTCCAAACCCAATCAAAATAAAGCTGACGGCAATCCAAACCACATGAGGGTATTGCATCCAAACCTTTGTTATTTCTTCAAATGCAAACCCCATGTTTAAATGCCCTGTTATTATGTATATAAAGCCGATTCCGCCCAGCAAAAAGGTAGAGCCCAAAGTTGCCAAAATCAAATAAGTGAAGGCGGCTTCGGCGGCTTGCGGCTTATTACGAGCGCTCACTAAGCCGCAACAGCTTAGTGTGGCTACCTCTACCAACACAAAAACATTGAACATATCGTTTGTCAGCGCCATTCCCGCCAATGCGCCGCACAGCAGCAAAAACAACACATAAAACCGAGCAACGCGCTCTTTGCCGCCAACTTCTTTGTCAAGGTTGCTTTTTGAAAATAACGCTATCGGCAGGGCGACAATTGCAACCACAAGCAAAAAGAAAGCGCTTAAACTGCCTGTTTGCAGCTCAATGCCCCATGGAGGCGCCCACCCTCCCATGTAATAAGTTAAAGGGAGAATGTTTTGCTTTAAAACGATAAATGCCAAACAAGATGCAACTGCAAGGCTCAATATTTTGGCAAGGATAACCAACCCCTCCACTAATTTAAGACGCTTTGCAATGGTGGGTAAAACAAAAGCAATAAATAAAGGTGTAATTACGGCAAACACCGGTAAGTTTTCAATAATTGAAGGCATCATTTTGTTGTCAACTCATTTCTGATTTCCGCTATGCGGCGGGCATTTGTAGTTCCGTAAGATTCGTACAACCTTACAATAAGCGCCAATGCAAAGGCGGTTACGCTTACGCTGACAACAATTCCCGTCAACATCAACGCCGAAGGAAGAGGGTTAACATATACAGCTCCAACTTCAGATTCGTTTAAAATCGGCTCAATTCCGTTTCGGATATTAGCGCCGCCGACAAATAAAATGAAAATTGCACTTTCCATAATATTTATTCCAAACAGTTTTTTAAACAGATTATTGCGAGTAAGCACCGTCAATGCCCCGATTATGAATAAAATTGCGGCAATAAAGTAGGGATAATTGACCATCAGATTTTTCAATATCACTTTCACGATTCATCCTCCATCATTGTAAAAAACAAGGTTATTATTGTGCTGGTTACCCTAATGCCAACACCAATGCCGATAAGGGAAATAAGCCCTCCCGAGGATAATGCCCACGGTGCGCCAAGATTGACGCCCGCCAGTTTATTGGCTAAAAAGGGGACACCTTTGAAAATTCCTATCATTCCCATAATTCCATACCAAAGAGTGCCGTAGCTTTCCATAAAAACCAAAACTTTGTCCGGCATTTGGGCATGTCCTTTTCTTGAACCGTAAATGGTGATAAATGCAATAAAGCTAAGCCCAACTATTATCCCGCCCGCAAAAGAGCCGCCGGGCGAAATATGACCGTGAAGAATTACATAAAAGCCATATATGCAAATAAAAGGCAATATTATTGCGGCAATGTGTTTTAAAATAAAATCTTTCATTTGTTATCGCCCGCCTTTTTCCATCTTTTCAAGGTGATTACCACGGCAAGCGTTGCGGCAAACAAAACTATTGCCTCAAACATTGTGTCGTATGCCCTGTAATCAAAAACTATTGCCGTTACCATGTTGGGAACGCCGGTGTCATGCAAGGCATCGTTTATATAACGCTCTGAAACATTGTTATGCACCGGGTTATTTGGCTCTCCATAAGGCGGCAATTCGGCAACCACCATTATTATCATATAAACCGACATCAAAATAACAGCCAAAGCAAAAAGTTTTTTTATTTTCAAGTTCATTCCCCTTTTCTGCTTGTGCGCAAAATAACAATCATCATTAAAACAGTCATACAAATTCCCGAGGCGGCCTCGGTAATCGCAAGGTCCGGAGTGTTCATTTGCAACCATAAAAGCGCCATGGTTAAGCTGTAAGCTCCGAATACGACTACTGCATGGAGAAGGTCTTTGATGAAATACATTGCCAAAGAAGCCGCAACCAAAATCAGCAAAAGAACCATTGTTCCATAGTCTGCAGCTATAAAGTTCATGTATTTACCCCCTCCTAATTTCCGTATTTTTTACAGGCTGTATTCCGCGTATCAACGCAGCTTTTGCGGTCAAATGCGTCATAGTGGGGTTTATCAACCAAAATAAAGACAGGGCTATTATCAACTTAAGGCGCAAAATCCATGTGGTGCTAAGCAGCAGCAGCCCCAATCCAATCAAACCCACCCCTAAGGTGTCTCCCATTCCCACCGCGTGCATACGGGTGTATGGGTCGGGAAATTTAAATAAGCCCAGCGTTCCAAGTCCAAAAAATGCAACAGAGCCAACAAAACAAATATAAGCAATTATTTTAAACATTTAATTAGTCTCCTTTCGGTCATTTGCAGGGTTTTCCAGCTTAGAAACTTTAAGCTTCCAATCGTCGTGGGTAACAACTTTAAGAACCCCAAGACCCCCCACAAATGCGCACAGCATAAATACAAATGCTACATCTATAATTCCAAAATCATCTCTTAGAAATGCCACCAGCAAAATTATCACGCTAATCTTACTGGTCAAGGCGTTAATTGATATCAGGCGGTCAATCAGCGTTGATCCGATTATTGCCCTTAGCAGCACTAACAGAACCAATATCATCAGACCGGTCAGTATGGCTAACATGTTCCGCCTCCTTTTTCATTTGATTTTCCAATTTTTTAATTTCGCTTATCATTCTCCAAGACGCCAAGTCAATGGCAGTTCTTTCTGTTAGGGCGTGTATAAAAAATTCACCCGTGTCGGGGTTGACATCAACCGTTATTGTTCCCGGGGTGATGGTAATGCAGGTGGCAAGCAGAACTCTGCCCCAATCGCTGTTAATCCCCGGCTTCATTACAACAAACACAGGCTTGGCGGGCGGGTTTGAAAACAGCATCGTTTTGGCAACTGCAATATTTGCGCCGATTACATAACCGCCCAACATTAAAAGACAACGAAATAAAATTAGCAATGCCCTAAAAGACAGCACAACCGGTTGCCGCGGACCGAGAACATGCCAAAACCAAGCGGTTATAAAGGCAAGAAACGCTCCAATCAATATATGCTGTAAATCAGGGTTTGAAGAAATAACTATCCAAAAAGCGAACAGTAAAATAAATAAAAACAATGTTCTTTTGCGCATGATGGCCTCCCTTTTCAAACTATGACAATTTGCAACAATAAAATACAAAAATGTCATCAGGTGCTCCCGGCGGTTTCCGGCACGCAATGAAAACAGCTGTGTTTATTTGCTTTCTTTGAGGCCTTTTTAACGGCGCTTTCTATTTTTGAATAGAACTTTGCGTTGCCGCATTTATCTGCTATACCCATTCTGTTTAGCATTTTCATAGGCGTGTGCCCAATCCCGCCTATATAAACCATCTTGCCTTTGTCCTCTAAATCCTTGATAAGGTCACGAAGGGCAAAAGCCCCCGTTTCATCAATAACGGGCACTTTTGAAAAATCTAAAACCAGTATGGATTTTTCAAAAAGCGAAGCTATGCGCTGTTTCATATTCTCAATGCCGGTAAAAAACAACGGTCCATGGAACGAAATTACATCAACATTGCAGTTTGTAATAAAATCCGCTCTTTTCGCATCTTGTTTGAGCTTTTTTTTACTGTTTGGCAGAAAAATTAGCTCAATAAGCGCAATAATGGCGGACAGGGCAACCCCCACAATTACCGCAACGGTCAAATCCTTCACAACTGTGCATACGGTTGTTACCGCTATAATCAACCCATAGCTAAAACGCGCAGACGGAATAAGCTTAATGCTTTTCCAATCGGCTGTTCGGACAGAGGCAACCATAAGTATTGCTGCCAGCGATGCCAATGGTATTCGTATTACAACGGGCTTAAACGCCAAAATCATAAGCAGCAGAAAAAAAGCATGTAAAACACCCGAAAGACGGGTTCGCCCGCCGCTGTAAACATTTGCGCCCGAACGGGCTACCGCCCCGGACACCGGTATGCCGCCAAGCAAGGATGATGTTATATTGCCCAAACCTTGCCCTATAAGCTCCCTGTTGCTGTTATGCTCAACCCCGAGCAAATCGTCCGTAACCTTTGCCGACAATAATGCCGAAATGCTGCCCAGCATAAAGATTGAAAAAGCCGGCGCAATTAAATAACCAAGCCTGTCAAAAGGCATGGCGGAAAGCATGAGTTTAGGTATTCCAAACGGCAAATTATTTACGGTAAAGGGGCTGTGGATAAACAGTTCGTTTGCAACCAAACCGAAAACCAACCCAACTAAAGATTCGGGCATTTTTTTAAAAAACCGCATTGAGATTACCATTGCAATTACCGTGATAACGGTGATGGGAATGGCATTTACGGCATCCCCCACCGCGGTCATGAAAAATAAAACGGAAACACCGTTTGCAAAGCCCGATATCACAGGCTGCGGTAAATAATTAACAAACCGACCCAGCCGCAACAAACCGAAAGAAACTTGCATTAAGCCTGCAATAGCTCCGACCAAGAGCATAGCGCCCACCCCATGTTGCTTAACAACACCGGCAAGCACAATCGTCATTGCGCCGGTGGGCCCCGTTATTTGCACATCGCACCCCCCAAACAGCGCAGCAATAAAGCCGCCGAAAACCGACGCATACAAGCCGGCAACCGCCCCTGCTCCGCTGGCAATCCCGAATGCCAAGCCAAGAGGCAATGCCACTATTGCCGCAGTCACCCCGCCCATTATGTCGCCGCGTAAATGACCCCAACTTTTTGTCACAAAAAAACCTCCGTTAAATAATTAGTTATATATAAAGCTTTTACTCTCAAAAAGCTTGCCAAATTAAAGACTGCAATATAACGATTATATCACTTTATATAAAAAAGTCAATTATAATGAATAACATCTGCTTTGAAGTTTTGAAATGAAATTGTAAGTAGAAAAAAAGGGTTTTTTGTGATAAAATCTGTAAAGGGTGATTTACTTGAAAAAAATAATTGCATACCTGTTTGTTTTTTTACTTACGATGATTTTTGCAAACGCCGTATCGGCGGAAAAAATATCGGTGGGTCTTTATTACGGAGAGTCCTCGCCGAGCGAGGTAGCGATTAATTGTGATGGGCAGGATTTAACCGTTAATCGCGAAGATATTTCTGAAGAGGGTTTGGTTTTTTCGTCATCTGATATAATAAAGGTAAATAATATTTCGTATAATGGAGATATAATAATTAAAAAAGATGCAAGCGGAAATATAACGGTGATAAATGAGGTTGAAATGGAGGATTATGTCTCATCCGTCATAGCAAAAGAAATGTCGCCAAGCTTTGAAAAAGAGGCGCTAAAGGCGCAGGCGGTATGTGCAAGAACATATGCCATAGCAAGCGTTGGACGGCATTCAATGTTCGATGTTTGCGCAACGGTGCATTGTCAGGTTTATGCAGGCGCTTCGTGTGCAGACGGAAAAACTGCCGATGCTGCCGAGCAAACAAAAGGCGAAATTCTTACATACAACGGGCAGCCTGCCCAAACGGTGTATTTTGCCGCAAGCGGGGGGTACACCGAAAGCGCAAAGTTTATATGGGGCTCTGACACGCCATACCTTACTGCGGTGTCGGACGAATTTGAAGATGCGGATTGTTATTTACATAAATGGACAAAAGAAATCTCTCCATCACAGATAACAAATATTTTAAGCTCAAAGGGATATAATATCGGTGAGGTCAAGGACATTAAAATTATAGAGCAAACGCCGAACGGAGTGGTACATAAGCTTAGCGTAATCGGCGACTTGGGTGAGGAGTTATTTAAAAACGAATGGTGCAGAATTTTGTTCGGAGGGTTGCTCCCAAGCCAAGCGTATAATATTTCTCGAGATGGCGCGGCTACGCTGAAAACATATTATGGCACCGTTTCCTTGTCTGATATATCCATCCTATCTGCCGACGGCTACACCCGCGGCGCCGCGGATACGCTTTATATAAAGGGCGGGTCGAATAGCACGGCGGTAACACCCGGTTTATCGGGCAATTTTGTTTTTACAGGGCGGGGCAACGGGCATTTGGTCGGGATGAGCCAAAACGGCGCAAACGGCATGGCGCGAGCAGGTTTTTCGTACGACGAAATTTTGACGCACTATTACAGCGGAACGGAGATTATAAGAATTGAAGATTAGCACTTTTGACTATACCCTGCCGCAAGAATTAATTGCGCAATCTCCCATTGCAAACAGGGATATGTCGCGCCTTATGCTGCTTGATAAAAAAACGGGCGAAATAAAACATGAGGTCTTTAAAAACATTGTAAATTATATAAACGAGGGTGACTGCGTTGTTTTTAACGACACTCGGGTTATACCCGCACGGCTGTTCGGAACAAAACAGGATACAGGAGCCAAAATCGAATTTTTGCTTTTAAACAGAAAAGAAACGGATGTTTGGGAGGTAATATTAAAGCCGGGAAAAAGAGCAAAGGCAGGCAGCAGGTTTGTTTTCGGAAACGGGCTGTCCGCCACCGTTTTAGATGTTGTAAACGAAGGCAACAGGCTGGTGAAGTTTGAGTTTGACGGGCTGTTTGAAAATGTGCTTGAAAAGGTTGGCAAGATGCCCCTCCCGCCGTATATTAACAAAAGCCTTGATGACAATGAGCGATACCAAACGGTATATTCTTGCAACAACGGGAGCGCCGCAGCGCCTACTGCCGGCTTGCATTTTACCGACGAGTTGCTTGATTCTTTGCAAAAAAAAGGAGTTAAAAAGGTGTTTTTAACACTTCATGTTGGGCTTGGCACATTCAGACCGGTCAAGGCGGAAACGGTCGATAAACATAAAATGCATTCGGAGTATTATTGCATTGATGAGGCGGCGGCGCAAACGATAAACGAAACAAAAGCAAACGGGAAAAAGGTTATTGCGGTTGGAACAACATCTGTGAGGACAATCGAAAGCGTTGCCCGGCAGGGCGTTGTTAAAGCGGGCGAGGGGCAGACGGATATTTTTATTTATCCGCCGTATAAATTCCAAATTATCGATAAGCTGATAACTAATTTTCATTTACCGAAATCCACACTTTTAATGCTTGTAAGCGCACTTGCCGGACGGGAAAATGTTTTATCCGCATATGAAAATGCAATAGCGGAAAAATATAGGTTTTTTAGCTTTGGAGATGCAATGTTTATACATTAAAAAGACTTATGCCAGTTCAAAGCAAATGTTTGATGGGAGTTTGCCATGTTTAAATTGTTAAAGCAAAATAAAAATGCAAGAAGGGGTGAATTTCATACCCCGCATGGGGTTATACAAACCCCTGTTTTTATGAATGTCGGAACGGCGGCCGCGATAAAAGGCGCTGTATCGGCGCCCGATTTGGCATCCTTAAAGTGTCAGGTGCAGCTTTCCAACACCTATCATTTGCATTTGCGCCCGGGCGAGGATGTTATAAATAAGCTGGGCGGACTGCACAAATTTATGAATTGGAACCGCCCGATATTAACGGATAGCGGCGGGTTTCAAGTGTTTTCCTTAGCCTCATTGCGCACAATAGAGGAGGAAGGGGTGCATTTTTCATCGCACATTGACGGGCAAAAAATTTTCATGGGTCCCGAGCAAAGTATGCAAATACAAAGCAAGCTTGCCTCAACCATTGCAATGGCGTTTGATGAGTGTATCGGAAACCCGTCAACACACGATTATGTTAAAGCTTCAAGCGAAAGAACAGTTCGCTGGCTTGGTCGATGTGCAGATGAAATTAGGCGGTTAAACAATTTAGAAAACACGATAAATAAAAAACAAATGTTGTTCGGTATAAACCAAGGCGGCGTTTATGAGGATATCAGAAAAGAAAATATGAAAGCGATAGCCAGCTTTGACCTTGACGGATATGCGATAGGCGGGCTTGCAGTCGGAGAAACCGCAGAGCAAATGTATAATATTATTGAAAATGTAGAGCCGCTTATGCCAAAGGGCAAACCGCGGTATCTTATGGGTGTGGGAACGCCGGAAAACATTATAGAGGCGGTTTCGCGCGGGATAGATTTTTTCGACTGCGTAATGCCGAGCAGAAATGCGCGCCACGCAACCCTGTACACATCATGCGGCGTAATTAACATTTTAAATGCAAAGTTTGAAACGGATGACCGACCCATTGACGAAAATTGCGATTGCCCAACATGCAAAAACTTTTCAAGAGCATATGTCAGGCATTTGTTTAAAGCAAAGGAAATGCTTGCAATGCGCCTTGCGGTAATGCATAATTTATATTTTTACAACACCTTGGCGGAGGAAATAAGAAAAGCCATTGAAGAAGATACTTTTGAGCAGTATAAAAAAGAAAAAACAGTTATTTTTTCGCGCCGTATATAGTTTAAGATAAGCAAGGCAAAAGGCGGCCCACAATTTGGTACGGCTTATTGACAATGATAATGACGATATGTATAATATTGCTATAATATGACTATGAAAATTGCGCTTGGGGAAAGCTCAAAAACCAAACTGTAAAGGATGGGAATCAGATGTCTAACTTAAAAAAAATATTGGAGTACATAGAAGAAAATGTTGATGTGCAGCAACGGGAAAAGGTTAAAAAAGGTGTTATAAAGGCATTAAACTTTGAAAACGAAAAACCAATTGCAACCGATGCAGGCATATCAAAACCTTTTAAACATCTTCCGTATAAAGAGACATTTTATGACATGAGGGCTATGCTGTATAATCAGCTCGTGCCAATCGCAAACAACATCGGTGCGGATGATTATATGGTTTACTCCATTAGGGCGAATTATGGAACAGGTATCCTTCCGTCTCTTTTTGGCGCCCAAAATAGGCTTGTGGATGATTACTCAATGCCATGGTGCGAGCACCTGTCAATGTTGCAGGTTGAAGAATGTATTGAGCAAGGCGTTCCAAACTTGAATATGGGCTTGGGCGGCAAGGTTATGGAAACTTATGAATATTACTCAGAAGTTTTGAACGGCTACCCCAATGCGAAAGATGCGATTGCGCTTTATCATCCGGATTTACAAGGTCCGTTTGATGTTGCGCATTTACTTTTTGGAAGTGAAATTTACCTAAAGTTATATGATGATTGTGAGCTTGTCCACCGTTTATTAAGCCTTGTAACAGAAACTTATATTGCTTTTATGAGGAAATACTTATCGTTGTTTGGCAATGAATTTGATGGTTACTGCCATCATTGGGGCACTATTCATAAAGGAAACATCGTTATAAGAAACGACTCTGCCGTCAATCTTTCGCTTGATATGTATAAAACCTTTGTTAAGCCCTATGATAATGAATTGTCAAGGGAGTTTGGCGGCGTCGCTATGCACTATTGCGGAAAGGATGAAGTGTGGTTGCCGGACATGATTCAAAATGCGGACATCTCGGGGATAAATTTTGGGTTCGTTCCGGGAAATGAATATGGTATCCCGTTTTTAAAATATGTAATGTCGCTTGCGAAAGAAAAAAAAGTGCCTGTTGTGGGTTATGGTCTAACAAAACAAGAATTAGACACGATAAAAGACACCGATTTAATACAAGGCGTTACATTTGCCGCATAAAATAGCGCTACAAATTTAATGGAGGAAGCAATCTGTGGAAAATAAATTGTGGTACAAACAACCTGCAAGGGTGTGGGAGGAAGCTTTGCCGATAGGCAATGGGCGCATGGGCGCTATGGTGTTTGGCGGCGTTGATATTGAAAGATTGCAAATAAACGAGGACACCCTTTGGTCAGGGTATGAAAAGGATACAACGAACCCAAACATGGCAAAGCAAATTCCAAAGGTTAGAAAGCTTGTTTTTGAAGGGAAGTATAAACAGGCTGAGGATATTATTGAAAGCGCAATGCTTGGCCCTTGGTCGCAAAGCTATCTTCCGTTGGGTAATTTGTATATTAAATCGTTAAAATCAAACAAGCTGACAAATTACAAACGAGAGCTTGATATTGAAAAGGCGGTTATTTCCGTCGAATATGGGCTTGGCGGGTCGGGCTCTGTTAACCCGGCTGATATTAGGGCAAGCAACACGCCTTTATTTAGGCGTGAATATTTTGTTAGCGCCGTGCATGGCGTTATTGTTATGCGAATCACATCAAACCTTCCAAAAAGTATAAGTATTTCCGCATTTTTAGATAGCGAAATTATTTCAAACTCTGCCGCGCTTGCGGACGGACGCTTGACCGTCTCGGGAAGCGCTCCAAGCCATGTTGAACCGAGCTATGTTCAGCCATACCACAAGGGATTTAAAGGTCCGGTTATTTATGATGACAGTAAAAATACCATTAAGTTTTGCGCAATGGCAAAAGCGGTGCATGTCGGCGGAACTTTAAGCGTAAATTCAAATAAAGTTGAAATAATTGAAGCGGATGAGGTGTTGTTTATAATTGCCGCCCATACGGATTTTAAAACTGACGGCAACATTGAACTTAAATGTAAAGGCGATATTGACAACGCCTTAAAAGTTGGCTATGAAGGCTTGCTGCAAGCCCATGTGTCGGATTATCAGTCTTATTATAACCGGGTGACTCTTGATTTGGGCGGAGAAAATAATGACCTTCCAACCGATGCGCGGTTAAATAATGTTAAAAATGGGAATTTGGATGTTGGGCTTGAGGAATTATTGTTTAATTACGGCAGGTATCTGCTAATTTCATCGTCAAGACCGGGCTCACAGCCGGCTAATTTACAGGGAATTTGGAATCACGAGGTGCGTCCGCCATGGAGTTGCAACTTAACATTAAATATAAATGCGCAAATGAACTATTGGCCGGCTGAAACATGCAACCTTGCGGAATGTCACTTGCCGTTTTTGCAGGCGGTAGGCGAAATGTGCGAAAGCGGAAAAATAACGGCGCAAAAAAATTATAATATGAAGGGTTTTGCCGTCAATCATAATTGCGACATTTGGCGTTTGACAACTGCTGTCGGAGGTAAGGCAAAGGCGTCATACTGGCCTATGGGCGGTGCTTGGGCGGTTAGGCATTTGTTTGAGCATTATGAATTTAATAATGATATCGGCTTTCTTCGGGATACTGCCTTCCCCATTATGAAAGAGGCGGCGTTATTTATTATTGACTGGCTGGTTGAAGATAACGAAGGGCATTTAGTAACAT
>Ga0265293_10011500_pt1 | contig 12017 bp, 14 predicted proteins | sample Munlanlewell138R_FD_192505 | JGI IMG/M metagenome (GOLD analysis project Ga0265293, IMG submission 192505) | Leachate microbial communities from a municipal landfill in Southern Ontario, Canada - Leachate well 138R | ecosystem: Engineered > Solid waste > Landfill > Unclassified | place: Canada... | reverse complement strand
CACTCTTGTAGGCGGCAATCCCGCCGGACACCCCGATGAGGACGCGCTTATTGGAAAGTTCAAACATGCCGGGAGTTTACCACCGCGGGGCGGGAGTGAGGAGTGAGGCCTGGGGAGTGAGGCGTGAGGCGTGAGGCGTGAGGAGTGAGGAGTGAGGCGTGAGGAGTGAGGCGTAAAACCCATGATAGCCACGGAAACACACGGAACAACACGGAAAACATTATCAGGCCTCTGGCTAATCCGTCGTTGTGAGGCGCACAGTGCCGGGACAATTTCCAGCCGACTGATTCTGCGTTACGAGATTGCCACGCTTCGCTCGCAATGACGGAAATATTCGACCGATTCAGGGTTTTTCTAGGGTAAAAACGGGGGAGGCCAGGACGCCGGGCGGCCCGATTGAAGCAGCCGGGTCACTTGCAGGGCCTTTAGCACGAACATTTTCCGTGTTGTTCCGTGTTGTTCCGTGTGTTTCCGTGGCAAAAATAGTTTTTCCTCACGCCTCACGCCTCACTCCTCACGCCTAACGCCTCACACCCAGCTATGCTGTAGATGCTCCACACCCACCGACAACAAGGAGGTTGTCCATGTCCATCCGCCACTGGCCGGCGGCCGAACGGCCGCGCGAGAAATTGCTCGCCCGCGGCTCCGAGAGTCTCTCGGATGCCGAACTGCTCGCCATCTTCCTGCGCACCGGCACCGCCGGGCGCAATGCCGTCGAACTGGGCCGCGAACTGCTGGAGCAACATGGCGGGCTGCGCGCCTGCCTGGATCTGTCGCCGGCACGGCTCCAGGCCTGCCGGGGCCTGGGAACGGCCACCGCGGCGCTGCTGCACGCCGCGCTCGAACTGGGGCGTCGTTATCTGCTGGCCGATCTGCGGCGCGGCGACGCCCTCACCAACCCCGATGCCACCCGGCGGTTCCTGCAGGCCCGGCTGCGCGGCTACCCCCACGAGGTCTTCGCCTGCCTGTTCCTGGACAACCGGCACCGGGTCATCGAGTACGAGGCCCTGTTCCGTGGGACCCTGGACGGGGCCAGCGTCCACCCGCGCGAGGTCGTCAAGACGGCACTGGCCCACAATGCCGCCGCCGTGATCCTGGCCCACAATCACCCGTCCGGGGTCGCCGAGCCCAGCCAGGCCGATCTGCACCTGACCCGGCGTCTGCGCGACGCCCTGGGCCTGGTGGACATCCGGGTCCTGGACCACCTGGTGATCGGCGACGGCGAGGCGGTCTCCTTCGCCGAGCGCGGGCTGCTCTAGGAGCCTGCCGGACGTGGGGCTCCAGGATCCGGCCTGGCGCCGGCGGGTCTGCGACTTGTCTGGGCCCGGACCATCTGACATAATGCGCCGCTCTGTGGGTCCCAGGCCGGCTTGGCCGGGCGCCCGACCCGATGGAATTCTAAGGATTTGCAGCCATGTCCAGAGTCTGCCAAGTGACTGGGAAGCGGCCGACCACCGGCAACAACGTCTCCCACGCCAACAACAAGACGCGGCGCCGTTTCCTGCCCAACCTGCACAAGCACCGGTTCTGGGTGGAGAGCGAGAACCGCTTCGTGCGCCTGCGCCTGACTGCCAGGGCCATGCGCATCATCGACAAGAAGGGTATCGACACGGTCCTGGCCGACCTGCGCGCCCGTGGCGAAAAGGTCTGAGGTGAGACATGGCTAAGGGTGCACGCGACAAGATCAAACTGGTATCGAGCGCCGGTACCGGTCACTACTACACCACCACCAAGAACAAGCGCACGACGCCAAACAAGCTCGAGATGCGCAAGTACGACCCGGTGGTGCGCAAGCATGTGCCGTATAAGGAAGCCAAGATCAAGTAACGATCTTGCCCTCCCGCAGACACAGAACCCGGCCTCGGCCGGGTTTTTTATTGGATGGATCCACTTCTACCGCAACGGCGCGCAAAATCGTCTTGGCCGCAAAACCAAAAACCAGAACTTTTACCGCAAAGGACGCGAAGGCGCGCAAAGGGATTTCTGGAATGAATTCAAAACCACATTGGCCACGGAAATACACGGAATGCAAAACCCGCTGTATCCCCATCTTCCGTGTATTTCCGTGTGCTTCCGTGGCTGAAATACATTTTGGGTTTACTACTCGTTAATGATTTTCCTTTGCGCGCCTTTGCGTCCTTTGCGGTAAAAGTGCCTTGCGATTTCCTTCGCGCGCCTTTGTGCCCTTTGCGGTAGAAATACGGGTTTTACGCCCGTACCGCCGGTCCGCCGGTGCGGGCGTTCAGGTAACGGGGGTCGGCGCCGATAAGCACCCAGGACCGCCAAGTGATCTCGGAAGATCAGTTGTTTCAATTACATAACAATCCGGGACCGTGATTGCGGACACAGCAGCATGCAGGACATCTACATCGGGCGACAGCCCATCTTCGATCGCGACCTCCAGGTCTACGCCTACGAACTCCTGTTCCGCAGCGGCAACCTGAACCAGGCGGCCTGCCCCGATGCCCCGTTCGACGGGGATCGCGCGACCTCCCAGGTCATCATCAATACCTTCATCGAGCTGGGGCTGGAGCGGGTCGTCGACAATCGTCATGCGTTCATCAACCTGACACGCGCCTTCGTCACCGCACCGGCGCCACTGCCGTTTCCCCGCGACCGGGTGGTGCTCGAGATCCTCGAAGACATCGAACCCGACGCCGAAGTCCTTGCCGGCTTGCGGGCGCTCACCGACCAGGGCTACCGGGTGGCGCTGGACGACTTCGTCTTCCGCGAGGGCCGGCAGGCACTGCTGGAGCTGGCGCACATCGTCAAGGTCGATCTGCGGATGGTCCCGCGCGATGAACTGTCGGCTCAGGTCACGCTGCTGCGTCGCCACGACGTCAGCCTGATCGCCGAGAAGGTCGAGACGCGCGCGGACTTCGAGTACTGCCGGGAACTCGGCTTTGATTATTTCCAGGGCTATTTCCTGTCCAAGCCGAACATCGTCCAGGGTCGACAGCTGGCCCCCAACCGGCTCCCCGTCCTGCAGCTGCTCGCCCGCGTGCAGGACCCGCAGGCGGAGCCTGGCGATATCGAGCAGCTCATCGTCCAGGACGTGGCCCTGAGCTACAAGCTGCTGCGCTACATCAACTCGGCGTTCTTCGCGCTGCCGAAGAAGGTCGACTCCATCCGTCAGGCGATCGTCTATCTCGGCACCCGCGCCATCCGCACCTGGGTGAGCCTGCTGGTGGTCGCCGGCCTGGACAACAAGCCCGCCGCGCTGGTCACGCAGGCCATGCAGCGCGCCCGGATGTGCGAACTGCTCGCGCAGCGTGCGCAGCGTCGGCAGCCCGACATCTATTTTACCGTCGGCCTGTTCTCGCTGCTGGAGGCATTGATCGACACGCCCCTGGAGACCACCCTCGACACCCTGCCGTTCACCGACGACATCCGTGCTGCCCTGCTGCGACAGGAAGGCCCCTATGGGGAGGCGCTCGCCTGCACCCTGGCGTACGAGCACGGCCGCTTCGACCAGGCGCACTTCGACCGGCTCGGTCCGGCCGAGATGACCGACGTCTACCTCGCCGCGATGCACTGGGCGGATCAGTCGGCGAACGCCCTGGCCGGGTAGCCCAGCGCTCAGACGGCACGCGTGGCCAGCCAGATGACGTGCCGCGCACCCCGCTTGCCGGCATGCGCGCGCACCCGCGTCTCCTCCACCGCGAAGCCGATCTTGCGTAAGCGCTGCGCGAACGCCGGCTCGGGACCGGCCGACCACACCGCCAGCACACCGCCCGGCCGCAACGCCGCATAGGCCGCCGCCAATCCCTCCAGGCCATAGAGCCAGTCGTTGGTTTGGCGCGTCAGACCCTCGGGGCCATTGTCGACATCCAGCAGGATGGCGTCGAACCCGTTCCGTTCGGCGCGCATGACCAGGCCGACGTCCTGCTCGCACACCTGCACACGCGCGTCGTCGAGTGGCCGCCCCGCCAGGTCCGCCAGCGGCCCACGGTTCCACGCCACCACCGCCGGCACCAGTTCAGCCACCACGATCTCGGCCGCCGCGTCGAGCTGCGTCAGGGCGGCGGCCAGTGTATAGCCCATGCCCAGACCGCCGATCAGTACCCGCGATCGTGCCTGTCCGCGCAAGTGGGCGCAGCCGGACCCGGCCAGCGCGTCCTCTGAGCCGTGGACGCGACTGTTCATGAGTTCGCAGGTGCCGGCCTTGATGGAGAATTCGTCGCCACGCCGGTACAGGCGCAGCTCTCCCGACGCACGACCGGGGATACGGGCGGTGTCGAGCAACACCCAGGGCGTCATGCGGTGCCCAACCGGCGATGGGTAATGAGAATCCGTGCCGGCAGAGGCACGACCGCCCGCGGCCCCCTGTCCGGCGTCGGTCCGAGATGGCAGGGCATCCACAGCTGGCGGCGGCCGAGCGGCCGCACCACTCGGTGTCGCTCGACGTTTTTCATGCATCCGATCCTGACAGAGTACGAGTGGCCAGTGTAGCCAGCGGCGACCCGGGGCGTCGAGGGACAGCGCAGCGCACGGCCGGCACACCCCGGGCCGCCACACTCTCTCAGCTCGTCTGCACTTGAAACCTGCCCGGACTGGGCTAGGTTTTGATAACAGGGACAGGATGCGCTCTTGGACGGCTGCCGACCGCCGAACCAGGAGGGGCATTCTGGGCGCAACGCCGGCGTGATGCACTGGCAGCGGCGTTATCCCGAATTCATCCCGGCGACGCATGTGCAATTCCGTTCCCGGTCGAACCGACAGTCAGAGAGGTGGGAGATGCAGAGACAGCGACTGCTCATACAGGTGGCGATCACCGCCCTGCTGGTGACCCTATCCCCGCTGATCACCGCGGCCGCCCCGCAGCAGGCGAAGGCGGCGGAAGAATGTCCACCGATCGGTGACGAGGCCGTGACGGATGCCCGGCTGGAATCCCAGCTCAGCACGACCTTTGCCCTGAACACCGTGCTGCACGATCAGCCCATCGAGGTCGACGTCAAACGCCGCGTCGTCTATCTGTTCGGTGCCGTGGACAATGACATCAAACGCGAACTCGCCGCACTCATCGCAGCGAACACCGACGGCGTCAAGGACGTCCAGATGCTTCTGGAGGTCGACCCCGACGCCGCGACCCGGAAGAAGGCAGAGCGGATCCCACCCGAGCCTTCCGCACCCGGCACGCTGGAGCGGAGTCGCCCGGAAATGGGTCGCTACATGCGCGCCGTGGCCGACGCCACCACCACCGCACTGGTGAAGACACGCCTGATGCGCAGCGAACATGCCCACGGGATCGGCATCAACGTCGTTACCAAAGACAGTGTCGTCACCCTGAACGGCGATGTCGGAACGGAGGCTGTCCGTGCGCTCACGATCGAACTGGCCCGCAGCACGCGAGGGGTCGCGGACGTGGTGAGCCACCTGACCGTAAACGGCCAGCCGGTTGGGGGCATGGACACGGCAGCGCCCGCGCAGTGAAGCTAAAAAACTCACTTCAGCCACGGAACAACACGGACAAGACCATACGCTTCACACAACCACGCTCCTCACCCGCCAGGGATGAGCCGGAGCTTTGCGGCGCTGGTTTATCGCAGTGTCTTCCGTGTGCTGCCGTGGCAAATGCGGATTCTGAGATGAATGCACGCTGATCGGCCGTCCGGGGGCGCCCGCTACACCCGTCCTGTCTGCCTGCGCACATCCAATCGCACGGTCGCGACCATTGCGGTCGACGTCGGCACCCCCATCGACTTAGATACGCCCCTCGGCCTCCCGGTGCCGGTGCGGTACGATAACGCTGCCAGCACGCGCTGGCGCGGGAGACACTGCGCATGAAGACGGCGATCTATCCGGGCACCTTCGATCCCATCACCCACGGACACACCGACCTGGTGCAGCGGGCGGCGCGGTTGTTCGACCGCGTCATCGTCGCCATCGCCGCGAACCCCGGCAAGACACCGGCCTTTCCGCTGGCGCGACGCGAGGAACTGGCGCGCACGGCACTCGGCGGTATAGCCCGGGTCGAGGTCTGCAGCTTCGACTCGCTGCTGGTGGACTTCGCCGCCCGGCATGGCGCCAACATCATCCTGCGCGGCCTGCGGGCGGTATCGGATTTCGAGTACGAGTTCCAGCTCGCCAGCATGAATCGCCAGCTCGCGCCCGCCATCGAGACCGTCTTCCTGACCCCATCTGAGCAGTATGCCTTTGTTTCTTCTAGTCTTGTGCGGGAAGTTGCGATGCTGGGCGGAGACGTCTCACATTTCGTCCACCCGGCCGTCATGGCTGCATTGCGCGCCGGCCTCCGGTAGTATTACCGGCAGCTTATACGCATTGCGGCTGCCGTCCGCGGGAGAGAACCATGGCCCTGATGATCACCGACGAATGCATCAACTGCGATGTCTGCGAGCCCGAGTGCCCGAATGGCGCCATCTCGCAGGGTGACGAGATCTACGTCATCGACCCTGACCTGTGCACCGAGTGCGTCGGCCACTTCGAGACCTCGCAGTGCGTGGAGGTCTGCCCGGTCGACTGCATCCCCCTGGACCCGAACCGCGTCGAGACGCGGGAGCAGCTCATGGCCAAGTACGAACACCTGATGGCAGTGGCCAAGGAGGCCTGATGCCGACCGGCCGCCCGCCGCACCGCTCACGCATCCCTGGAGGGCCCCTGAACGGGGCCCTTCTGCTGTGGGGTTGCCTGTTCGCCTGGATCGCGGCCCCGTTAACCGCCGGGCCGCAGCCGCCCGCCGCCGCCATCGCCAGCGCGCACCCGCTGGCCACCGAGGCCGGTTTCGAGGTGCTGGCGGCGGGCGGCAATGCCTTCGACGCGGCGGTCGGCGTCAGCGCCGCGCTGGCCGTGGTCGAACCCTACAGCTCCGGCATCGGTGGTGGCGGCTTCTGGCTGCTGCATCGCGCAGCCGACGGCTTCGAGACCATGCTCGACGGCCGCGAGCGCGCCCCACTGGCAGCGCACCGCGACCTGTATCTGGACGCCCAGGGCGAGGTCATCGCCGGCCGCTCCATCGACGGCGCACGCGCCGCCGGCATCCCCGGTGAGCCGGCGGCGCTGGCGCATCTGGCCACGCAGTACGGACGGCTGCCGCTCGGTGTGAGCCTGGCGCCGGCTATCCGCCTGGCGCGTGAGGGCTTCCAGGTCGATGCCCTGTACCGGCGCTATGCAGGTTTCCGGCAGGCCGCCTTGGCACAATCCGCCGCGGCGGCCCAGCTGTTCCTGGTGGACGGCGAGCCGCCACCCCTCGGCCACCGCCTCGTGCAGACCGAACTGGCAACGACGCTCGCCACGCTGGCACGCGATGGCCACGACGGTTTCTATAAAGGTGATATCGCCGCGCGCCTGGTCGCGGGCGTGCGCGCCGGCGGCGGCATCTGGACGACGGAGGACCTCGCCGCCTATCGCGTCGTCGAGCGCGAGCCGCTGCGCGGTGAGTACGGCGAGCTGCGCATCACCACCGTAGCGCCACCCTCCTCCGGCGGTGTGGTGCTGCTGACGGCACTCAACATCCTCACCGGCTACGACGTGGAGACACTGGATGCGGCTACCCGTACCCACGTGATCGTCGAGGCCCTGCGCCGCGCCTACCGCGACCGCGCCGAATACCTCGGCGATCCGGACTTCGTCGCCATGCCCATCACGCGGCTGATCCACCCGTTCTACGCCGCCGGCCTGCGCGCCTCGCTGCGCCTCGACCGCGCCACGCCCAGTGCCAGCCTGCGCGGCACGCAGCCGGCGGTCGATGGCCCGCACACCACGCACTTCTCTATCCTCGATGCCGAGGGCAACCGCGTCGCCGCCACTCTCAGTATCAACTACCCCTTCGGTGCGGCCTTCGTGCCGCCGGGCACGGGCGTGCTGCTGAACGACGAGATGGACGACTTCTCGGCCAGGCCCGGCACGCCCAATGCCTACGGCCTGGTCGGCGCCGAGGCCAACGCCATCGCACCCGGCAAGCGCATGCTGTCGTCGATGACACCGACCTTCCTGGAGCGCGACGACCAGGTCGCCATCCTCGGCACGCCCGGCGGTTCGCGCATCATCAGCATGGTCCTGCTGGGTACACTGGAGTTCGCCGCCGGCCGGCCGGTGACGGACTGGGTGAGTCGGCCGCGCTTCCATCACCAGTATCTGCCCGATGTCATCCAGTTCGAACCGGGCGCCTTCGACGCGGATCTGCAGCAGGCACTGGTCACACGCGGCCACCGGCTCGCGCCGCTCGATCACCCCTACGGCAACATGCAGGCCATCCTCTGGGACCGGCAGGCCGACACGGTGACTGCTGCCAGCGATCCGCGCGGCGCGGGGCTGGCGGAGGTCCGCAGCACCGGCTTGCTCTCTGTAACCACGAAGGACACGAAGTGATGTTCGAACAATGCGAGATCGGTGCTGGATTGCATGGAGCGAAGGCGTCGTCCTATGACACAGACACCCTCTCATTTGCGCATACCGAGTGTTCCTTTGTGTCCTTGGTGGTTAACACCCGCAGAGCCAAATAGCCACTCAGCTCGACGTGACTTGCTCTCTAGAACCACGAAGGACACGAAGTGATGTTCGAACAATGCGAGATCGGTTCTGGATTGCATGGAGTGAAGGCGTCGTCCTATGACACAGACACCCTCTCATTTGCGCATACCGAGTGTTCCTTTGTGTCCTTGGTGGTTAACATCCACAGAGTCAAATAGCCACTCAGCTCGACGTGACTTGACCTCTAGAACCACGAAGGACACGAAGTAATTTTCGGATGATGCGAGATCGGTTCTGGACTGCATGGAGCGAGGGTGTCGTCCTATGACACAGACACCCCCTCATTTGCGCATACCGAGCATTCCTTTGTGTCCTTGGTGGTTAACATCCACAGAGTCAAATAGTCACTCAGCCCGTTTTGAAAGGAAGCCGCTGTATGCATAGCCTCTGGAACGACGCCGAAGCCTCCCAGTATCCCGGCGACCTGGGCCAGCGCGTCTACAGCTCGCGCCTGCTGGGGCGTGACAAGACGCTGGTGCTGCATGGTGGCGGCAACACCTCGGTGAAGATCCGCGAGACCAACCTTCTGGGCGAGGAGGAGGACATCCTCTATGTGAAGGGCAGCGGCTGGGATCTGGAGTTTATCGAGGCCGGCGGTTTCGCGCCGGTACGTATGGCGCATCTGCTGCGGCTGGCGGAACTGCCGCTGCTGTCCGATCCGCAGATGGTCAACGAACTGCGTACCCACATGACGGATGCAGCCGCGCCGACGCCCTCGGTCGAGGCCATCCTGCACGCCATCCTGCCCTATAAATACGTCGACCACACCCACGCCGATGCCGTCGTCACCCTGTGCAATACTCCGGGCGGTGCGCAGCGTATCCGCACGCTCTACGGCGACCGGGTGGTCGTCATCCCCTATATCATGCCCGGCTTCGACCTGGCGCGGCTGTGCGCCGAGATCTTCCCGCGCGAGCGCAATGCGGGCACGATCGGCATGGTGCTGATGAACCACGGTGTGTTTTCCTTCGGTGGCAGCGCGCATGAGGCCTACGCGCGCATGCTCGAGCTGGTGTCGCTGGCCGAGGCCGAACTGCAGGCGCGCGATGCCTGGACACTGGACTGGAACCCGGCCGTAAAACAGACCGGCCCGCTGCGCCTGGAGCTGACCGACCTGCGCCGGCGACTGTCCGACATGATCGGTGCCCCGGTGATCCTGCACAGCGTACGCGACGACCAGGCACTGGCCTTCGCACAGCGCGCGGACCTCGACGACATCACGCAGCAGGGACCGGCCACGCCGGACCACGTCATCCGCACCAAACGCGTCCCCCTGCTGGGGCGTGACCTCGATGCCTACGCCGAGGCCTACCGGCACTATTTCGAGACGCACGCGCCACAGGCCCGCGATCCCAAGACCATGCTCGACCCGGCACCGCGCGTGATCCTCGATCCGGCCTTCGGCCTGTCCACCGTCGGCCGCAGCGCGCAGGACGCCTTCATCGTGCGCGACATCTACCGGCACACCATTGACACCATCGCCCGCGCCACGCGCCTGGAGCGCTACCAGGCGTTGCCGGCGCGCGACTACTTCGACGTGGAATACTGGGACCTGGAACAGGCCAAGCTGCGCAAGGGCGGCAGCGCACCCATGTTCACCGGTGAGGTGGTGCTGATCACCGGTGCCGCCTCCGGCATCGGCCGCGCCTGTGTGGATGCCTTCCTGGCGCGCGGCGCCGCGGTGGCCGGCCTGGATATCACCCCGGGCGTGGCACGGGTGAGCGACCGGGCGGCCTATCTCGGTCTGGTGTGCGACGTCACCGAGCCCGCCGAACTGGAGGCGGCGCTGGAGCGTACCGTGCTGCAGTTCGGCGGCCTGGACATGCTGGTCCTCAATGCCGGCGTGTTTCCGGGCGGCCGCTCCATCGCCGAACTGGAGACGCGCGAGTGGGAGCGGGTGCTGCGCGTGAATCTGGACGCCAACCTCGCTTTGCTGCGCCTCACCCACCCACTGCTGAAACTCGCCCCCCGCTCGGGCCGTGTCGCGGTGATTGGCTCGAAGAACGTCGCCGCACCCGGTCCCGGTGCAGTCGCCTACTCGGCCTCGAAGGCGGCACTGCTGCAAATGATGCGCGTCGCGGCATTGGAATGGGCCGCCGACGGCATCCGCCTGAACGCCCTGCACCCGGACGCCGTGTTCGACACCGGCATCTGGACGCCAGAGGTGCTGGAGGCGCGCGCCGCGCACCACGGCCTGACGGTGGAACAGTACACGCGCCGCAATCTGCTCAAGACCGAGATCCGCGCCCGCGATGTCGCCGAACTCGCCGCCGAACTGTGCGGGCCGCTGTTCGCCAAGACCACCGCCGCGCAGATCCCGATCGACGGCGGTGACGCCCGGGTGGTATGAACGCACGGCGGCGGTCCGGGGCATGACCACCGCCATCCTCGCCGATCTGCTGGTGCTGCTGCACCTCGCCTTCATCCTGTTCGTGCTGTTCGGTGGCCTGCTCGTGCTGCGCTGGCGCAGGCTCCTGTGGCTGCACCTGCCGGTGGTCGCCTGGGGCGCGGCCATCGAGTTCGTCGGCTGGGTGTGTCCGCTGACGCCACTGGAGAACCGCCTGCGCGCCGCCGCCGGTGATGCAGGCTACGGCGGCGGCTTCATCGAACACTATCTGATCCCGCTGATCTACCCCGCAGACCTGACCCGCGAGCTGCAATGGCTGCTGGGTGCAGTAGTGCTCGTCGTCAATGCAGTCGTGTACTGGCGGGTGCTGCGGGGGCGACCAAAAAACAGGTGATGGCCACGGAAGCACACGGAAAAACACGGAAGGTGGTGCGACGGTGGGTTTTGCTGTCTGTGTATTACGGCGAGGCGCGGGGAAACATGGATGTCGTGGCGTATTTTCATGGCCCCGGCGGTGGGCCGAGGAGTTCGATGCGCTGGGGGTCGAGGACGCGGTAGTGCGGCACGGCGAGGTTCTGCTGCCGCGCGGTGCGTGGGCCGCGGTAGAGGCGGCCGGCGGTATCGTAGAGCGAGCCGGTGCAGGGTTCGGTGAAACCACCGTACCAGGCGATCCCGGGCCGGGGCTGTTTGTTCGCAGGCAGCGACCGTACCTGACAGCCGCGGTCGGTGTCGGTGGGGAGGAAGACGAAGACTGTCTCCAGATGGGCGCGTGTCCGGGTGCGCAGCGCATCCGGCTGGCGGCTCTCTTGTGACTGCGGATCGTACAGCTCGTTCTCCACCCGTGCCAATCCGGCCAGTTCATGGTCACTGCGACGATAGATCGCCACCGGCCCACCCGGCCAGCCGTCGACACGGAGCAGCTCCCCCGGCGGCAGCCCCGCCAGATCGATCACGCGCGCCCAGTGTCCAAACGGTCGCCCGCCATCGGTCTGCCCCACGCCATCACCGGGCAGCAGCCCTGCGACGAACGGATACACGGCGAAGCCCAGCCCGAGCAGCGCGAGCACCTTGACGGTGCGAACCAGCAGCAGGCGGCGCGCGTTCATCGCTGGCAGTGCGTGCAGTAGAAGCTGGAGCGCTGGCCGATGCGCAGGCCGCGCAGCGGTGCACCGCAGGTGTG
>Ga0265293_10011499_pt1 | contig 12018 bp, 9 predicted proteins | sample Munlanlewell138R_FD_192505 | JGI IMG/M metagenome (GOLD analysis project Ga0265293, IMG submission 192505) | Leachate microbial communities from a municipal landfill in Southern Ontario, Canada - Leachate well 138R | ecosystem: Engineered > Solid waste > Landfill > Unclassified | place: Canada... | reverse complement strand
TTGGTTACATCGTAGAACAGGAGGGTAGAATCTCTATCATAGAACTCAACCATCTTACGGTGTAATTGCTGTAGCAGATCTTTTTGCCAATCAGGGTAGATACTTAGGGCGTGGTAGATGTCGTTTAAGGAGAAATCCATCTTATCAAAATATTGTCCTTTGTTTAGCCAGGATGCCCTTTTAGAATCTGGAACTAAAATCCTTTCAAATACAAGCAGTTTCATCACATTCGTTAGGTTGTACTTACACTCCAAGTACTTACGTCTGTCATCAATGAACTGGTTAATACCTAGAAGGTGGAAGATTTGGCTAATAGCAGCGTAACCAATATTTTTCACACAATTGTAGGCACAAGTCTCCTCATTAAAAGGTAGAATAGCTTCAGGCTCTAGTATAACCGTTATTGGTTTAATTCCCTCTTGCATCTCTTTGGTCTTTTCTTTAGCTATTTTCTTAAAGTGTGCTATTGGGTCATCGTAGAGATGGGTAAATTCATCAACAAACCCGATACGTTCGATGGTACGCTGTTTAACCTTACCATTTTCTCTGTATGACTCTGCATAGTACATAAGGACTCTACCGTCTTTATTTTTGGGAGCAGTTTGGACAAACATATAAATTTCTCCTCTTTCTAACATTATACCCCAACTGCTAAGACTTTACAAAACAATACTAATATATTCTTTTTAAAAAGTTGCAAATAGACAAAAAAAGAACCCCTCAGGGCTCTAGAACTAATGTTTACTAAGATTAGGGACTATCTATAAGTGAAAAGACCGGAGACTCTCAAATAACTTTAAACGAAGTTATTAAACTTTACAAAAATCCGTTAGCAAAAAATAAATAAAATAATAAAGTGATTTTTTCTTGACCATTGGTTTTCCTATTGGTAGACTAAAGACAGACAGCTAACTTGTGAAGGAACAAAGCTGGGTTGCCGAATGGCAGTAAGACTTTTTAAGTTGAGAATCCCTTGCTCCTGGGGTTAGCTATTTTTTTTGGGTTTTCAGTTTTTGTCGAATTTCAGTGCAAATTTCTGGTTCCTGCTTTATTGACTCTATAATAAAATCGACAGTTTTTGATGAATATGAAAACGTAGGTGTTTTATTAATTGTATTAGTAAAACAGAAGTTGGGATTACCTTTAATATCAAAATATTTATTGAAATCTTTAAAATTGCCACTAGTAAAATTCAAACAAAGACCTGCTCTTCTAAGTCCTTTATTTACTACCTCCAGCAATCTCTTTACATTATATGGATGGGTATTATTTGGATTCTGAATCTCTTTTATAATAGTACAGTTACCATCTACCTCTTCATCATCCTTTGCAAGTCTAAATTTTGGAACAATCTCGGTGTGTTTTTTTGTTAACTTAAGTTCTTGTTGGATGACAATTGAGAAACGATCACTATTTGTGATTCGAGTAAGTTCAGCTATTGAAGATTGAGTTTTTACTAATTTGTTATAGATATTTTGTGAGTATCTGGACTGAAAATCTTTATCTAATAGAGGAGAAGCTGCTACAGCAAGGTTTATAAAATGGACTGGAATTTGCGTTGATATATCTATAGAGTGAAATTCAAGAAGTTTATCGGCAAAGTTATAAGAACAAGCTTGGAATAATGGGACATAGAGGAACTCATATTCCTGAGTAATAAAATGGGTACTAGTGTTTCTAAGTTCTATAATCTTCTCTAGGTTTTTCCTTAGAGGATCTTGATCATTGGTGAAAACAATTTTGATGCAATTTTCCAGAGAAATTGTTCTTGTGTCGCTTTCTTTATAATAAATTTCATTTTCTCCAGAATCTTTTATAATTTTTGCTTTTAACATAAGTTCCCAAGCATTACACACAAAAAAAGCAAACCCTTCTACTCTGTATTTGAGAGTTGGCTTATTGTACAGTTCTATTGCCATGATAAATGCTTCTTGAGATTTATTCAAAAGCTGGCTACAAATCTTTTCTTCCATTTCTGTCATAAGTTCACCTCATACTAAAATTATACACGAGGGAGTCATTTTCACAAAGGTTCTATTTATTGTTTTTATGAGAGAAAAGTGAGTACTAAATTGCTTATGATTAGTATTTTACTCCTAGGCCAATAAATGGGCTGATTATTAAATCAGTACCTATTAAAGGAGTTGAGTTGTAGTCAAAATTAACACCAAACTGTAAAAATGAGCTTTTATGAAAATTGTAGTTATATCCTAAATCAGAACTCAAACTTGTGTGCAGTATATATATATTATATTTATTTTCGTCACCTCGATAAATTATTTCGTATGCTCTAAGTCCCAAGCCAATACTCCAAAAAAAGGTTGCTTTGGGGCTAAGTCGCAATTTATATACCGGACCAATCACACTTCTACCCAAAATTACTGTTTCTGCTTTTTCAGTACCAGAACTAAAAACATATCCATCTATGTCGTGAAAATCCATCTCTCCCTTAATAGGAACTTGAAATATTGTTCGGAGGTGAATACCTAATGGCTTTTCATTGAAAAAACAGGAAAGTCCGAGGGAAATGCCAAATTCATCTGTGATAAAGCCATCAAAATCTGAATTTTTTTGTTCTCCAACTAGATGAGTATATTCAGAGCCGATAGTGCTTAAAAACTCACACTTCCCAGCACCATTTAGCAATAAAGTAAAAAAAATAAATAAAACAAAACATAACCATCTTCTCATAACTAAATCTAACAATCTATTACAGTTAAAAGCAACTTTTAAAAGTTGAAGATTTACTAAACCTTAGGTTTTTCATTAACTACAATATTGCTATTAATAAGTTAATATTTAATTCAAATGCCTTCTTTCTTATAACAAAATAGTGTATTACAATAACCGCATGAGAGTAAAAATAGTTTTCTTAACTATCCTATTTTCCAGTCTCTTTATTTTATTTGCAGATCCCAGTTCTTATAGCATTGACTTAATTAATAGTCATTACACATCGGCAATCATAAAGAACATAGAGGAGGGGGGCTACAGTTGGGAAGGTGGGCAGTTGATTATCCAAAAAACGCCAAGTTCTGAAAATATTACTATGGTGGTAACCAGCATGAGTAACGAAATGAAACTAACCAATGTTGCCAATCCCAATTACTATTTTCCGGTTAATTTATCAATCGATTTTAGGGGAGGAGAATTATATACAGTTGATTTCTCTCCTTCCGTAATAGCTATAGAAATTCCTGATAATGCAACCGTTATAGGCGATATTAATTTAGTGTATCTGTCAAAAGAGGGTGGCAGTGACCCTAGGTGGAAAGGAACTTACGAAGCAGCTTTCAAATTCCAATTTTTTGCTAATGACATTGAACTTAAAAACTTTGAGAAAGTAATCAGAATCTTAGCTTATTACAAAGAACGAAGTGATGTACTTGCACAAGAAGTTAAATTTACTAATTTAGTTTTATCAAAAAACGAAGCTGTTGATGACCTTGATGTTATAGAGATGCACCAGACCAACGCTTCTGTTACCTTAGGAGGACTCTCTTTTGCCTCGAATGACGGAACTTCAACCACCTCATACAAAATTAAGATTCTACCGGGAGATGAATCACAGGGAGTTTTTGCATTCCAAAAAGTTGGGGGAGAATCTATCGTTCCTTATAAATTACACATTCCCAGCAGGACAACACCTTCCTCTAAAGGTTTTTTCATAGATATCCCAAATATTGATTCTGCAGGTATATGGCAAGATTACATTGATTTGGGAGTTTCTAATATCAACTACACAAACTCAAACTTAACTGTAGGAAACTATGTAAGTGATATAAAAATCGATTTAGAGGTTAATTAGCTAAAGAACAATAGCAAAAAGCAGTCCGACGATAAAAGAGAGACAATAGAGCAAGAAAATCTTTGAAACAGAGGCCATGGAAACCTCTTTTGTCTCTAAAGAGAAACCGCTGTTCTCCATCTTTTGATAAACAAACCAACTTAGAATAAAAGCCACTACGGTAAAAACTGCCACCCAAAGGGGTAAAAATCCTATTAATGAGTAGAAAACCGTCAAAAGAAACGGCGAAACTATTTGAAAATCCATCACTCTCTTAATTGCCTTTTCGCTTAGCAATATAGCCAATGTTTTACGACCTGCTTCTCTGTCTGAGGTTTTATCACACCGATTGTTTACAGTTAAAATCATCCCAATTAAAATCAAAAAAGGTAGAGATACTAAAAACGCTGTTGTGTTTAATATAAGAGTATGGACATAAAAGGTGATCAGAAACAAAACAGTCCCCAGAAAACCGCCGGCAAAAAGCTCTCCAAATGGGCTTCTTGAGATGGGAAACGGTCCTGCAGTATAAAGATAACCGACACACATACAAACAGAACCAACTACAATTAATAAAAAGCTCGTCTGAAAGGCCAATATTAATCCCAATATTGCAGCTAGAAAAAATAAGACTGAAGAGACAAAAAGAGCAGTAGTCGGTTTAACATGCTCGTGAACTAAAACCTTGCTTTCTTCTTTGTTAAACTTTTTATTATCGGTTCCATTTACGAAGTCAAAATAGGAGTTAAATCCCGTTGTCCCCATATCAACAAACAAAACGGAAAAAAGAATTATTAAGAAGCGGGAAAAAGAGAGCTCTCCTTTTGAATAGAGGGCAAATAGCGTCGCCGAGAAAAATGTCCCCATACTTATAATCTTTGTTTTTATTTCAACTATGCTGTTAAATTGCCTGAAATTCATAAACCGATTGTAATATAAAACAAAGGGAGAAAACACTCAAATTTTATTTTTTAAAATAAGTTTCAGGTGAAATTGCCAGAAAGCGTCTAATAGCAATATTTTTGGTTGCCAATAATTAAGAGGCACCATAGAATATCTTAAAATATAAAATTTAGGTGGAGAAAGCCATGCAATTGAAATATCAGTCTGTTTTTAACGATCTTCAAAGTAAGATTTTAGCAGGGCTTTGGCCTGAAAATGCAAAGATCCCTACCGAATTTGAACTGTGTAAAGCCCACAACGTGAGTAGGATAACCGTTCGGAGAGCCTTAGATGAGTTGGTTCAACTGGGATTAATCAGGCGTCTGAGGGGAAGGGGAACCTTTGTCTGTTCCTCAAAACATATCAGCGAGTTTCGAAACGGATTAATTGATTCAGATGAAGATGCCATTGTTCAGAATATCTATAATAAAATAATTGAAGAGAGTGCTTATTCAGCAGACAGTGATTTAGCTAAGAGCTTAAGTTTTTTAAATAGAAGTGCAGATGATTTAGCTCAACCGATTGTTCGCCTAAGAATACTGGAACTGGTTAACGACCTTCCGCATTCACTTAAAAGCGTTTTTATAACCGAACAGACAAACGCTCTTATTGACCGCCAGACTTTGACAAGAAAGCCGTTTATAGAAGCTTATGAGAGTTGCTCTAATAAAAAAGTTGCTTCTCTTCATCGCTCTGTATCTGCTGTTATTCCCGATGAAGAAGCCTGCTCTTTGTTGCAAGTTAAAAGAGGAACTGCCCATTTATGGATGAAAAACACTGCATTTTTGGAAGACGATACTCCCATTGCTGTTAGTTACGCCATTCTCAATGGCAATCTTTTTGACTTTGTGGTAAACATTGATTTAAGCATAAACTGACACAAAATTAATTATGTATTATGACAAACATCTCAACTGTGTTAATATTCACAATAGCTAATGATTATAAAAGGAGAGGCACCATGAGAACTATTATCAGGATGTTAGATGAGGCAGCAAAAAGGTATCCTCAAAGAGCCTATACAACTAAAAAAGAGGAAAAGGGGTGGGTTCCAACCACATATCCAGAAATCAATCAGCTCTCCGATTATTTTGCCTCTTACTTACTAGATAATAAGATTGAAAAAGAGAGTACTTTTGGTCTCTTGGCAGAGGGAAGAACCGAATGGATTGTTGCAGAAATGGGAGTCCTTAAAGCCCGAAGTATTTCTGTTCCTCTCTCAATTAAACTGACCAGTGATGAGATAGCTTTCAGATTAAAACACAGTGAAGCCAAAGGGATAATTGCCTCTTCAAATACACTAGACAATGTTTGCAAAGCTCTAGAGACAATGGAAGAAAAACCGATTCTTTACTATTTAGATTCTCTTGATGACCGATTAAAAAGGCAAATAGAGAAATTAAGTTGGCAAGAGGGCAAAGATTTTGTTGTTTATGAGAAAATTATTAGTGAAGGGAAAAAGATTTTTGATAAAAACCCCTCCTTGGTTCAAAAGATTAAAGACCAAATAGATGAAAATGATGTAGTGAATATCTGCTACACTTCTGGCACAACGGGAAACCCAAAGGGAATAATGTTGACCCACCTAAATTATTGGGCAAACAGCCACGATGCCGTAACCCTGTTTGAATTGCCGGAAGAACAGTTTGAGACTCTGGTAGTATTACCTGTAGACCACTCTTTTGCCCATACCGTAGCTATTTACACTGCATTGTTAAAAGGGATAACGCTCCACTTTGTGGATGCCCGTGGCAGTAATGCCGCTATTGTCCGTAACTTTCCTAAGAACTTAACCGAAGTTAATCCAATATTTTTGTTAACGGTTCCCTCTATTAGCGGGAACTTTATGAAGAAAATGGTCAGCGGGGTTTCTCAGAAAGGAAAACTTATTAATGGAATTTTCCAAGCCGGTTTAAAAGCGGGTATTAAAAGGAACGGAGACGGTTATAATCCTTCCAATTTAGTGACTAAAATAACTACCTTTTTGCCCTACAAACTAGCTTCACTGTTAGTGTTTCCAAAGTTACGGGAAGTGTTTGGGAACAGAATTCAGTATTGTGTGGGGGGCGGAGCCCTTCTGGAAGCCAAACAGCAACACTTCTTTGCTGCTATCGGGGTTCCTGTCTACCAAGGTTACGGTTTAACCGAAGCAGCCCCCATAATAAGTTCAAACTCACCGCTGAAATACAAATTCGGAACAAGCGGAGTTGTAGCTCCCTCAGTCACCTGTAAAATAATGGTTGATGATACGACTGAGGCAAAGGTTGGTCAGCGGGGTGAAATTGTAATCAAAGGCGATAACGTAATGAAAGGGTATTTCAAAAACCCCGAATCAACAAAAGAAGCATTAAGGAAAGAGGGTGATGATACATGGCTGTGGACCGGCGATTTAGGTTACTACGATGAAGACGGTTTCTTAGTTGTCACAGGCCGGGCTAAAGCACTTCTTATTGCCAAAGACGGAGAAAAATACTCCCCTGAAGAGGTTGAAGAGGTTATGTTTAACAACGTTGATACAATTAATCAATTAGTTGTTTATAACGACCACAACCCAATTACAACCGCTTTGGTCACATTGCAGCATGAAGTAGTGAAACAGTTGATTGAAGATAAAAAAATTACAAATGCTGAAGATGCTTTAACCTTTATAATTGAAAATCTAAAATCGTATGAACCTGAAGCTAAAAATTTAATACCCGACCAATGGATTCCTGCCCGTTTTGCCCTGATAGCAAAACCCTTCAGTGAAGAAGACGGACTGGTGAACTCAACAATGAAATTGGTTCGTTACAAAGTAATAGAAGCTTATAAAGAGCGAATTAATCAGATGTATGAGAGTAATGAGTTAAACAACCAGCTTAACTTAGAGGTTATAAAAGAGCTATTTTTCAGTTAGGGAACAATCTGAGCAAAGCCCTTTTAATACAATGTTGTGCTCAGTGACAGTAAAATCAAATTTCTCTTTTAGCAGTTTATCAACAGAGTAAAAGTAGCTGAGATCCAAGTCTTTGACAGTTCCGCATTTTGTACAAACTAAATGGGAGTGTTCATCACTTCTGGCATCGTAGCGGACACTTGAGGATTCAAGAGAGTCAACTTTTCTTATTTTACCTTTCTCTACCAGAATATTTAGATTTCTATAGACAGTCCCCAAACTTATTTGAGGCATCTCTTGTTTTACTTGGATGTAGAGTTGCTCGGCTGTCGGATGGGTTTCAAAGTTTTTCAGGGTTTCAAATATAAGTTCCCTCTGACGTGAGTAGCGCATAACTCCTCCTGTATACAATCAATTACTTAAACTTAACAACTATAAAACTAAAGAGCAATACTGTTGTTAATAGTAATCATTCCTATTCTTATTATCCCTATTTATGTTGCTTTGTCAATCTTGTATTGTTACTTTTGCAACGTAGGATGGTTTAAGCCTTTGATAGTAGAGGAAAATAGTTGTTTTGCTAGCTAATTTAAGAGAGTCGTTCTATTATTTGAACGTAATAGTTTCCCAAAAGGAGAATAGGTTATGAGAAGAAAAATAATTAGCTTTTTAATAATCCCAATATTACTAATATTTGTTGTTGGTTGTAGCCTAGACCAACTCAGTGACTTTATGGGAAAGGCAGGAGAGAACGTCTTAATCAAAACAGGTACAGTTACTGTTAATACTACCCAAGGAGATAATGTAGTAAGTGCGATAGGCAACCTGTTTGGTGGTGAAGGCGGCGAAATTGATCAAGGGGTTATTAATGACCTAAAGGAAGATCTTAAGACAGTCTTAGACTCTCCAGAAAAAACAAAAGACCTTAAGAATAAACTTTCAAAAGAATTGGAAGATGATGATCTGGCAGCAGCAAATAAGGCAAAAGGAGATCTTGAAACCGTTTTGGGAGAGTTAGGGCTTGAAGATGGGTTTGAGTTTGATATTACCACGGAAGCCGATCTTTTAGTTGCTTCTTTAGCACTCTCACTGTTTGAATCTGTAAATGATTTAGGGGCTGAATCTGATGAAACAACAGTCATGGCTGTTCTTTCTGATGCTGTTTTATTACTCGATACAATTAATGCACTCTCTCCTACCGGCTTAGTTGATTTGGGCAGCAGCCTAGAAGAATTACTGGGTGAGTTTATGGGAAGGGGGAGATCAGTTAGTCGTAGCCGTGGAGATGAGGATGATTTTGAATTTATAGAAATAGCTTTACCGGTGATAAAAAATCTTGTAAGAGCTATGGATTCAGACAACAGCGGAGAGCTTGATGATCAAGAATTTAATACCTTAGTCCGTAACTATGCGATAATGAGAAAGACCTATGAATCTATGGCAGAAACTCTGATAAGGGACGACGGAACAGCACGAAGAAGACTTAAATTCTCAGATCAGATAAACTATGTACTTAGTGTATTGATGACTGAAGGCAGCGGAGCATTTGAAGGTTATAAATTTGTAGATGAAGATGACAACACACTTGAGGGATTTAGAGGCTTATTAAATGGAATTCTAAATCTAGTTAAATATTTAGATGCAAATCCGAATGTTAATGTTCAGGATGTAGACCCTGTAATCTATGTTGGTGATTTAAGTGATCCTGAAATATTCCCCGGTGGTGATTTTGAAGACGAGTTGGATGCTATTTTGAACAATGCTCTAGATAATCTAATAAAAATCGCTAAGGCAGTTCCCAATAACAGCCTTATCGTTGGTGAGCTAGAAAAACTTAAAGAGCAGGGAGAGTGATAAAATGAAAAATAAGATTTTAATTACTATTTTAATTGGAATATTGGTATCATCTTCTCTGTTTGCATCTACTTTCTTTGATGATAATGAACTATTTAATCCCAAAGTCACTTTTAAGCCAATAAGTGCAAAAATAGAGGCAATGGGGGGAGCCGGTTTAGCTACAGCCAGTGGTTCTGATGCCTTCTTTATTAACCCGGCAAACTTGGCTAATAGAAAATTTAGTCTGAATCTTCCTTCGGTATCTGTGACTGTTTTTAATCCTAAGAGGATAATCGACAAAGGTATAATTGAAGGAATTACCGAAGGCGAAGAACCCGCTAAACTTGCGTTAGATTTTCTTAATATACTCAATACCGGTAAAGGCGACATTCTGACAACAGATATTGCGACTTCTTTTACTGCAAGCGGTTTTGGATTTGGCTTACAAATCCAAGAACAGCTACATAACTATGATAATAGCATTGATACAAACCTTTTTGCAGAAATTAACGTGGCCGCAACAGTTGGATTGGGCTTAAGATTTAGCATTGTCAGAAACATACTTTCAATTGATGCCGGAGTAGCAGTAAGACCTACCTACAAGTTTTTCAGTGATGCAATAAATGCTTCAGGTCTTATTTCAATGTTTGCGGATGCGGAAGATCATCCAAATCCTGAACAAGAGTTTATGAAAAATGTTGGTGTAATGGCAGGAATGGCCTTACCGATTGATATTGGGTTAAATCTTAACCTGCCGCTTGGTTTTAAGGTTTCAGCAGTGGCTCGAAATATTAATGGTAATTTCTCCATGCAAAAATACAGTGAAAGTGGTGTCTGGATTAATGAAATGTTAGGCGTAGTTGGAGTTGATCCAATCTATGATGATCCAGAAGACGAATCATTTAGTGAGGTTACTATTGAAGTCCCTTGGTCATTAGATTTAGGGATTGGCTGGATAGGATCTTTTGGGAAATTTAATAATTTCTTAAAACCCTCATTAGCATTTGATTTTGTTGATGTTGTAGGTCTGGCAGAGAAATTACCGGATGATCCAAATGCTGTTTGGGATCACTTAAAAGCCGGAGTTGAATTGAAATTACTGTCAACAATAGGCCTTAGAGCAGGGATAAACAGAGGAGCCCTCTCGTTTGGAGTCGGCTTAGACTTGTTTGCCATCAGAGTTGATGCTGCTTACTATTGGAGAGAACTGGGTGCTGAAATTGGAGATAAAGCAGTTGATGCTCTGACTCTCAGAGTTAATATTGGGTATGACCGATAGTAATTAGTTTGATTAAACTGGGGGCCCCTTAGAAGAGGGGCCTCATTCAATAGTGTTATTTATTGAGACAATGTGTCTGAAATAAAACATTCTGTCTAAAATATACTGTACTCGTGCAATTTGTTGTGATATGCTCAACTAAAAATATCAAAAGTTAATTTTTTTAGGGGAGTAAATTATGGCAAATTTTGGTATCTGGGGATTAATACCTCCTGTACTTACAATTGCACTGGCATTTATTACTAAAGATGTCATTATCTCGCTGTTTCTAGGAATTCTTTCGGGAACTCTTATTGTTGCAGGCGGTAATCCTTTTATAGCTTTAGTAAACTTATCTGATGTAATTGCCGAGAGCTTAAACGACGGATGGAATATTAGAATATTCCTTTTCTGTGCACTGCTGGGTGGGTTGGTTGGACTGTTATCGAAAACAGGGGCTGCACAAGCTTTTGGTAAGTGGGCTGCAAAAAGGGTAAGAACAAAAAAAGCAAGTTTACTTTTAACTTGGGTTTTTGGGCTTATCATTTTTATAGATGATTACTTTAACAGTCTTGCTGTCGGAACTGTTATGCGCCCTATCACCGATAAAAATGGGGTTCCAAGGGCTAAATTAGCTTATATCTTAGACTCTACAGCTGCTCCGGTTTGTATTATCGCACCAATTTCAAGCTGGGTTGTCACCGTAATGTCGATTGTAAAAGGTTCAGAAGGCTTTAAAGGTTTGGGAATCAGTGAATTTGAATTTTTCATTAGGACAATCCCTTATAATCTCTATGCCCTGCTAACAATTATTATGGTTTTGGTAATAATTCTAACCAACAGAGACTTTGGTCCAATGGCTGCTTCCAATCTCTATCATGAGACAACCGGAAGTCTGTATAACCAAGCATACGGGGATGCTCCCGGAGATATTGAAGAGTTTGGTGATGAAAGCGGAAAAGCCAAACCATTTGATATGCTTTTGCCTATTATTGTTCTGATTGTTTCGGCTGTAGTGTTCTTTCCTGTAACAACTTGGTATTTAGAAGTCGACGGAGTAACAATTACCAGTTTTGGCGAAGCTGCCAGGAGCATGAGTATTACCGATGCATTTGCTAACACCGATGCCTCTTATGCTCTCTTTTACTCAATAATAGTGACTTTGACTGTAACCTATATCTACTATTTTGCCAGAAAGTTATTTACCATCAAAAGCTCTTCGGAAGCTCTTAAAGAGGGAATCGGTTCTATGGTTCCGGCTTTAATGATTTTGACAATGGCTTGGTCTATCGGGACGATTATCTCCTCCTCTCCGGCTGA
>Ga0265293_10011498_pt1 | contig 12019 bp, 11 predicted proteins | sample Munlanlewell138R_FD_192505 | JGI IMG/M metagenome (GOLD analysis project Ga0265293, IMG submission 192505) | Leachate microbial communities from a municipal landfill in Southern Ontario, Canada - Leachate well 138R | ecosystem: Engineered > Solid waste > Landfill > Unclassified | place: Canada... | reverse complement strand
AGGATTTTTTTACCCAAGCCCAGTGACCAAACAGAAAGAAGAAGTAATCTATGATCAGGGTTACTGGGTTGAATTTGCCAAGGAACGAATAGCAGGGGGGGTGAGTGTGGGGTCTCAGCATTTTGAGGGGGGATTAGGAGCTACGTATAGTCAGCGCCAGTTTGGTGTAACAGGCTATGTCCAAGCCTCTATGGCATTTTTGTCAGGACGGATGCAAATTGACCTACTGGCCGATCAAAGGTGGGTTCCTCAGGTATCCTTTGGCATACCTTTGCAGTGGGAGCAGTTCAGAATTGAACCGCATCTCTTGTGGGAACTCGAAAAGGACAAGCCTACCCAGCCTAGGCTGGGACTAAGGCTGCAGTATGTGTTTTAACAAAGTGAAATAAAACATAGTTTTTAAGGAGGACAAACAATGTTAAGAAAGATTAGAAAAATGCTCCAACAACAAGAAGGCTTCACCCTTGTTGAACTGATGATCGTTGTAGTAATCCTTGGTATCCTTGCTGGTATTGGTATTCAGCAGTATGGGAATGTGCAAACCAGAGCACGAACTACCGCTCACAATGCTAATGTCAGAATTATTGAGAGCGCGGCACAGATGTATATCATGGCGGAGCCGGATCCAGAGACAGAAGACATCGATGATCTGATACCTACGTATCTGCGAGAGGTTCCTGAGAATCCATTGGGTGAAGATGAGTATAGTCTTAAAATTGAGAAAATTGAGGGTGACTTTGCCGAAGGATTCACCGTAACAGTTACCCCGCCAGCGATAGGTGAAGGCCCGCCAGCGACAGGTGAAGATGACTAGAATTCAAGACAAAATATGTAGGGGGTCTGACCCCCCATTTTAAGGAAGAAGGAGGGATCACGATGCGCATACGAGACGAACAAGGCATGATGGCCATTGGTGTAGCTCTAATGCTCATCGTGGTCCTTTCCCTCTTTGGGGGAGCTTTATGGCAATATAGTATGGCTGAGTTGAAGCGGGTTGAGCGAACGGAGCAGGATATGCAGGCATTGTTCCTGGCCAGGGCTGGAGCAGAAGCTGTGATGGGTGTCTGGCTAGATCCAGAACAAAGGAGACCAGAACTGCCCATATCACTGGATCCGATGTATTACAGTTCTGCTGAGGGTTTGTTTTCTAGCTCAATACAACCAGAGGATTATCTTGGCGTTATAAATGTGACGATACAAAAAGAGGATTATTTGCACGATGATGAAGTAACCAAAGTTACGGTCATTGAATCCGTGGCAACTGTTGGATCAATAACGCGTACAGCTAGACTCATGACGCATCCTCATCGCTATGGTCACGATTTGGCGTGGTATTCTGATGAAACAGGTCGAATATACCAACCCACAGTGCCTGCGAGGTCTGCTCCCAACGAATTAATCGTAATGCGTACGAATCCGCAGGAAACTGGTATTTTTATTGGTCAGAATTCCGTAACAGGAAGCTCTTCTAACCGTCGTACGATCCCATTTGAGGCAGGCCATCTAGTTTTTGAGAGTCCGCTGAAGCTAGCAAAAAGTACAAGCAATCTTCATACTAGCCCAAGCGGAAACGTAGATGTGGCTTTGATGGCCGAAGTAATGTTCTTACAGGGGTTAGAACTCGCTTATATGGAGGGTTTGTTATTTAGTTCCGACAAAAATTACAGTCTGGTATTGAAATTACCAAGTGGCGAGAATAGAGGGCAAAAGGGTAGCGAAATAAGGAGTAACATTGCGGGGGGCCAAGTGCTGAGCGATGAGCATCTTTATGGAGAGGTTTATTTCGATTCTCAGCCAGTCGTGTCAGAGAAATTCTCGGGGTGGGTATTCCTTTTTTGGCGTGGCGTCGACCTAGATGCGACGTATCCTTTGGGGTTATCTAATAAGGCATTCTATTTTAGGGATGGAACGCGTCTAGATGCGAAGGCAATTCATGAGCATGTTAGCGGTGGCAATAGTGCGGCATCTTATTTTGATCAAATGGCAGACGCCGGTTTGTTACTTCCCATTCTTGAAGAAGCACAGCTCAATCGCGAAGAATTGGAAGAAATCCAGCCATTTTTCTGGAATCAATGACGAGGTGGATACGTGTATGGATAAAGAATTGAAAACACAGGATGGCTTCACCTTAATTGAAGTGGTTGTCGCCATTGTGATTATTACAGCACTCGTTGCGACTTTCGCACCACTCATAGTGTCGAGTGTAGAACGTATTCAATGGGCCGGCCAACGCACGCAGGAGCTATATACAATTAGAGGCACGATGGAGAAAGCGGTGGCAATGGGGTCTGCCGGTGAGGATCACTCTTTTACGATTCGCGGCATCGAGTCTACCACCGATACGGAGTTTATTAGTACTGCGTCTGGGAAATTAGTCAAAGTAGAGGATGACAGATTAGAGTTGGTGACCTTTTTAGCCCCTAGGGTATGGTAAGGACGGTGTACATACAGTAATGAGCATCTTTAGAAGCTGCAATGGCTTTACGCTGATAGAGCTACTGGTAACCTTAGCTTTGCTAGGGCTCGTTATCGCGGGTGGACTTAACTTCTATTTCTTTGCTGATCGTTCTTTCATGTCTGGAAGCGAAATGGCGGATGTGCAAGCAGATGTGCAACTGGCAATGCGTCGCATAACCGATGAAGTCCGTTTGGCCCATAGCTTGGAGCTGATCACACGAGGGGATCTACCCACTGTAGTTGAACATAAAGATGAACATTATTTGTTTTCGGAAGATGGAACCCTATTTCTGAGAACAATTGAAAGCCCTCCTGATAGGGTGATATTGAATAGTATTGCAGGCGAACCAGGTTATGACGTCTCATTCGGGCGAGTCAGTGGGGATGATGGAGAACTCCCCGACATGCTGGCAATAACTATTTCTTCGCAGAATCCTCGAGTCGACTACGAACTCAGCACAGAGCTACAAGTGCTCAACTTGAGATCAACCCCAATCCAAGGCGCAGGTTCAAACGAGGCCATTCGCTTTACTAAGGATTTTTCAAAGGAAACACTCGACCCAGCGGAGAATCGTAGGTGTCTCTATCTTGCATTCGTATATCCCAGTGATGCACCACAGCTTGCATACTTGCGGGACTTTAGAGACAACTACCTGGCCAAGAACCTTCTGGGGCGGTTCGTTATTAAGATGTATTATTCTTCTGCACCAGTGGTCACTTCTTTCCTTGAGCACCAGCCATTGGCCAGACATGCAACGACAACCTTTTTGCGTAGTCTAGCCCAGGTGGTAATTCGCTTCACCTAGATGATAGAGGCGGATGTAGCGCAGTTGTCATATCCTCCTATGAACATGGATAAGCTAGGGTAAAAGTCCCTAGGAGTGATTTCCATGTTAGGTCGGCGAACCCAGTTTGCAAGCTTCTTCTGGATGTTGACTTTAATTGCTGTGTTTAATATTGTAGACTTTTTCGCTACAGAGGATCTTGTTACCTTTGGGGATCACAGCGAATGGAATCCACTAATGCGCGGATTGGTGGGTACACCCTATTTTGCAATTTACAAGCTTGTTTTGATTCCTATGGGCCTTTTGTTTCTCTGGTCCGTGCGGAGCTCTGTAGTTCCCAAGTACAAGGGACTGATTCGATTAGCTTGCGGTGTCTATGCACTTTTGATGGTTTATACCTGGGTTGTTTTCTATGCATGAGTGGTTGGGGTGATTGGTACATGGAGGTGTTTCTAGGCCGTTGGATCTTTCTTTTGGGTCTAGTCTTAGGCAGTTTTTATAATGTGGTAATCTATCGTTTGCCTCGCAAGCTATCCTTAGTCAAACCGGGATCGAGTTGTCCCAAGTGTGGGCACAGACTTGGGGCAAGCGAGTTAATTCCCGTGGTCAGTTTTCTCTGGCAAAAGGGTGCCTGTAAAGAGTGTGGCGATCGAATTGCTCTGCGCTATCCTTTAGTAGAGCTGGCAACTGGCTTAGGTTTCTTAGCGATTTTGTACCATAGTTCGTCCTTTGGAGACGTATTGGTGGGACTGGCTTTTTTCTCACTCTTGTTAGTGCTTGCTTTGATCGACTTGGAACATAAGTTATTACCGAATGTGTTAACTCTTTCAGGGACTGCTTTAGGCTTAGTTTTTGGCCTTTTGGGGTGGACAAGCTCCTTTTGGACAAATGTATTAGGTGCCGGGGTTGGCTTTCTGTTAATGTTCCTCATTGCCTTGATCTCTCGTGGCGGAATGGGCATGGGCGATGTCAAGCTCATGGCCATGATTGGTGCCTTTCTAGGCTGGAAGAGTGTGTTTTATGTCCTGTTTGGCGCTTCGCTTTTGGGGAGTATTGGAGGCATTTTGTATCTTTACATAACTAAACAGGATCGAAAGACGCCCATACCATTTGGGCCTAGCCTGGCTGTGGCAGCACTTATTGTATATTTTGTCCTTTAGAAAAGTGATTGATTTAGGAAGGTCATGTTAGTACATACAGAGGGGGTAGTGGGATGAGTCGCAAGTCTGTGGGAATCTTGATTGTGGTGTTGGTATTGGCTTCAACGCTAGTGGGCTGTTTGTTTAGTATTCCTGGTATGAGTAAAGGTGAGCTCAAAGGTACTGTTGAGGTCATTGACGAAGCAGGCAATCCAATTCAAAAAGCAGTCATTACAATTGGTGATCGTTCGTCATTGAGCGGTGATGATGGTAAGTATGCATTCACAGGGGCGCAACAGGGAGACGTTGTTACGGTTGTAAAACCTGGTTGGGATGTCCTTCCAAAATCAAATAGCATAAGAAAGAATGGAGAGGCCATTCAGTTTATTGCTTACAAGGAGGACTCTGATTCTGGTAGTGGCTCCGCAACGTACACCGTTAAAGGTAGGGTTATGGATGAACAAGCTCGGGGTATTCCGGCAGCGGAGGTTACTTTTATTTTTGCTGATAATGGTACAAAGATTGTGATTACCGATGCTCAAGGCTATTACACCTGTGAGGGGTTGTATGGGCGTGTCGCAGTCACAGCTGAGAAAGATGGGTACCAAATCACAACGACACATACGCTTACAGGTGCAGAGGGGTCAGCTGATTTTCTAGCAAAAGAGACAACTCCCTCCGTATATACCGTGAGTGGTAGAGTTGTGGATGATCAGAGCCGCGGTATTCCAAGCGTTTCGATTACCTTTGCTGGTGATGCGACTGGTACCGCTTTGACCGACGCACAGGGTAACTTTACTCGGAGTGGGCTTACAGGTTCGGTTAAGATTACTGCAACAAAAGATGGTTACGAGATTGCAGATTCTTTTGATGTAGATGGGCCTGACGACATTATCGTTTTCCTTGCCAAGGCGACTGCACCAACCGTTTATACTGTGAGTGGTAGAGTTGTGGATGATCAGGGCCGCGGGATCCCAGGCGTAACCATTACATTTTCTGGAGACAGTACTGGGATGGCACTTACCGATGCGGAGGGTGACTTCGCACGAGGAAACCTAACAGGCGCAGTTACGATAGTTGCAGAGAAAGATGGTTATGACATTGATCTTTCCCATAAGGTAAATGGTCCGGACGATATCGAGTTTCTAGCAATTCCAATGCCGTACATAGTGAGCGGTGAGGTAATGAGCCAAGGTGGCTTGCCTATCGCTGGAGCAATTATTTCTCTAGTTGATGAGGTCGGTAGAGTGCAGACGGTTCTGTCGGATCCTGAAGGAGCGTTCTCAATCTCAGATTTGAGAGGTGCGCTTACAGCCACTATAACGTTGGAGGGATGGTTGTTTGAAGAACCACCAAATTCTCGTGTAGTGAATAGCGAGGACTTAAACTTCAATTTCTATGGAATTCCTAATATGGAGAACACATACACTGCTTCCGGAGGAATCCTGCTCGTTACTGGAGAACCTGTACCGGCTGTTTCGGTAAAGTTCACGCTGTTGGATTTTGCTGAGCCAATAGAGTATCACACCATGACAACACTCGAAGGTGTCTGGATGATGGATGGTCTGGTAGGCCGAGTAAAAATAACTCCGATAAAAGAAGATTACATCTTCTCTCCTCCCTACCAGATCATTGATAAAGGCATGCAATATCTAGGTTTTCTGGCTACTCCAATCTAAGACGTTTAAATTTGTTCAAGATGCGAGAGACCGTTCCATAAGGGACGGTTTCTTCAATATAATGCATATACGTCATGTTTGGTTATTTGCTCAAAGACGCCAGCGGGGTTGACAAGGCGCTTAACGCTCAGCCTTAGTTACTAAAGGAAAATCCCCTGGAGTTGGAGAATACTATGAATAGGGTAGACTTATAACTACTGGGTACTTGTTGAATTATATAGTTGCCACCAAATCATTTTCTTCAATTTTCCTAGGGGGGTGTTGATATGGATTTAAAAGATCTGCATGAAGTCATTGGGCGAGGAGAAGACTCATCTTTGCAATTAAAAGTGAGATTTGACAGCGTCGATCAACTCGCCGCCGAGCTCTGCGCATTCTCCAATTCAGAGGGTGGGAGAATCCTGGTAGGCGTCAGCGACAATGGCGATATTGTCGGATTAGATCGTTCGCAGATGCAGAAGTTGAATCAAGACATATCGAATGCCTGCTCTCAAAAAATCGATCCTCCCATTAGTGTTACTACCGAGAATGTAGTAGTTGGTGATAAATTGGTTGTTATTATTGATGTTCCCCGAGGGGCTAATAAGTTTTATATGGCTAATGGGCGGGATATCTGGGTAAAGGTAGGAGCGGACAAACGCCGAGCAAGTCGCGAAGAAATACAGAGGTTGCTACAAGAATCGGCAAATCTGTACGCGGATGAAGGAGTAGTCGAGGGGACAAGTCTAAAAGATCTTGACTTGCGAGAATTCAGGGAGCTTTATGAGCGTCGAACAAAGGAATCCCTTGACGAATCGCATATCCCTGTCGAAACCCTACTGGAGAACATGAAACTTATGGTCGACGGCAAGTGTACACTGGCGGGGCTCCTGCTTTTTGGCAAAAAGCCTCAATACAAGCGCCCTAGCTTCGTTGTGAAGGCGGTCTCCTATGTAGGGAATGATCCAGCTGGTAGCGAATATAGAGATAGCAGAGACATCGAGGGTACAATACCACAAGTGTATAAAGCTTCCATCGCATTTCTAATTAATAATCTTCGCATGTTACAGCAAGAACAAGATTTCAATTCTATTGGCATTCTCGAAATCCCTAAGGTTGCATTGGAAGAAGCCGTGATCAATGCCCTTGTCCATCGCAATTATTATATTGCTAGCAATATCCGATTGTTTGTTTTTGATGACCGGGTGGAAATAAAAAGCCCAGGTAAGCTTCCGAATACTTTAACCGTTGAATCAATCCAATATGGTATTCACATAGAGCGTAATCCCATCATTGTCTCGTTTTTGAGAGATTTCGAAGGTGTTCCATACCGCGGCGTTGGCACCGGTATACAGCGTATTAAGCGCGAATGCGAGGAGTCAGGAATCGAAGTAGAGTTTCGCAACCTGGAACGGGAAGATCAGTTTCACGTAATCTTTTACCGGCCATGATCTAGAGACACTGCTCGTCTCTTATAGTCGATTGTGCATACACTTCCAGCAACTTGGCCCAGGACTCTCCTGGGTCTTTTTCATTTGTTTGTCTCCGATTCCGATTTATAGTAAACTTAGGATTAGTAGCAGGGGGTGGGGAGGATGAAACAAGAGGTCTTACGTTATCTCGGCTATAATAACCAGCTTCCGGATGAGAAAACTTCTGTTCTCGTGGACAGCTGCCTAGAAGAGATAGCTGGCCTAGCAGAGGTTCGATCAACTCACCGCTTTTATGAAATCAAGAAGGCAGAAGGTTACCTTGCCCTGAAGGGAACAAACCTCATCCTTGCTGGCACTGATATAACCAGGCATCTGGCCCATTCAAGTGTCTGTTTGCTGATGGCCGTTACCCTAGGCCATAAGGTGGACTGTAAGATCCGTTATTACCAAAAGACCGATTTTTCTAGGGCTTTAGTTCTTGATGCCTGTGCCACAGCGGCCATAGAAGAGGCGTGCAACAACGTGGTTCAGGATCTTGCTCAGGATCTTTTAAAAGCCGGGCAGAAGCTTACGACAAGGTATAGTCCGGGCTATGGCGACTTTCCCTTGGAAATACAAAGTAGATTCGTTGAGACCATAGAGGCAGATCGTTCTATCGGGCTGACTGTGACATCGGCGAGCATTTTGATCCCGCGCAAGTCCGTTACCGCTGTCGCGGGAGTGATAGATTTAGACCAAGATTTGACGCCGCCTACTTGTCTAGATTGTCGGCAATATGGTCAATGCCACTACAGCAAAGGGGTAGAATGATGGAATTCAGGGAGCATTTACAGACAAATATCGTAATTTTAGACGGTGGCATGGGCACTATGCTACAAAAACTTGGGTTAAAAGCCGGCGGTTTGCCTGAGGCATTGAACATTGAATCCCCCGAGTTGATTCAACGAATTCATAGTCAATACCTTAAGGCCGGCACAGAGGTGCTTTCTACAAACACCTTTGGGGCTAATGCTCTGAAATTGAAGGGCTCAGGCTATACTGTGGAACAAATCATCGCCGCGGCAGTAGAAAATGCCAACCAGGCGCGCAAAGCCTGCAATAAACCTGCCTATATCGCCCTCAACATTGGGCCCATTGGCGAACTATTAGAACCCATGGGAACTCTAAGCTTCCAAGAGGCCTACGATCTCTTTAAAGAGCAGGTCACTCTTGGCGTCAAAGAGGGCGTAGATTTGATTTTAATTGAAACCATGACCGATCTTTATGAGGCAAAGGCAGCGGTTTTGGCAGCCAAAGAGCACTCAAACTTACCGATCTTATGCAGTATGACCTTTGAAAAAGATCGTAGAACCTTTACCGGATGTACCATTCCGTCTATGGTTATGGTGTTGCAAGGACTTGGGGTTGATGCCCTAGGTGTGAATTGTTCCCTAGGGCCGGTAGAGTTAGAACCCATTCTTGCGGAGATTTTGAGTGTCTCACAGGTACCTGTACTCTTCCAGCCCAATGCCGGTTTGCCTTCCGTTGTGAACGGGGAGACGGTGTATAATCTTAGTCCTCAGGAATTTGCTAGATATGGTAGGAAGTTTGCTGAAAAAGGAGTACGGATTCTTGGTGGCTGCTGCGGAACAAATGACGAACATATTCGAGCCCTTGTCCAAGAGCTCCAAGGCGTTAAAGTCGCGGCAAGGGAGGTTTCGCCCCTTGTTGGCGTGTGCACACCCACGAAGGTGGTGCCCCTAGATCGGGTTAGGGTAGTGGGTGAGCGGATCAATCCTACAGGCCAGGACAAGCTTAGCCAGGCCTTAATCCAAGGTGACCTGGATTATGTCGTCCGGGAAGCCATCGAACAAGTTGAGGCAGGGGCAGAGATTCTAGATATCAATCTCGATTTACCGGAAATTGACGTTGCCGAAACGATGGAGCGGATGATCAAAGAAATTCAGGCCGTCTTAGATGTTCCCTTACAAATCGATTCAACCAATCCCGATGTAATTGAGCGGGCGCTTAGGGAATACAACGGGAAAGCCATCGTGAACTCCGTGAATGGTGAAGAAGCTAGCTTACAGAAGATTCTTCCCCTAGTGAAAAAATATGGTGCGGCTGTGATCGGGCTAACTCTAGATGAACAAGGTATCCCTGAAAAAGCCGAGGAGAGATATGCTATTGCCAAGAAAATCGTCCAGCGTGCTCGCGACTACGGCATCTCCAAAGAAGACATTTATATCGACTGCCTAACTCTCACCGCCGCATCCCAGCAAGAAGCGATTAAAGAAACCCTAAAGGCACTGGAGCTGGTAAAGGACGGGCTTGGCGTGAAAACTGTCTTAGGAGTGTCCAATGTGTCCTTTGGGTTGCCAAATCGAGAACTTTTGAACAGGACATTTTTGGCAGCCAGTCTATACGCTGGTTTGGATTTACCTATTATCAATCCCTTAGATCAAGAGATGATGGATACCATTCGCGCGAGCAGTGTTTTGTGGAATGCAGATGTGGGGGCCAGAGACTTTGTTGCCGCCTATGAAGATACGCAGGCTGAATGTCCTCGCCAAAGAAAGGAAACGAGCCAGGACGATCTTGGTGAGATCATTCTCCGGGGATTAAAAGATGAGGTAGGACTTATCACTAAGAAGCTTTTAACGCTAAATCCTCCCCTTGTCATCGTAAACGAGATCATCGTCCCGGCACTTGATGAAATGGGAGCCAGGTATGAACGGGGAGAAGCCTTTCTTCCGCAAGTCATCCGCTCGGCGGAGACTGCTAAAAACGCCTTTGAGATCCTGAAAGAAGCTCTCAAGAGCGATGGCTCCGCAGACATTAGTAAGGGCAAGGTAATTCTAGCCACTGTTAAGGGTGATATTCACGATATAGGAAAGAACATCGTGCGAATGCTCTTGGAAAATTATAACTATGAAGTGTTTGATTTGGGGAAAGATGTCGATCCGCAAACAGTCGTGGAAGAAGCTATCAAGCATCAAGTCAAACTCATCGGTCTTTCTGCCTTGATGACAACTACGGTGGGCTATATGGAGGAGACAATTACTGCTTTGAAAGAGGAAAATCCCAAATTCGAGGTAATGGTGGGCGGTGCGGTCTTAAACGAGGAATATGCCAAAAATATTGGGGCGGATTACTTTGGACGAGATGCAAAGGACGCTGTTTCAATTGCCAGGAAGGTGCTTGGCTAGAGATCAGGAGTCCTCATCCGGTCTATAAAGAAACGAGGTAAAAACGGCTAAGGAGACACCAAAAACAAAATGCGCTACGATGGTCACGAATATTCCGGAAGGATCCTGAGGCAGCTTAGCCTCTACATAGGGACCCACGACTACGCCCATCAACCCAACCCATACCAGCATAGCAAAACCAATTCCCTTAAGGAAGAGGAAATCCAGGCCAGTAAACTTGATGAAGTATAAAAAGAGTACGCCCAAAAGACCAGTGACTGTGAGATCGGCCACTGCTCCAATGATGATTGCTGATGTTGTAAAAAGGTATTCTTTCGGCAGAATATTCGTGGCCACGATTTGCCAAAAGACAACATCCGTAAACCCCAGGATATAGCCTAGGTAATTTACACCTAATTTTACTGCATCGGCCAATAGGCCGATAAGCACTCCGGTTAAGATTGGACTGTCTTTTACCATTAGCATCACCCCATGTACGTTTACTGTGCCCAGATGATCTGCACCATATGCCAGCACTATACTTTAATGATGAGACCCGGGATTCTTAGTCTTTTGATTACGAAGAAAACAACATTTGTTCGCCAAAAATTAACATACCAGAAGGAGTTTGCATGCGTTTGCTTAATTTAAATTAGTAGATCTAGAAGAACAATACTACAAGTAAGTGTGAAAAAAGTTAGGCATGCGGCTTTGCGAACCCCAATCAAACATGATTTCCCTGGGTTCATCGCAACGTCCTTTAGATGTACCTTGACAAAGGAATTTGAGTTTCTCAGGTGAAAAATGCATCTATAAAATAAGGGTTCTCGGAAACGCGTGCTAAGATCACGATCAACACGATGTTTGAGACCTCCACGGTCGCTCCCCGTGTGGGAGCGTGGATTGAAACCCGAATCACTTCGCGAAGGGCTAGAACGCTTTAGTCGCTCCCCGTGTGGGAGCGTGGATTGAAACTTTCGGGAGAGCACAACTTGCGTTATCACTTTGGGTCGCTCCCCGTGTGGGAGCGTGGATTGAAACTAAACTACCGTGACGCTTTAACCGCGTTAGGTGTGTCGCTCCCCGTGTGGGGGCGTGGATTGAAACGCATTGCAAGCACTCACGTTTTGTAACCTCAATCGTCGCTCCCCGTGTGGGGGCGTGGATTGAAACCAATGTGAAACTGCCCGTTTGGGGATGAGGAAAAGTCGCTCCCCGTGTGGGGGCGTGGATTGAAACCGGTCTATGCTAGACTATTTAGCCCCCTAATAGGTTTGGAGAAAATCCTTTCATCTGCTATCATTTAAATCGGGGGGAAGTTTCGTGACAAGAAAGGATTACACTCAAGAATTCAAAGAACAGATATTACGGGAATGCCAA
>Ga0265293_10011496_pt1 | contig 12021 bp, 9 predicted proteins | sample Munlanlewell138R_FD_192505 | JGI IMG/M metagenome (GOLD analysis project Ga0265293, IMG submission 192505) | Leachate microbial communities from a municipal landfill in Southern Ontario, Canada - Leachate well 138R | ecosystem: Engineered > Solid waste > Landfill > Unclassified | place: Canada... | reverse complement strand
ATAAATTCATCAGCCAAATGGCACAGCAAAAGTAGAGTATTATGCCAAAGCGTACCGACATAAAAAGCATTCTTATTATTGGGGCAGGCCCCATCATTATTGGTCAGGCATGTGAGTTTGACTACTCTGGAGCCCAGGCTTGTAAAGCCCTGAAGGCAGAAGGTTACCGTACCATTCTGGTTAACAGTAATCCGGCCACCATCATGACAGACCCTGAAACAGCCGATGTTACCTATATCGAGCCCATCACCTGGCAGTCTGTCGAGAAAATCATCGAAGTTGAAAAACCGGATGCCCTGTTGCCCACCATGGGTGGCCAAACCGCGCTTAACTGTGCACTGGATTTGGCACATAACGGTGTGTTGGCCAAGCATAACGTAGAGCTCATTGGTGCCAACGAACACGCGATTGAAAAGGCCGAAGACCGTCTGAAATTCAAACAGGCCATGGAAAGCATCGGTCTTGAGTCAGCCAAATCCGGCGTGGCTCACAGCATGGATGAAGCCTGGGAAGTTCAAAAAAACATTGCTGCAGAAATTGGTACGGCCGGTTTCCCGGTTGTGATTCGCCCCAGCTTTACATTGGGTGGTAGCGGTGGTGGTATTGCTTATAACCCTGAAGAGTTCGAGATTATCTGCCGTCGTGGCCTTGAAGCCTCTCCGACCAAAGAGTTGCTGATTGAAGAATCCCTGCTGGGTTGGAAAGAGTTTGAGATGGAAGTGGTTCGCGACAAGGCGGACAACTGCATCATCATTTGCTCTATCGAGAACCTGGATCCAATGGGTGTGCATACGGGCGATTCCATCACAGTAGCACCAGCCCAAACCATGACCGATAAAGAATACCAAATCATGCGTAACGCCTCTATTGCGGTGCTGCGTGAAATTGGCGTTGATACCGGCGGCTCTAACGTGCAGTTTGCGGTTAACCCCGATAACGGTCGCATGATTGTCATTGAAATGAACCCGCGCGTGTCGCGTTCTTCTGCACTTGCTTCCAAGGCCACCGGTTTCCCGATTGCCAAAGTGGCAGCTCGCCTTGCAGTGGGTTATACACTTGATGAACTGCAAAATGAAATTACGGGTGGTACAACACCGGCTTCTTTCGAACCTACCATCGATTACGTGGTTACCAAGATACCGCGTTTTGCATTCGAAAAATTCCCTCAGGCCGATTCTCACCTGACCACTCAAATGAAATCTGTTGGTGAAGTCATGGCCATGGGCCGTACTTTCCAGGAGTCTTTCCAAAAAGCCCTGCGTGGCCTGGAAGTGGGTGTCGATGGTCTGAACCAGAAAACCCTGGATCGTGAAAAACTGCAGGTTGAATTGGCCGAGCCTGGCCCGGAACGTATCTGGTACGTTGGCGATGCTTTTGCTCAAGGTTTCACCCTTGAAGAAGTGCAGGCGTTGACCAAGATTGATCCTTGGTTCCTGTATCAAATCCAGGAAATTGTTGAAATTGAATTGGCACTTGAGCAAAAAACACTGGCTGACCTTGATGAAAACGCCATGCGTCAACTCAAGCGTCGTGGTTTTTCAGATCGTCGCCTGGCTTTCCTGCTTGACGTCTCCGAGTCTGAAGTACGTAAAGTGCGTCACCAGTTAGGTGTTCGTCCGGTTTACAAGCGTGTTGATACCTGCGCAGCAGAGTTTGCAACCAAAACCGCGTATATGTATTCTACCTACGAGGAAGAATGCGAAGCCGAACCTACAGACAAGAAAAAAATTATTGTGCTGGGTGGTGGTCCTAACCGTATTGGCCAGGGTATCGAGTTTGATTACTGCTGCGTTCATGCCTCTTTGGCATTGCGTGAAGATGGTTACGAAACCATCATGATCAATTGCAACCCTGAAACCGTTTCTACCGATTATGACACTTCCGATCGTCTGTATTTCGAGCCCTTAACGCTTGAAGACGTTCTTGAAATTGTCCATATCGAAAAACCTGAAGGCATGATTGTTCAGTACGGTGGCCAAACTCCGCTGAAACTGGCTCGTGCCCTCGAGGCCAATGGGGTGCCCATTATTGGTACAAGCCCCGAATCCATCGATGTGGCTGAAGACCGTGAGCGTTTCCAGAAACTGTTGCAAAAACTGGGTCTGCGCCAGCCGCCAAACCGTACGGCACGTACCGAAGCTGAAGCCATTGCCCACGCGGCTGAAATTGGATACCCGCTGGTGGTTCGCCCAAGCTATGTGCTGGGTGGTCGTGCCATGGAAATCGTTCATGAACAAAATGACCTCGAGCGCTATATGCGTGAAGCGGTTAAAGTCAGCAATGATTCTCCGGTGCTTTTGGATCGCTTCCTGAACAATGCGACCGAGGTCGATGTGGACTGTCTGGCTGATGGTGAAACCGTATTTATCGGTGGCGTCATGGAGCATATCGAACAGGCGGGTGTTCACTCGGGTGACTCCGCATGCAGTTTGCCACCGTACTCACTGTCTACTGAAGTCATCGAGGAAATCAAGCGCCAAACCGGTTTGATGGCCAAGGCCCTTAATGTCAAGGGTTTGATGAACGTGCAGTTCGCCATTCAGAATGGCGATGTCTACGTACTGGAAGTCAACCCACGTGCTTCACGGACTGTTCCTTATGTTTCCAAGGTTACCGGCCTGCAGCTGGCTAAAATAGCGGCTCGTGCCATGGCAGGTAAAACCCTGGGCGAACAGGGCGTTGGCAAGGAAATTACGCCATCTTACTTCTCGGTAAAAGAAGCGGTATTCCCGTTTGTTAAATTCCCGGGCGTTGACACCATTCTTGGCCCTGAAATGAAATCTACTGGTGAAGTCATGGGTGTTGGTGAAACCTTTGGCGAGGCATTTGTGAAATCCCAGCTGGCTGCCGGTGTTATTCTGCCAGAAAGCGGTACGGTATTTATCAGTGTCAAAGACCAGGATAAAGCCAAGGCCGTTGATATTGCCAAAGGCTTGCATGAACTGGGCTTTAAGCTGGTTGCTACCCGTGGCACGGCTGCCGCTCTTGAAGAGGCTAGCCTGCCGGTATTGGTCGTTAATAAAGTAACCGAAGGTCGTCCACATATTGTTGACATGATCAAAAACGGTGAAATTGCCATGGTGATCAATACAGTTGAAGAGCGTCGTAACGCCATTCATGATTCCCGTACCATTCGTACCCAGGCTTTGGCTGCCCGGGTTACTTTCTTTACCACTATTGCTGGTGCTCGTGCCGCTGTAGAGGGTATGCAGTATTTGCGTGACTCACAAGGCATGAAAGTGTACTCCCTGCAGTCATTGCATGCTTCCATCAACGCGGCATAATCTTGCCGCCGGGCAAGGGACGTAATGGTTTTTTCATTACACCCCTTGCCAGTAGTTAAAAAAATTGCCCACCTTGTGTGGGCATTTTTTTTACTGGTTATAATCCATTCACCACCTTCATAAAAAAGGAATTTATTATCATGAAAGGACATCACGAAGTAGTGGCATTTTTAAATCAATTGCTCACTGGTGAATTGGCCGCCCGCGATCAATACTTTATTCATTCCCGTATGTATGATGAATGGGGTTATACAAAACTGGCCGCCCGTATTGGCCATGAAATGGAGGATGAAACCGGCCATGCCGATGACCTGATTCGTCGTATTCTGATGCTTGAGGGAACACCTGATATGGTTCCCGCTAAAATCAAAGTGGGTAAAGATGTGCCCGAAATGTTGCGACACGATTTGGACACCGAATATGAAGTGCGTGAAAACCTGAAAAAAGGCATGGCACTGTGTGAGCTGCATGGTGATTATGTGTCACGTGACTTGTTGCTGAAACAGCTTGATGACACCGAGCAGGATCATGCCCACTGGCTGGAGCAGCAGCTGCATTTAATCAGGCATGTGGGGCTTGAAAATTACCTGCAATCGCAGTTGTAATTATTTTATCTGAAACCATAAAGCACGCAGGCATTGGTGTAAAGCCCAACCGGGTTGCTTTATTTAACAAGGACTGAATCGGTGATGAACCCGGGTTCAGTCCTTTTGGTTTGTGGTGCAATCAGGACTGTGAACTGTTTCTGGGTTTTCTGCCCGATTTAAAGGCAAAATAATCATAGACTGGGTTTGGGACCCATTTAAGTAGTTTAGCTACCATCCCCATTTGCCATGGAATAACGGTATAGCTGTTCCCTTTCTTTATGGCCTTCAGGGCTGCATCGGCAAAGTCATCGGGCTGCATCAGGAAGGGCATTTTATACGGATTGTGTTGCGTCATGGGAGTATCAATAAACCCGGGCGCGATGGTGACCACTTTAAGGTTGGTATTGTGCAAGTCAACCCGCAAGCTTTCCAGATACGTGGTGGTGGCCGCTTTAGAGGCAGAATAGGCGCTGGAGCCTGGCAAGCCGCGCACACCGGCCACGCTGCTAATGCCCACTAGCGTTCCGCTGTCCCGTGCTTTCATGGGTTTGATAAACGGTTCGAAGGTGGCTACCATGGCCAGCAGGTTGGTGTTTATCACTTTCTGGAACTGGATGAAGTCTTCTTCATATTCGGTCAAGGTGCCAATGCTAATGCCGGCACAGGCGATCACGATGTTAACCGGTCCCTGCGCCAGAAAATCGCGGGCGGCCGCTTGCAGGGCTATTCTGTCTACAATGTCCAGGGCGTAAATCCGGTGCTGTCCGGGCAGGCTGGCGGCCAGTTCTTCCAGTGCCTGCGTATTGCGCCCAACCAGTCCCAGGCTGGCTCCCTGTTTGGCATATGCTGTTGCCAGGGCCTTGCCAAGTCCGCTGCTGGCGCCAGTTATGAAAATACGCATGTCATAATCCTTCCGGAAACTGTTTTTTTATTCAACCACATCGCCATCAAAATAAAACCATTTACCGTCTTCCTTAACAAAACGGCTGTTTTCATGCATTTTAAAGGCTTTCCCGTTTTGCTTGTATTTGGCGGTGAAAGAAACCTCTTGATGGTCGGCGTCAATGTCATGAAACTCATGCACGGTAAGACCCAGCCATTGTGATGGGGACGTTTCCAGATCAAGGGTGGCTGGTCGCGTGCTAGTATGCCAGGTATTTAGCAGGTAATGTTCGTTGCTGTGTACGTAGGCAGAATAGCGAGAACGCATCAGACGCTCGGCATCCGGGGCTTGTTGCTGGCCCTGTATATAAGGCTGGCAGCATTCCGAAAATAGTGTTTTTTCCTGATAGCCTCCGCAGGGGCAGGCTGTTTTTCCGGTGTTCTGGTCTTTCTTTTTGCTCATGTCTGCGCTCCTTGATTTCTGGTGGTTGCCGGAAATATGATGGGGGGTAAATGATTCGTTTGTATGTTCAAATCATGAATCAAGATGACTGGCATCAGCCCACGAGATGACCGACCATTTTTTTTCATGGGAAATTTGCAAACGGTTAATCGATGTATTTCGTTGTGAAAACTCACGTGGGGCATGGGGAGGCAGTTGATTGGCCGCCCGCCACATCATGTCAATGGCGCCACCATGGGAAATGACAAGCAGTGTTTCATTCAGGTGTTGCGTGGCCAGTTCAAGCAGTGTATTTCTGATTCGATCGTAGAAAGTTTGCAGGGATTCGGCCTGGTGTTCTTCCTGGTTGAGTTCGATGGCAAGGTTTTCTTCACGGATGGTATTGTATTCTTTCAGGACTGACCAGTGTTTGCCTTCCAGAATGCCATAGTTACGCTCACGCAGGCCGGGCAGGGTGGTAATGTCAAGTTCGTTGGCGCGGGCATAAGGCAGGGCAGTATGGTAGGCGCGTTGCAGGTCGCTTGTGTAAATGTGATGGGGTAAAACCGGAAAGAAATCCTTGTTAAGGTGCCTGCACAGGTTTTCTGCCTGGGCAATGCCAACTTCATTCAGGGGAATATCTCTCCAGCCTTGCAAACGGCGTTCGCTGTTCCAGTCGGTTTCTCCGTGACGGATAATCCAGATATCAGTATGTGACATAGGTTTTTTAAAGCAACTTGCTTGTTCAATTCAATAATAGTTCATTGTATTACTTTAACCAATGCGGGTGGTGGACGCTGGCAATAAGCGTATTTGTGATGGGGGAAGGGCAAGCGCAACAGCTTGGCCGGCTTTCATTTTTTGTTGGTCCGAGAAATGGGTTTGGTCGGCGGTAATCAGGGTATTGCCCGATGTAATTTGGTAGCGCGTGAACTCACCCAGAAATTCACTGGCCTCTATGATACCCGGTAGCCAAATGAAATTTGGATCCTGCCGGGTATCGGCAGGATGGATTTGCAGGGTGTGGGGACGAAAACTGGCCGCCAAAAAATCACCCTCCGGGACGTGACCGTTTACAGGAATGTGCAGTTCCCCAATCGCATCGACATAAATGGAAACCTTGCTGGCTTCGCGGGCGGTTACCTTACCTTCCAGTGTATTCATGGTACCAACAAAATTGGCCACAAAGCGGTTGACCGGATAGTCAAAGAGAGCGGTGGGCGTGCCAATTTGCTGAACGACACCGTGATCCAGAACGGCCATGCGGTCTGCCGTTGTCATGGCTTCTTCCTGGTCGTGGGTCACAAAAATAGTGGTAATGCCAAGCCGGCGTTGTAACGATAGCAGCTCGCGTCGCATCTGTATTCGCAGCTTTTTGTCGAGGTTGGAAAGCGGTTCGTCCAGTAACAGTACCTGTGGTTCAATCACAATGGTTCGTGCCAGCGCAACACGCTGTTGCTGACCGCCAGAAAGTTCATTGGGACGACGTTTGGCAAATTGAGACAGGCCAACCAGTTCCAGGGCTGAAGCGGTTTTTTCCTTGATTTGCGTTGATGGCAATTTGCGTTCAACCAGACCAAAGGCCACATTATCCCAGACTGATAAATGTGGCCACAAGGCATAACTCTGAAACACCATGCCAATGTTGCGTTTATGGGGTGGGGTGTGGGTGATGTCACTGCCATCAAGCAGCAATTGTCCGGCATTATGCTGGTTGAAGCCTGCAATCAGACGCAGCAAGGTGGATTTTCCCGAACCCGAGGGGCCGAGCAAGGCAAAGAATTCACCGGGTTCTATCCGGATATTAATATCTTTCAGTACTTCATTGTTGCCATAGGAAAGGCAAATATTTTTGCATTCAACACTGACTTTCTTCATTTTGTAAGTTCCTTGGTGTTTTTTTTATTCTGTTCTGGCCGGACGCGTGCGCATGGCATTGCGCTCGACAATCAGGTGTGAGATATAGGTGCCAATAGCGACTACAACAATTGCCATCACCCCCAGGGCGGCACCCGGGCCTCGTCCTGATGCGCTTTGCATGTACAAATAGATGCCATAGCTCATGGGAGCGTCACTGTCACGGGTAACCAGCATGATGGTGGCTGAAAGCTCGACTGCAGCGGTAATGAAACTGGTGACAAAACCGGCCAGAATGCCACCCGCCATCAAGGGCACAACCACGCGCTGAATGATTCTGCGGCGGGTTGCACCCACCGAGGCTGCGGCCTCTTCCAGGGAGATGTTGATTTGCTGCAGGGCGGCAATACAAGATCGCAAGGCGTAAGGCAGGCGCCTGACCGAATAGGCCAGCATGATAATGATCCAGGTTGAAGTAAGCATCGTATCGGTACCCGGGATTTCAAGGCCTCGAAACGTGCGTAAATAGCCAATGGCCAGCACAATCCCGGGTACGGCCAGCGCAGCAGAGGCAATCCAGTCCAGCCAGCGGCGGGCAGGTAGCCGGGTGCGTAAAATCAGGTAGGCAATGGCTGTGCCCAGAACAATGTCAATACCGGCTGCCAGGCTGCAATACAGCAGGGTATTGATGATCATGTCATTGGAGTGGGTGAAAACAGCGGCGTAATGGCTCAGGGTATAGCCATCGGGCAAGGGGGCATAGCTCCAGACCGTTGCAAATGAAAGCAGCAACACACCTATGTGCGGTGAAAGTACCAGCAATAGCACCAGGAAAATCCAGCCATAGGCCAGGAGACTTTCTGTTTTATTAAGGGTGCGTTGCTGTAAGGAGTTGCCGCCTTTCTGAATGGTTGAAAAATCCTTGTCTTTAAGTACCCGGGCTGAAAGCCATAATGCCAGAATGGAAAAAGCAATCATGAGTACGCTAATAACGTAACCCAGTGGGTCATCCAGCCCTACCTGGGTAATACGCAGGTAAGCTTGTGGCGCCAGCATATTGGTGATGCCCAATACCAGTGGGGTACCCAGGTCATCAAAAACCTTGACAAAAACCAATGAGGCACCGGCCACATAACCGGGCAGTGCAAGCGGAAAAATAACCCGTCTGAACAGGCGCCAGCCTTTTGCGCCCATATTCAGGGCGGCTTCTTCCATGGCGCCGTCAATATTGCGCAAGGCAACGGTCAGGTTCAATAATATAAAAGGAAAGTAATGCAATGACTCGACAAAAATCACCCCGTTCAGGCCATCCATGACAGGTACTGAAACATTGAACCAGTCTTGCAAAAGCAGGTTGACTGTACCCGAGCGGCCAAAAATAAGTTGCAGGGCAACAGCACCCACAAAAGGCGGCATAATTAAGGGAAGCACCCCCAGGGTTTGAATGATCAGGGCACCCCTGAAGCGAAAGCGTACCGTAAAATAAGCCAGCGGTATGGCAATCAAAGAGGCAAAAATGACCGACATGACAGCGACATAAAGACTGTTGTAAAACGCTTCTTTAAGTAAAGGTTGATGGAAGAAAGCGCCAAAGTGCCCCAGTGTCAGACTGCCGTCAAAGTCGGTAAAGGCAATATAGAAAACCGTTATTACAGGTATTACCAGAAACAGGGCCAGGAATGCCAGGATCAGCAATGCAATAATAGTTAGGCCTGGCGGAAATCTTGTATTTATTGTGGTCATGCTTGAAAGTCCAGTCGGGTATGCCTGTCCCAGTGGGGCATACCCGTAGATGAGCCTCAGGAAACTACACGCTAAACGATTGTGCTTTAGGCGTTGCCTGCCTGCTTGGCCAGTTCAATCGCTTTTTTGTAATTGGCTTCAGCTTGACTGTTCCATTCACCTTGCAGTTTTGAGATTTTCTGGCTCACTTGAACGTCTTTTTTATCACCCTGGAAAATTGCCTGGATTTCATCCGACAAGGCTTGATCGGCGGTAATCAGTGGAGACCAGGCCAGTTTTTTGGCTTCATCCAGTAATGTTTTTGCCTTGTCATTAGGGTTGTTGCCCAGTTTCTTTTCAGCATCCAGAATGGCCTGGGTGGCTTGCTGAAGTTCTTTATGGCGGAAGGTAATGGTTTGGTCGAATAAGGACTGAACGACGTAATAACGCTTTTGCGAAAGATTGGTGTCGAAGTGAACTTTGCTGCGTTCGGCCAGTTTGATCGGATCAGGGTAGCCCTCGGGGATATTTTCCATTTTTTCGTAAGGTAAAACAGGCAGGCGTGAAATTTCGGGTTTCAGCAATAATGCCTGTCCTTCCTTGCCAAGTGCAAATTGAATGAATTTTTTGCCTTCCTCGGTATTTTTGGCACCGCTGATGAGTCCGATATTGGCCGGTACGATCGCGGTTGTCTCGGGGTAAACAAATTCAACCGGAAACTTTGAGAACTTGCTGGACAGTCCGAAAAAGTCAATGACCGGGCCTGCACCAAATTGCCCGTTATTGATGCCATCGGGAACGCCAAACGAGCGTTCGGTTAATGCGCTGCTATTGCCTGCCATACGAATAATGGTGTTCCAGCCTTCATCCCAGCCCTCACCCTGCAAAATGGTTTCAACGGTCAGGTGCTGTGTACCCGAGCGTGATGGCGAAGTCATGCCAACATTACCAAACCATTCCGGCTTAAGCAGGTCGTGCCATTCTTTGGGTTCTGCCAGGTTTTTGGCTTTAAGAAAGCGGGTGTTGTACATAATGCCGTAGCCTGCCAATGCCTGCCCCAGGAATAAGCCACTGGGATCATTAATGGGGAAGCTGCCGATTTTGTCAGGGACGTCAGGATTGGAAATATCGCCCGCTTTTTCAAGCATGCCGGCAGCCCCCAGGACCTCAAAGGCATCGGGGGCGCTGGCCCAGAAAACCTCGGGGCGTTGACCGGCAGGTGTTTCCCGGACATAGGCAATCCCTGAAACAGTGTTTTTATTTAATATTTCAAGTTTGATGTCAGGGTTGGCTTTTTCAAAAGCGCTTTTATAGGCCTGGGTAAGTTCTTTGGGAAAAGAGGTGATGATGGTAACGGTGCCGGCAAAAGCGCTAGGGGCGCTGGCAAGCATCAAGGTTAAAAAGGTGTATTTGAGCCTTTGTTTTAGCTTGGCTTTCATGGGTTTGTCTCCTGGTGGTTGGAATAGTTCTTTTTTGTATATGACTGGCAATATAAATATCACAATACGATTGATTGATTAAATTGTCTAATAGTGGTTGTCCCTAGTTTTCCTGTCATATTTGCTTGCCACCAAAGCCCTTCAGGACGTACACTTTGCTTCCAGCATTTGTCTAAAATAATTTAAAGGGAAAGAAATGTCTGGAACTTATTTTCCAATCTGGCGCAAGGTAGATGAACTTGAGCCTGGTCAGGTTGTTGCACCTGATGAATATCTGCCTGCAGGGCAAACTGTGGCCATGGGAATTCAGCATGTGGTTGCCATGTTCGGTTCAACGGTACTGGCGCCCTTGTTGATGGGTTTTGATGCCAACCTGGCTATTTTAATGTCGGGTATAGGTACGCTTCTGTTCTTCCTGTTCGTCGGGGGAAGAGTGCCAAGTTATCTGGGTTCCAGTTTTGCTTTCATTGGGGGAGTGGTGGCGGTTACCGGGTACGCCGGTTCAGGTCCCAATCTTAATATCGGGGTGGCATTGGGGGCAATTATTGCCTGCGGTGCGGTATATACCCTGATCGGTCTTATCGTTTGGTATGCCAACTCACGGGGCAATGGATCAGCCTGGATAGAAAAACTGATGCCCCCGGTTGTTACCGGGGCGATTGTTGCCGTGATTGGCCTGAACCTGGCACCCATTGCCGCTAAAGGTGCAATGGGTAGCGGCAGCAATTTCGAGGCTGCCATGTCAATCATGACTATTTTATGTGTGGGTATTATTGCTGTTTTTACGTCAGGTACAGTCCAGCGGCTGCTTATTCTGGTGGGGCTGATTCTGGCCAGCGTGCTGTACTGGGTCTTTGCCAACGTCATGGGACTGGGGCTGGCTATTGACTTTACTGCCATCCAGAATGCGGCCTGGTTTGGTTTGCCTTCCCTGGCTACCCCTCAATTCAGTCTTTCAGCCATTTCAGTAATTGTGCCGGTGGCGGTCATTCTGGTTGCCGAAAACCTGGGGCACATTCGTGCGGTCAGCGCCATGACCGGGCAGGATCTGGACAAATATCTGGGGCGCGCTTTTGTGGGTGATGGTGTTGCGACCATGCTGTCAGGCTCAGTGGGTGGAACAGGGGTCACTACCTATGCTGAAAACATAGGCGTGATGGCCGTGACCCGCATCTATTCCACGATCGTGTTTGTGGTTGCCGCTTTGTTTGCCATTTTACTGGGTTTTTCTCCTAAGTTTGGTGCCCTGATCCACAGTATCCCAGCCCCTGTGTTGGGTGGCGTTGCGGTGGTGGTCTTTGGTCTTATCGTTATTGCCGGTGCTCGCATCTGGGTGGTTAATCAGGTTGATTTCAGTGATAATAAAAACCTGATTGTGGCGGCGGTAACCATGATTCTGGGCGCTGGAGACTTTAAGGTTTCCATGGGGGTTTTTGAGTTGAATGGCATTGGTACGGCCACTTTTGGTGCCATTTTGCTATATGCCTTATTGAATTGCCGTGCAAGTAACCATTGATTTTTTGCAGTGAAAAAGCAGGTTTGACGTTTGTTCGTGCTTTTTGGCGACATAAAAATGTCTTTTAATTAAATGACTTGCAATTTTAATCAAATTTAAGCACAATTGTGATTAGTTCCCCGGTTCAGAGTGAACCGGGGAAATTTTTTGTCTTTCAAAAAGACGCGTGTTTATTTGTAACGCTCTGTATTTATCTAAAAATAATGCGGGGCGTTTAGTTTTTTATGAGTGTGTGAAATTATGGCAGCTATTCCATTAACGGCGCGTGGTGCAAAGCGCTTAGAAGAAGAAT
>Ga0265293_10011495_pt1 | contig 12021 bp, 9 predicted proteins | sample Munlanlewell138R_FD_192505 | JGI IMG/M metagenome (GOLD analysis project Ga0265293, IMG submission 192505) | Leachate microbial communities from a municipal landfill in Southern Ontario, Canada - Leachate well 138R | ecosystem: Engineered > Solid waste > Landfill > Unclassified | place: Canada... | reverse complement strand
TTTTGTTTGTTTGGTCTTAATTATTTTTTCTTTTCAACTTCTTTAATGTTGCTATCCACAACAGTTTCTTTTTATTTAATGATAACATATAGATTACCGTCTTTTTGCCAAATACAATAGTGTTAATAATCTCTTCCACAGAGGAAATATCTCCCAGCCATAATAGTTTGAATATTAGCTTCAACCTTATTTGAACATGTCCATTGGAAGCATTTATAGAAATCCATCATCCTCTGTAGAACTTCCTTAAACATATAACAATAATTAACGAGTGAATACCCTCTATGTATCCTTAACGAGTAAAAATGTGTATTATGCAATTTTTAACCTAAATCTAAAAATCAAATGTCCCAAATCTTAAAAAAATACGATATTATGCCAATTATCGTGTTTTAGCCAAGGAAAAAAGGTTTGACATTGTATCAAACCTTACGTTTCAATATGGTGCCTCCGGTCGGACTCGAACCGACACAGTATCCCTACTATTGGATTTTGAGTCCAACGCGTCTACCAATTTCACCACGGAGGCAAACCCCGACTAATTATAAACTAAAATAAACAAAAGAATTACGTAAAATAATAAAAATTATTATTCTTCTGGTTCATCAAAGATTGGTGAATAAGGCATATTAAAAGCTTTCGCGACTCCTTTATTTGTGATGAGGCCGTTATAAGTATTTATGCCTCTTCTTATCGCTATTTCTTGAAGTGCAATATCTTTGCCCCGGGCAATCTTTAATCCATATTTTAAGGTCGCGTTATTTAAAGCTTCAGTCGTTGTTAAGGCGACCGCTCCCGGCATATTAGCGACACAGTAATGGGTTATACCATCAACAATAAAGACTGGTTTTAAATGAGTGGTCGGTTTACTTACTTCGGTGCTGCCGCCTTGATCAATCGCGACATCAACAATAACACTACCTTTACGCATTGATTTATAATATTCTCTTTTAATAAGTTTGGGTGCTTTTGCTCCCGGAATAAGCACCGCACCAATGACTAAATCTTGGGTTCTAATCGTATCGCGAATATTAGCTTCACTACTATATAACGTTGTAACCTTACTGCCGTAAAGCGTATCGATTTCGACGAGTTTATTTAAATCAACATCTAAGATGGTAACCCGGGCTTCTAACCCTACTGCCATTTTAAGCGCGTTCATGCCGACAACTCCGGCACCGATAATCATCACTCTTGCTCTTTTAACGCCCGGTAAGCCACTTAATAATAACCCGCGGCCGCCAAAAGGCTTTTGTAAATATTTAACCCCTTCTAAAACACTTAAGCGTCCCGCTGCTTCACTCATCGGACGAAGACATGGTAGGGTTTTGCCGTCTTCACTTATTGTTTCATAAGCAATGCCCGTTACTTTGTTTTCAAGTAAGGCTTTCGTTAATGCTTCATCAGCCGCTAAATGGAGAAAGGTATAAATAATAAGTCCGGGACGGAAGTATTTATATTCACTCGCTAATGGTTCTTTTACTTTCACGAGCATTTCGACTTTTTCCCATACTTCTTTCGCCGTATTTAAAACTTTAGCCCCTGCTTTAATATATTCTTCATCACTAAAGCCCGCGCCAAGTCCAGCATCTTTTTCTACATAAACGGCGTGACCATTTAATATATATTCATTAACGGCATTCGGCGTTAAGCCAACCCGATATTCACTATCTTTAATTTCTTTTACGGTTCCAATAATCATAATATTGCTCCTTTATCTAAATATTTTTTTATCATGTTTAATATTACTTTTAAATAATGTTCATCTTCACTATCAAAATAGTCAAACTCGTACGAATCAAGATCTAATACTGCAAAAAGGATATTATTTTTATCATAAACCGGAAGCACAAGTTCACTATTAGTGAGCGCGTCACACGCAATATGACCTGGGAAAAGACTAACATCTTCGACAATAACACTTTTTTTATGACGGTAAGCGTAACCACAAACACCACTATTGTAGTTAATCGTTTCGCACGCTACTTTACCAGCAAAAGGCCCAAGTATTAAATGCTTTCCGTTATCAATATAAAAGCCCACCCACGATACTTTCGTAAAGGTTTCTTTTATAAGGGCACTTAAATTACTCATGACACTTATTGTATGTGACTCATTAGTAAATAACACTTCTACTTTCGTAAGTAATTCACTATATAGTTTACGTTTATTAACTTTTCGTTCTTCTGGTTTTAAATCATTTAGATTAACGTGACAATAACCGTATGGATTCTTCGTTAAATAATCTTGATGATAAAGTTCAGCGTCATAAAAGTTAAGTAATGGTTTATTTTCTACCACAACTTTGGCTTTATATTCTTTTTGTAACATAAGAAGGGCGTTAGCGATTATTGCTTTTTCACCTTCATCAAAATAATACACTCCTGTGCGATATTGCGTGCCTTGATCGCCCCCTTGTTTATTCAAACTTGTCGGATCAATAATCCGGAAAAGGTAATGTAATATTTTCTCTAAGGTTATTACTTTAGGGTTATACGTTAATATAACTGCTTCCACTGCGTTAGTCTCCCCACTACAAACTTCTTCGTAACTTGGATTTTCGCGGATCGAATTCGCGTATCCTACCTTTGTTTCTTTAATCCCAGGGATAAGTTTAAAATAAGCTTCTACGCCCCAAAAACATCCTCCTGCTACAACAATCTTTTTCATACGTAATTATTTTACTACATTGCAAGGTAAGGGGAGGACACTACGCTAAAGAAAATAATTATTATATTTATATAGAAAACGATAGAAAAGAGGGAAAATAAATAATTTATAGGAAATACTTTATTAATAAAGTAAATCACTATTATTTTTAAATATATTTATTACCGATTAAAAATTAACGTGAAAATAATAAAATTTTTGAAACTTTTTTTGTTTAATTCAAAAAAATTATCATAATAAGGATTACGTGCACTAGAGAAATATAAGAATAGTGGAAATTTATTGGAGAAATAGAATATGAAAGAAAATATTTTTTAATAACATTATTATTGTTAATTGGTTTTTCATTACCAATATTATTTTCAAAAGCATAGTTGATAATGATGTTGTATTTGTATTAGCGTCTGGAGTTTTTGGCTCTGCATTTGTAGCGTTATTGCTTGAGATTTTAGCTGATAAACAATTTTTTAGTTTATGAAAATAGAAAACCGCAGATGATTTTTCTTTGTTTTTTAAAATTTTATAATTAATTAGATATTGACTATCAACAATGAAAATGATTAAATTATCTTATTAGTAAGAGGCGTTTTAAGTTGCAAAAAAACATATTTTTCAAAAAGCGAGTTGGTTATGAAAACTAAAAAAATTAAAACAAAAGAATATATCTATAAAGGAACTTTAAATGAAAATAATATGCCTGATGGTTTTGGGAAAATTGTTTTCAAAAATGGAATTATTTATCAAGGAAAATGGAAAGACGGGCTTTATCATGGGTATGGTGTGCTAACTCTTGCAAATGGTGACAAATATGATGGTGGGTTTAAAAATGGCAAAAAACATGGAAATGGAATTTTGCATTATTCGACTGGAGAGGTTTACGAAGGTGAGTTTTTTGAAGACTTGAGAGATGGATACGGAAAATCTACATACCCTAACAAAGCTGTTTATGAAGGTCAATACAAGCATGATAACCGAGAAGGCTATGGAGAAATGTTTTGGGATGAAGAAACCTATTATAAAGGTGAATTCAAAAACGATAAACAAAATGGTCGCGGAGAAAGGGTTTCCCGTAGCAATGTTTACAATGGACAATTTTTAAATGGATATGCACACGGCAAAGGAAAAATGGATTTTGGAAATGGAGAAGTTTACGAAGGTGAGTTTTTTGAAGAAATGAGAACAGGATTTGCAACTTACAAATACTCGAATGGAGATGTATATACAGGCAATTTTATAAGAGGTGTAAAAAATGGACATGGAGTTTATGCATATTCAGACGGTAACCTTTACATAGGCTCATGGAAAGATAACAAAAGACACGGTGAAGGAACTTTTATACTGGCTAATGGTAAAAAGCAAATTGGTATTTGGAAAGAAGATAAATTTTTTGCGTCAAAAGAAAATCATCAAGACAATCACACCTCAAATAATGGTCCTATAAAAATCACAGGCAGTTTTGAAAAGTAGTTTTGTTATGTTTTACACATAATTTTCATCTGTGGAACAAAATGGTAATTGACAATGTTTTTTTTATACTTTAAATTTAGTTTTAAAAAGCGTCTTAGCTTTGCTTACATACACAGAACAAATAAGCCGCGCACTAATTTCCACTAAAAATGTTATAATTTTATCTTCTTATGGGCAACTGTTATGTTTGACGCCCATGAAGCATTTGCCGAAGGTTATACATACAATATGCACATCATGAATAATAAAAAGAATGTGCGCGATACGATTATCTTTAACGCAAGAACGTACGCTGCTAACTTTGTATTGCGGGACTATTTATTACGTAATGCACTTTATTACATTGTCTTATTCTACTTTATTGCGACCATTGCCTTAAGTGTTGGCGCCGGTAGTTCTTTATTAACCTTTAATAACTTAGTAGCTCTTGCCGGACAAACATCAACGAAACTCTTCTTCTCGCTTGGGGTTGCCGGTCTTATCTTAATTGGCGGACCGACCTTTCAAATGGGCGGATTACGGGGATGGCAGCAATTGTTGCTTCAATTGGTATGTCAAATACGATCTTTACGACAAACCAAGGTTTTGTCCTTGATTTTGTTGCCTTACCAACATTCATGAAAGTTATTGTCGCTTTAGCGCTTGCGATCTTTTTCTCGGTTATTTTCTCCATGATCGCTGGCTTTTTTACTGCAAAATTTAAAATGCACCCCTTTATTACAACATTATCAACGCAATTACTTATCTTTGGGCTCATGATGATTTTATTTAGTAAAATGCCAAGTTTCCGCATTGACGGTGATATTAAAAGAATGCTCGCTAGACGGTTTAACACCCAATATTATTATCGCTAGTGTGATTGCGGTCTTTATCGCCTGGTTTATTTGGAACAAAACAAAGTTTGGTAAAAATATGTACGCCGTTGGTGGTAACGCTGAAGCCGCAAGTGTAAGCGGAATTAACGTTTTTGCGGTTACGATGTTTATCTTTATTATGGCCGGGGTCCTTTACGGAGTTGGTGGCTTTTTTGAAGCAGTGCGGGTTGGTACTGCGCAACCTAATACCGGGTTTGGTACCGAATTAGATGCGTTTGCCGCTTGTGTCGTCGGTGGTATCTCTTTTAGTGGCGGTATTGGTTAAATTCGCGGCGCCGTTATTGGTACAATCATCTTTACCGGTATTACTTATACATTAACATTCTTAGGCTATGACCCAAACATTCAATTTATCTTTAAAGGGATTATTATTATTATTATTATTATTATTATTATGGCCGCAGTTTGTTTAGACTCCCTTAAATACTTACGGAAAAAATAATGGATATAAGTTTATTCTTCCTTCTCTTCGTCATTGGCTTTATCACTAATTACTTTGTTAATGTGAATTACTTAAAAAAGTTACGCGAAGGGGTGACGAATTATAAAGATATTGAAGTTATCTTCACCGCTATCTTCTTTGGCGGTCCTGTCTTATTACTCTTCCTCATGTTTGAAGAAATAAGAGCGCACGATAAAAACAATCGCCATTTACGCCTTATAAGCGGCGTGATAATAACTATCTTACAAATTATAGGTATTTATCTTTTATTCCACTTTGGACTAATAAAACCGCTTGCTAAAGCTTAAAGTAAAGAAAACCTCTTGCCATAAACAAGAGGTTTTTTATTTATGCATTTATTCTTTAATTTACATCCGCCCAGTTAACTAAATTATAACCATTAATATTAAGACTTACGACGTCACTATAAACGTATTGATAGTTTTCTTTATCAAGATACGAGTTCTCACTAAAGTTAAAGTTCATATTTTGTTGAATTACTTTTAGTTGCGCTTGCGTAATTGGCGCGGTGTAACCACTGCCATTAACATTGGCGCTTACAAAGATATAAATATAATACTTTTCATCTTCTGGATTATAGGCGCGACTTATCGTGTACGTAAAGTTAAATCCAGTCGTAGTGGGCACAATATAGCGGTCTTTAAGCGGTACATCATGGACACTAAATTCCGGGTTTCGCTTTAAACCAAAATAAGGCACGGTTAAACTTGAAATGTATTCGGGTGAGCCCACAGTAGCAACCCGACTTGGATCATTAATGCCTTTAAAGACGTAATCAATACTTGAAAGCGGGGCAAAACTAATGTCATTTTCGTGCAGCGGGTTATTATCGTTTGCCGCTGTTCTTTCCCCGGAAAGATAGACAAAGCGGGCACTACCTCTTGATGCTTCAAGGAAATAAGTAATGTTATAACGGGACGGAACTTCAAATTCATAAGCGACTAATACGGTATTAAAGTTCGTGTACACTGAATATTCATTCCCGTCATGATTAATTTGAATTGGTTTTGTGCCAACACCTGGCGTATCCGGGGCTGGCGGTAAGACAAAGCTGGCAATCGTCGTGCGGTCCGCGAGCTGATTACTACTAGTTTGCGTTCCAAAACGGCTAATCGTAATATGTTGCTCAATTCCTTGCATTGGGTCGGTCGCCACCATAACATACACTTTAGCAGTCGTTCCGGCTATTCCTGTCCCGTGCACCGTAAAGCCAATCGCCCCTTCGGGTACGTTAATTGTGCTACTACTAATGGGTGACGGTATGCCGGTTGTGACGCCGAAGAAACGCTGGTTAGACTCTAAGTAATAATAAGACGTTGGGTCACCCATCATAAGGGCGGTACTTCCTTTTGTAATCGGTTCTTCAAAGTTATCAACCCAGCCTAAAGACGCGACGGTTTGTAAGTTATATTTATAACGGGTCGCCGGCACTTGAGAAGCGGGATTCCCGGTATAAAATAAAACATTCGTTTCCATGTCAAATGTTTGTTTTGGGGCTCCGGCAAGTGGTTGTTTTTCTTGGAGATAATAGCGAGTGGGTTGTGGGCTTTCACTTGGATTAGATATGTTATTTGTTACTCGAACTGCATAAATTCTAAACGAAGCCATCGCATCACTCGGCGCAGAAGTCCGTAAATATGCACTGAATCCATCTTGCGGCGTAAAGGTTGCCCACCAGTTTGAAGTATTGCCACGCCCATTTGCCCCAGTTCTTTGTAAATTATAGTTTGTAAAAGCACCAGTGCTCCGGGGCCGGAAACGAATCCCTTCAACGAAAGTCGTCGACGCTGTAGCCATGAAGCTTGTCGTTGGCGTTAAGTTACTTTGCGCATTAATACGTAAAGGACGAGGTGCTTCGCGAATTAAACCGTCTTCTTGAACAATCTTACCCCATACGGCGTAGAGTAAGTCACCGCCACTTGATCTTCTAAATTGCATACGAGCGGGCGTATTATATTGATAGGCATAGCCATCATCATAAGGTGGATAGTTTAAGTTCGGTGTCCGATTACTTAAAACTTCAAAAGTATAATATTCAAGTTCACCATCAGGAATAATAAGGTTATTAGTTTGAATCTCAACCCCAATCGCGACCGAACCATAGCGAATTAAAGCGTATTCTTTGCCACCATATTCAGAAACGATTAAATAACGGTAATTTGGTTGGTCAAATCGGGCGTCTAAATATCCATTACCATTTACAGCGTTTGTTTCGGCGCGCGTAATCATTGTCGTTGAATATCTTGTGGCCGGACCCATATCAGTATTTTGCGCTTGATAGCCACTTTCACCATTCGTCGCAATGGTCCACTGATTACTGCCAGTTGTACTCCAAAGCTTAGCGAGCCGGTCATTAGCTTTTGCTTGCGTACTATGGGCAAACGTAAAGACGCCAACGTGGAAATATTTTTTGTCAGGGTTATCTTCGCCATAAAGTTCTTCCCCAAAGGTCGACTGAATGTCATAAGAATCAAGCGGGGCCGGATCGCCAACACTATTGTGTGTTTCCATGTATTCCCAAATGTCTTGCGAATAAACAATACCAAGACCTAAACCACCGACGCCACTACCAACCCCTTGACTTGAGCCGTCACTTGAGACCGGGAATTCAGTTTCGCCATCGACAACAACGCGGCGGTAATAACCAATAATACCACCCGCGGTTGTGTATTTACCGCTACTTCCGGGGGTAAAATCAAAGGCGGGGACGTGGGCGACATTATTCGTTGAAGAATAGTAAACACTAATCGTATCAACTTTAACGTATTGCGCGTGCCCGACTAAAATGCCGACGTGGTTTGTTTCATAATTGCCTGATGTAACAAAATAGCGGTGTCCGGCTTCATAAGCGCCATATGTTGATGATGTTACTTGGATGTTATATAAAAGCATTGTGGAAATTTCGCCAATGTATTCGTTGGGAGCTAAATTTTCAGCGTCTTCTCCAGTTGGTCCCGCATTACCAAATAGACCGATATCGACTTGATTAGGACGCCCGACAACTTTAATATTACCAATTGCTGAAGTATCACTTTTTTCTCCAGTTGGTAATGTTACAAACTTTGCCGGATCATTCGTGCGCACCCCTCTAATTTTAGAAACAAAGGGGAATTCTTCGGTGCCGATTGATTGCATGGCAAAAAGTTGGTTCGCACTTGGGCCGCCAATGTAATTTGGTTCACCCATATCATTAGAAATTTGGAAAACACTATTTTCATCAATAATATAGTGGTCAGGACTATTTTGTAAAACATATAAATTAATTAAATGTTGGTTATTTTCAATAAGATAAGGATTGCCGTCTGTGCCCCATTCACCGACCGCTAAACTTTCATCTAAGCGGCCAAATAAAATATCAATATCAAGTTTTGGTTTAACGACGTTTTGAATGAGACTATTAAAATAAGCGGTAATTACTTGGGTAATGTTTAACGAAAACATAAGGAAAAGGGTGAGGGCAATCGCCATTGTTAATTTAGGTTTTAAACTTTTTTCATATCGTTTATTCATCGATGGTACGTACCTCCCCGGAAAAATCCATATTAAAGATTAAAGTGTATGGTGAATATTCAACTGGAACTTGGCGAATAATGTTTTGTACTTCCCGCAGTTGGGGCTTAATCATAACATACGTCCAGTTTTTAAGCGGAACATAGTTTGGAAATATGCCTTGATTTGGGGCCGTCACTTTATTCATTGGCATTGTTTCATAATCGGCAAAGATTGTTGTCGGGTCTAAATCATTAGACGTCGACATGTAAAAATAAAAGTTAAAGGCGTTTTGACTCGGATTAGTAATGTAATAATCAACCGTCGGTAAGTCATATGTATCAGTGGCGTTTTCCACAATAATATTAATGTTTTCGATGATAACGTTATAATGCGTTTGGGCACTACTACCATCCATTAATTTAAACTTAAAGTAATGTTCATTGTTCGGCGGTAAATTAGCGATATTATGCATTTCGCCTAAATCAATAATTAAATCTTCGCCAAGCGATAATGTTTCCCAAGTCGATGTATCTTTATTGTAATTTGAAAAACTAAAGGACGAATCGAGGTCTCCTGGTTTATGTTCAATGCGCGCTAAGTCATAAAACGTTGAATACCACGCATAAGTAACACCAAAAAGCGCGCCAATAATCAAGAATATATTAAGGCTAATGTGTAAAACTGCGCGTAACCTTAAGTTTTTCATTCGTTATCACTCCATATATGCACTTTTAAACTACGCATACTTTTACCAACGGTCGGCCATAAGTCTTTATATACATTTTGATTGGTTCCGTTATCGACAAACGTAAAGTCAATATCAAGCGTTATTGTGTGCCCCATCGGCACTAAGACGTCTTCAATAATAAATAAATCGCCTATTGGACTAACAGCATTTGGAACACTATTATTTTGCCCTTTCGTGACTGCGTCATTACTCGTCGTCACTAAAAACTTATTTAAAGCTGTTTCCCCAGTTGGCGCGACACCATTTACTAAAATATCAAGTTTTGTTATTTGAATTTGACTCCCTAAATAATAGTGATTATTATCTTCATCAATATAAGGGATTTCGTCATTAGCGTTTGGAGCGGCAAAGTAAAAGGACGTATAGTAATCTTTTTCATCAATGTTTTCTAATGAAAGATTAATATTATTTTTATGGACTGCGCCCGGATAAATATTATCAAAGACAATATTACCGCCTTGTAATGTTAAGCCATTAACCTTAGCGCTAAAGTCATAATCAAACTTTCCCTTATTAATAATAATCGGATTAATGACCGCCGTATCGCGGTTATGACTAAACCAGGCATGGCTAACGAGCGTTAAGGAAATAAGCGATGCAAACATCGAGAACGCAATAATTACAAGCCGAGTTCTTTTTCTAAGGCGCAACGTTAGTCTTTCCTTTCTTTTCGTGCTTATTTTAAACAAAAAGCCAGCACCGATTTAATCAGCAGCTGGCTATCTTTTTTACAAGACCCTATAGTTTTGCGTCGCTAAGTTACCTTAGGTTTGCCTTTATTGATAAATAATTATACAAATATTTATATGATATTTGCAAATACTTTATACTATTTTCATGATTTTTTAAGCAACAAGCATATAGAATCACACTATTCATTTATTTAAGTATTAAATAATGTAGTCTTTTTCGACTTTATTTACAAAGCCTAACACTAAACTTACAAATAGTCATAGTCGTTCATACATACTAGCGTGACCCGCATTTTCAATCGTAATATGATCAGCGTTTGGCATTCTTTCTGCTAAGTAATACTGATCTTCAATTGGGGTTAAATAGTCTTGTTTCGAACTAATGATAAGCGTCGGCATATCAATTGTTTCAAGTTCTTTTCTAACGTCATGCCTCTCTGCACTTTTTGTTAAGCGAATAAAGCCATCATAATCAGCTTCGGCATCAGGCATGACTTCTTTTGTAATAAAGACACGTTGGGTTAAGACTAATTGGTCAATACCCCACCGTTTTCCTTCGGTGAAATCAACACCATTGGTGAATGGTAATGGATGTGGTTTAGATTCTAAGGCTTTAATATAGTTTGCCCAAGTAATATCATCTTCTTCACCTAAAGCATTTAAGCCAGCGATGAAAGTTTCAGCAGCGATATACCCTGCTAAAGCATAGGCAAAACCAGCACCCTTAGAAACTGCAGCTTCATCAGCGCTAATAGCACCAACTTCTAAAGCACTATCAATCGTGGCGACAAATTTATTGTATTGAGCCGGGAAGTCTTCACTATAAACGTCAACCCACGCATTGGCGTAAACACGACGACCAAGACTTAAGTGCTCTTTTGGAATAGCGGTCACGTTGGCGTTGACATAAGAAGTAATTACTGGAAGTTCAACTTCTAACTTCGCTAATGATGACATGAGCTTACCAAATGGAATTTGATTCGAAGCACCAATAATAACTTGGGCTCCTGATTCTTTAATTGAGGTAGCAATTGAGTCATAGTCTGGTGCACTTGGGTCACCTTCAAACTTAACAAGTTGTTCTTTGCGACCAAGCGCTTCAAATTGTTGTTCAATACCAGCAAGAATTGAACTGCCCGCATCTTCAGCAGTGTAGAAAGCAGCAACTTTCGTAACTGGACCAGAGACATCAACTTTGACTAATACCCGAGCGGCCATAACATGGCCTTCCGTTAAATAAATTGGTTGAACTGAAAAGACAGGGTTTCCCTCTTCTTTTTCAGTATAAAGAGCGTTAATTCCGGTTGCAGCATAAACCATTGGAATACCGGTTTCTTTGATATAGTCAATCGTAGCACCAACAGTTGGTGTTCCAAAGTAACCAACAAGCGCGAAGATTTTGTCGTCTTCAACGAGTTTTTTCGTAAGGGTTAACCCCTCGGTTGCACTAAAAGTATCATCATAGTGCTTGAGTTCGATTTTCCGTTCACGGAAACTGCCGGCTTCATTAAGCTCTGAAAAACGAGCTTTTAAGGCCGCATTAAATGGGACGCCTACAGCAAAGGCGCCACTAGTAGCTGCGGTATTACCAACTAAAATCTTAGTTTTAGTAAC
>Ga0265293_10011494_pt1 | contig 12023 bp, 11 predicted proteins | sample Munlanlewell138R_FD_192505 | JGI IMG/M metagenome (GOLD analysis project Ga0265293, IMG submission 192505) | Leachate microbial communities from a municipal landfill in Southern Ontario, Canada - Leachate well 138R | ecosystem: Engineered > Solid waste > Landfill > Unclassified | place: Canada... | reverse complement strand
GTCTGGTGCGCCGACCTCGTTGTCGTACTCGAGTGCCCGGAAGTAGTCCTGGATGGGCACGGGGACAGGGCCAACGTAGCGACTGCGGGCGAAGGCGCTTTCGGCCTCGTGGGCACCCATGTCGGTGAGGCGGTACTGCCATTCCGACTCGAGCCGCCCGGAGGCGGAGGTGGTCTCGACGAGGCGCTGCCGCTTCAGGTCCTCGAGCGTCTCCCGGACGATGGCAGGATGGATGCGCATGGCGTTGGCGATGCCGAGCGGCGTGGGAGTGGCGATGCGGTAGAGGGTCTTGATGGTCAGGTCTTCGACGAAGCGCTCGGGGAGGCCAAGGGCGTCGATGTGATCGGGGGCCGGGGGAAGCGCGGGCAGCGAGCGAATGTGCGACTGCGACGCCCGCGGGGGTGGGGCCGTAGCGTCGGAAGCGTACCCCTGTGCAACGGCGAGGTTCCCGGCGGTGAGACCGTCCATGCCACCATCCTGCGCGCCGGCGGTCGGAGTGATCCCGGCGAGGGTCTTCTAGGAAGAATGTCGGCAGAACAGCGAAAGTCCCCAGATGTAGCGGGTACATGTGAGATGCGGCGAACGTGACAGGAGCGTGGACGGCGCGGGCGGTGGGAGTTGCGTTGTGGTAGTGGGCCGCGTGCTGGACAACCGCGGCCGCGAGAAGTCAGCGATCTGATTGCGAGCCCGGTGAGGGCTGCTCAGCGTTGGCCTGGTTTCGCGCGGCGGCACGTTGAAGGATCGGCTCGAAGCGCCCCTCCTGGTCCCACAACAGCCACCATTCGCGCCGGGCTTCCATCTTCACGAACCACTGGCCCTTTCGCGAGACCCGGGCGACGCGGTCGAAGCCGGCCGAGGCGAAACAGCGCTGCGCGCGTTCGTTCCACTCGAGCGTGTGGAGGTAGATGCGGCGGAACGCGTGCGTGGCCCAGAGGTAGCGGAGGAAGGCGACGGTGGCGGCGGTGCCCAGGCTTCGGCCCTGGCACTCCGCGTCGCCAATGGAGATCCCGAGTTCGGCGGAGGTGTGTGCCAGGTCGGCGTTGTAGTACATGACGTTGCCAATGTGGCGGCCGCCGGGGAGGACCAGGGAGTAGCTTCTCCGGTCGCCGGTCGGGAAGGCGAGGTCCCGTTCGAAGCGTTCGAGGAACTCGGAGAAGCTCATATCGATCGGTGCGTTGCCATCGAAGCGAGCAAGGTCCGGGTCCCGGCGCCACTGGTAATCATTGAAGGCATCTGTCGCGTGCTTGTGGCGAATGAGAATGACGCCAGCGCTGGCCACGACGAGGTGGTCGAGCCGAGGCGAGGCGCCGGTAGTCATGGTTAGAGCTCCACGCCAAGCTTCCGAGCGGCTTCGCGGAGCATCTTACGCTCGTTCGGGTAGGTGACGATGCGGAGGGCCTCCCGCAGCGGGAGCCATTCGACGGCATCGAATTCGTGGTCGTGGTCGGCGAGGTCGCCACCGACGGGCTCCATGAGCCAGTGGTGGACGAACTTGTGATACCGGACGCTACCAGAGGTGAACCAGTATTCGATGGAGCCGAGTTCGGGGCCTGCTTTTACTTCGAGGCCGGTCTCCTCGCGGACTTCGCGGAGGGCGGTCTCCTGGATTGATTCGCCATCGTCGGGTGTGCCCTTGGGGAGGCCCCAGACTTTGTCGGAGGTGCGCCCACAAAGGACGACCTCGATGCCGCCATCGGCATCTCGCCGCCAGACGACTCCTCCGGCGGAAACGGCGTCTTTCACGGGGAAGGCACGACTCATCAGAACGGCTCCGGGCCTCCCTCGTCCATCAGGAAGGTCGCAGTCTTGATAGCCGTCCTGGCGATGAGCTGCAGCTCTTCGCTGGCATCCTCAGCAAATTCGCGAAGGATGCGTAGCGCTTCGTCTCCGCCGATTTCTCCGAGGGAGGCGAGTGCGGCGGCCCGGACTTCGACGGTGTCGTCCTCGAGCATCGCGGCGAGGATGTCGACGCCCTCTTCGGAAGCGATCTCGCCGATGGCGCTGGCCACTTCGTAGCGCAGCTCGGGGTCCTCTGATTGTGCTTCGTCTTCGAGGTATTCGAGCCAGCGTTCCTGTGCGGAGTGGCCCATCGCACGGATAGCAGCGAAGTGCAGGCGGCGGTCGTCCTCGTAGTAGGCATCGATGATCAACGTTTCGACCCAGGGGAGGGAGCGCGAGCCGAGCGATTCGAGAGCGGAGGCGCGGACATCTACGGACTCGATGGGGTCAGCAACGGCTGCGCGGAGGCACTCGACGATGCGGTCCCCGAGTGTGGCATCAATGCTGTCGAACTCGCGGGCGAGCACAAAGCGCGAGAGTTCAGAGGCAGCCTGGCCACGCACGGATTCGTCGGGGTCGTCGCGAAGGAGATCGGCAAGCCGGGCGCCGACGTGGCGATCTCCCGATTCCCAGAGAGCTGCGATCGCGACGCGCCGTACCGCCGCCTCGGGGTCGTCCAACGCCATGCGTGCGAGCTGCGTGAAATCGAGATCGATGTTCTCTTCCGCCAGTTCCCCGCAGCGGCTGATGAGACGCTCGCGGCTCTCCGCGGCGAGGCTCGCCCAGTGAGTACGGCACTGCTGCAGGTCCTCACGGTCGAGGTCGGCAAGGAGGGTCAATTCGGTGGCTGGCGGGTCTCCTCCGGCGGCCAACGACTCCATGAGCGCAATGACCTGCCGGGCGTTTGCTGACATGGATTTCAGTGTAGCAGGAGCGAGATTCGCAGCACCCGTCAGGCTTCGAAAAGGGATTCCTTCGTGAGTGTACGGGCGAGCAGCGCTTGCATCGCCTCGGCGATGGTGGTCTGAGCTGAGAGAACGGCCACCACCTGCTCGGTAATCGGTAGCTGGACGTTGAGTGCGTGGCCAAGCTCGAGCGCGACGGGGGCCGTGGCCGCACCTTCGATGGCCTCCCCGATGGTGGCGAACGCATCGTCGAGTGACATCCCAGTGGCGAGGAGCTCGCCGAGGCGGCGGTTACGGCTGAGCGGCGAGAAACAGGTAGCGGCGAGGTCACCGACCCCTGCGAGGCCCTGGAAGGTGAGCGGCTGTGCGCCGAGCGCGATACCGAGCCGTGAAATCTCGGCGAGACCGCGGGTCATGATGGCGGCGATGGCGTTGGCGCCGAACCCAAGGCCGGCGGCGGCGCCGGCGGCGATTGCGATCACATTTTTAAGCGCTCCACCGAGTTCGACGCCGATGACATCGTCGGAGCGGTAGACGCGGAATGCTCCGCCGGATAGGCGTTGCTGCCAGGCGGCGGCTTCAGCTTCGGCGTATGAAGCGACGACGGCGGCAGCAGGGAGGCCGGCCGCGATTTCGTGGGCAAGGTTGGGGCCCGAGAGCACGGAAACACACTCGACCGGCCACCCTTCGTCGCGCAATAGCTCGCTGATGCGCAGCCGCGAGCCGTGTTCGATACCCTTCGCGGCGGAGAGAACCGGCACGTCGCGGAGCCCAATGGAAGCGACGGACTCGCGCACTGCCTGTGCCGGGCAGGCAACGACGAGCGCGGCTGCTGCAAATGCCTTCGCCGCAGGTTGGACGCAAACGGAGGCAGGGAGTTGCACCTGTGGGAGCCGCGCGAGGCCGCGGCGTGCATCGACGGCGCGTGCTTCAGTATCGGTTCGGGCAAGAAGGGCGACGCTGTGGCCATTGCGGGCGAGTTGCCAGGCGATGGTCACTCCCCAGGAGGTGGCGCCGAGAACGGCGATGGGAAGCATCTACCCGGTCGCGGCGCGGTCGCCACCCTGCCCGAGGCGGGGTTCTGTGCCAGCGAGCAGCCGCTTGATGTTGGGGATATGCATGTATTCGATGATGAGCGTGGCGAACAGGGCGTAGATGGCGAACGCTATGGGTACGTCCCAGAGCAGGGCGGCGATGCAGAGGATGAGGGCCGCAATGGCGGTGCCCAGCACCGACATGAGGGAGACGTAGCGCGTGGGGATGAGGATCGCCGCGCCGATCAGTGGGAGGGCGAGTGCCCAGAGGGGCGCCAGGCCGAGGACACCGCCAAAGGCGACCGCTACCCCGCGACCGCCACGGAAGCCGGCGAAGATCGGAAAGATGTGACCGACGACGCCGGCAGCGGCACCCGCTGCGGCCACCCAGTTGTCATCGAAGAAGTAGCGGCCAACGAGTGCCGGCACCACGCCTTTGGAGATGTCACCGACCATCACGAGGATTGCGGCGAAGCGGCCAGCGGTGCGGAGGACGTTCGTGGTGCCCGTCTTGCCACTGCCGAACTGGCGGATGTCCCGGCCTGTGAAGAGAAAGCCGACGACGAGCCCGAACGGGATGGACCCGAACAGGTAGCCTAGTGCGACATTGATTGCGAAGTCGCTCACGAGCGGGAATTGTCCTCGCTTCTCCCCTTGAAGACCAGCTTGATGGCTGTGCCTTCGAAGTCGTAGGCCTCGCGGATGGTGCGTTCGAGGTAGCGGCGGTAGCTGAAGTGAATGATGGTCGGGTCGTTCACAAAAAGGATGAAGGTAGGCGGGTCGATCCCGGCCTGTGTCGCGTAGTAGAGCTTGAAGCGCTTGTTATGGACGGTGGGCGGGACGTGTTCGCGGATGGCGCGGGTGAGCGTCGCGTTGAGGTCGGGGGTGGAGACACGCCGGCGGCGAGCTTCGCGGGCAGCGACGGTGAGCTGGAGCAGGCGGTCGAGGCCGCGGTGTTCGAGCGCGGAGATGAAGGTGACGAGTGCCCAGGGGACGAACCGGATGCGGCTGCGCATCTGTCGTTCGGCCCACTCGCGGCTCCGTTCGGGATCTTCCCAGAGGTCAATCTTGTTCACTGCGATCACGAGGCCCTTGTGGGCTTCGATGATCAAGCCGGCGATGTGCATGTCCTGGGAGGTCACGCCGTCCGTGCCATCGATGACGAGGACGGCGACGTCGGCACGGTCTATCGCCGACTGGGTACGCATCACGGAGTGGCGCTCGAGGCCTTTGCCGCGTAGCCCGGGGCGGCGAACACCGGCGGTGTCGATGAGCGTGAAGTTGCCGTGCGGAGTGTCGATCTCGGTGTCGATGGCGTCGCGTGTGGCGCCCGCAACATCGCTCACGATGACGCGCTGTTCGCCAAGGATGGCGTTCACGAGCATCGATTTGCCGACGTTCGGGCGGCCGACCACGGCGATCCGGACGCGATCCTGTTCGACGAGGGCGGGGGCTTCCGGGAGGCGGGCGACGACTTCGTCGAGCATGAGACCAACGTTGACGTCGTGGAGGGCACTCACCGGGAGGACGTCGTCGAACCCGAGGAGGCCTGCTTCGGCGATGCCGGCGATTTCGCGGGCCTCGTTATCGGCCTTGTTTGCGACAACGAGCGTGGGACGCTGTGCTTCGCGCACGACCTGGGCGATGTCGTAATCGCTCGCGGTCAGGCCGTCGCGTGCATCGATGCAGAAAAGAACCAGGTCGGCCGCTTCGATGGCGGTCCTAATCTGGCTGACGATGAGCGGGGCGTAGAGGTTCTCGGCGTCTGTTTCAAAGCCGCCAGTGTCGATGATGCGGAAGCGCTTATCGCGCCATTCGACGTCGGCTTCGACGCGGTCGCGGGTGGTTCCGGGTTCGTCCTCGACGATGGCCCGACGTTCGCCAAGGATGCGGTTGAATAGCGACGACTTGCCAACGTTCGGACGGCCAACGATGGCCACACGGGGGAGTGCTGCGGTTGCAGTGGTCACGGTGCTGCTGCCTGGACTAAGGTGAGGCGGACAGGATCGGCCTCGAGGCGCAAGCCCTGCGGCCCTTCGAGGCGGAGCGAGTAGTCGGCGGGGCCTTCCTTCGCACCGGAGAGCGAGAGTGTCACTTTTATGTCGCCAATCTTGAGGCCCCGCACCTGGCCGAGGGGGCCGGTGACACGCACGGGCACCGAGAGCACGGTCCCGGGCTGCACGGCGAGGCCTGTGGGCATGTCAGCGAGCTCGGGCGCGAGCCAGCGAACGGCGGTGACTTCGATCGGGCTGATTTGCACCCGGACAACGACCGTCGGCGTGTCGCGGTTGGCGATAGAGATATTGTCGGGGCGAACGATGCGAGCGGTCTTCACGACCTCCTGTCGGGCACCGGTAACGTCGACTGGTTCAACGTCGAGGCGGGTGCCAAGGCTATCGATGACGTTCGTAGGCCCGGTAACGACGACGGTCTGGGGTTCGACGACGACGCCACTGATGGCGAAGCCTTCCTGGGGCTCGCCGGTGATGACGGCGTTGAGGGCAACGGTTCGTGTGCTCACCACCTGGACGACATGGAACGTTGCGCGGGCTCTTGGCTGGGAGAGTTGGACCTGGACCGGGTTGCCGTCCACCGTGCGCGCGATGAGTTCGCCTTCGACTGTCGCATCCTGGCGAATGCCGGCGAGCGAGACGTCGAATTCGACACTGCGTACGGACTGGACCCGTTCGGGACGGCCGCGAACGGTGACCTTGAAGGGGTCTACCGTCGGGGGTTCGGACTCTTCGTAGCCCGCGGGGAGCGGGGTTGTGCGGCGGATGGCCACTTCGAACTCCTTCTCGGCGGCTTCAATCAGCTGCACCTGGACTTGATTTGGGGTGACATCGAGGACGCGGACGCCGTCGCGGCCGGTCACGGTGACTCTTACCGGAAGGAGGCCGGTGCGGACTCCCTGGCCGAGCTGACTTGTATCGACGGTAGCCTTGAAATCTCCCGGTTGAAGTTCGGGGATGACGCTTTCGCGGGCCTCGACTTCTACTTTGACCGGGGCGATGTCGTCCACCAGGAAGCCCTGGGGGATGTTGAGTGCTTCGACTTCGATGCCGCCGGAGACCGGGGCAAGGCCCTGGGCGCGGGGGTTCTCGACGTCCTGGATGGCCATCCACACGCCAAAGGCCGCGACGAGGCTGAAGGCGGCCAGGGCCCAGTGCGAGGTAACGTTGATGACGCCAGCGCGGGTCATCTGCCAGGCGAGGCTCCAGAAGTCGGTGACAAAAACCAAGGCGGACCTCATGCCGGCACCTTGCCCCCGCGGCGGGGCGCGGGTTCGAAGCCGGCGGCGCCGTTGGCTCGCGACGGATCGAGCAGCCACTCGAGGACGGCACGCAGGCGTTCTTCGTCGGCCACGTGGGTCAGCTTCCCACCGAGGGCGACACTGATTTCGCCACTCTCCTCGGAGACGACGACGGAGAGGGCGTCCGTCTGTTCGGTGATACCGATTGCGGCGCGGTGCCTCGTACCAAGGTTTCGCTCGGCGAGCGAGAGGTCGGTGGCGAGGGGGAGGACACAGCCAGCAGCGACGACACGCTCATCGCGGAGGACGACCGCCATGTCGTGCAGTGGGGAATTGGGGAAGAAGATCCCCGCGAGAAGCTCGGGGGAGACGCGGGCGTCGACAGCGATGCCGGTTTCGATCACATCCTGCAGGCCGGTGCCGCGTTCGATAACAAAGAGCCCGCCGTGCCGCTCCTGGGACATGCGCCCGGCAGCTTCGACGATGGCATCGATGACCTTGCTGCGAGAGGAGCGCGCGGCCCAGCCCTGGAGGCCACCACGGCCGAGGCGGTCGAGGGCGCGGCGGAGTTCGGGCTGAAAGATGATGGCGCCACCGATGAGCAGCGCGGTGAAGGAGTGATCGACGAGGAAGTTGATGACGGTGAGGTCGAAGACGCGACCGAGGACGACGGCGGCGAGAAGCAGGCCGAGGGCGCCGCGGAGCTGGGTCATGGCGCGTGTGCCGCTGAGGACCCGCAGGGTGGAGAAGATCACGATCGCGATCAGGAGGACGTCGATAGCGCTCGACGCCTCGAATTGGCGCAAGATGTCGCGAATGTGTTCGAAATCAGGCATGGCGAAGGACAGCCGCCCTCGATGGGAATATGGTAATCATACCGTGTGGGACGTAGGCCCCGGTTAGTACTCGATCTGCGGTGCGACGCCGAGGAGGAAGGCGACTGCGGCCGCCTGTGCCCAGATGCGGTTCTCCGCCTGATCGAAGATGATCGAGCCTTCGCTCTCCATGACCTCATCGGTAATTTCGTCACCGCGGTGGGCCGGGAGGTCGTGCATGATGAGGGCTCCGGGAGCGGCGCGCGACACGAGTTCGCGGTTGAGCTGATAGCCGACGAAATCGATCCGGCGGCGCTCCGCCTCGCGCTCCTGGCCCATGGAGGTCCAGACGTCGGTGTAGAGCAGTTCCGCGCCGGAGACGGCATCGACAGGGTCGTGCACGAGGGTGAGGCTTCCACCTGCTTCCTCTGCGCGGGCGGAGGCCTCGGTGATGACGGCCTCGGGGAGCATGTAGCCGCGCGGCGCCGCCATGCGGACATCCATCCCGAGAGAGGCAGCGACAATCACGAGGCTGGAGGCGACGTTGTTGCCGTCGCCGATGAAGGCGAGGGAGCGGCCGCGGAGGTCGTCGCCGAGTTTTTCGCGGACGGTGAGCAGGTCGGCGAGCGCCTGGCAGGGATGCTCCTCGTTGGTGAGGGCGTTGATGACGGGGATGCCGGAGTACTTCGCGTACTGCTCGACGATCTCCTGGCCGTAGGTGCGGATGGCGACAATATCGACGTAGCGTGCGAGGACGCGGGAGACATCCTGGATCGCCTCGCGTTCGCCGAGGCCGACTTCCTGAGGGGCGAGGTAGATGGTCTCGCCGCCGAGATGGCGCATGGCAACCTGGAAGCTAACTCGCGTCCGGAGGGACGGTTTTTCGAAGAGGAGCGCCAACTCGCGGCCTTCGAGGAGGCGTTGCGGGCGCCGCTTGAGGGCGGCGGCGGCATCGAGCAAAAAGAAAATCTCCTCCCGGCTGAGGTCGGCGGCCGAGAGGAGGTGTCGAACAGCATCTCCCATGGGCGGTAAGTATATCATTCCCGCCCCAATGCTCAGGGAAGGCCTGAGTGTTTGGCGGGGAAGCTGTTAACGTGGAAGCTCGATTGCCGTTAATCTGGGTACGGAGGAGAGAGATGGACGCGGCAGCACGATTCCAGCCGGCCTGGGGGCAGAAGTTCGCTGAAGGGAAGATGTTCCGGCGCATGGAATGCGACGGCTGTGGAGCGCGATTCCATTTCACCGACTCTCCGCGGGTCTCGCGCGTGCCGCGTTGCCCAAGTTGCGGCAGTTTTTCCTGCTCTACTCTCTAAAAGTTTTCGATTCGAGCGGTAGGCGCGCGGTCATGATTCTCGACATGGCACCACGCTGCGTCATGAGCGGTGTGGTCTCTTTTCTCGCTGTTTAGGCGGTCGTGACGCCGGTCTTCGTCGCGATAATGGCGTCGAGTTCGACCTTAAGGCGGTCGAGCACGGTGTCGTAGGGGAAGGCGCCGAGTTCCTCCTCGCCGCGCTTGAGGTTCACAAAGTTCGGGGCGCACCAGAGGCCGAGGTCCGCGTCATCCGTCTCGCCCGGGCCATTCACGCGGCAGCCCATGACGGCAATGGTGATGTTGTAGTCCTGGGCGTAGGCAGCCATCTCCCGGACCTTGAAGGCGAGGTCGATAAACGCTTCGTTTTCGACCCGGCTGCAGCTGGGACAGCTGATGATATTGAGACCTTCGCCAAAGTCCCTGGGTACAGAGCGGAAGCGACCAGCCTGGATGTCCTCGAGGATCTGGCGGCCGACCTCGACTTCGCGCCACTTCTCGGCGAAGGGGAGAGTGAGGGAGACACGCAACGTGTCGCCAATGGCTTCGGTGAGGAGCTGCTCGAAGGCGATGCGGGTCTTGATGGCGCCATCCGGGAGCATCCCGGCTTCGGTGACGCCAAGGTGCAGCGGCACGTCGGGCCGCATCGAGGCGAAACGCCGGTTGCCGGCGATGACCTTGCGTGGGTCGCTGTCCTTCAGTGATACGACGTAACGGGTGATGCCGAGGTCGTCGAGGATCTGGCAATGCTGGAGGGCGCTCTCGACCATGGCGGTCACGCCGTCGAGGGCGGGCTCATCGGCGCCGGCGAACTTTGCGTCCATCTCGGGGTCGACGGAGCCGCAGTTGACGCCGACGCGGAGGGCGATGTCGTTGCGCTCGGCGGTCTCGGCGATGAAGGCAACTTTCTCCCGGACGGTCTTCTGTTTCTCATGGTGGTAGAGGTGGCCGGGGTTGTAGCGCACCTTGCTCACGAGCGGCGCGACCTGGGCGATGAGCCGGTAGTTTTCCTGCAGATCGACAACAAGGTTCGCTTCGGGGACACGCGCGCACACTTCGGCGAGGGCGTTCACGTCCTTCGCGCTATCGATCGCGACGCGGACGAGACCGGCGCCGGCGGAGTGGAGCATGCGGGCCTGGTCGACGGTCGCATCGATGTCCTGCGTGCGGGTGGCGCACATCGACTGGATAACGATGGGGTTTCCACCACCGATGGTGACGTTACCAGCGCGGATTGGACGTGAGGACGCTCGCTTCATTGCAGCTTGAGTGTAGCAGCGGGATGAGCGAGGAGCGCGAAGGGCTGCTTACTGAGTTTCGAAGCCGGGGTGCTCGGAACAAGGATAGTCATCAGCGAGTGGATGTGTGTTCCGCATCGGGAATCCACCAGATGGATACGCAGGCGAAACCCGGAAACGGTTGTGATGTCACCGTCGACGCCTGAACGATCGCGAACATCGACCGACAACCATGGCGAACGGGGCCTCGGTGCCGGTTCGGGGGAAAAGAGAGAGAGATGGAAAGGTTGTCGACGGACGTGGTGGCGGGGCCGGCCAGACCGACTCGCCTTTCGCTTGAAGAACAGCAGCAACTGGTGATGCAGTACGCACCGCTGGTACGCCGGGTGGCGCGGTCGCTTCCGCTGGAAATTCCCGGCTTGCTGGAGTTCGAAGATGCGGTGGGTTACGGGACGTGTGGCCTGGTGGAGGCGGTTCGCCGCTACGATCCGAACAAGGGAACGAACTTCCACGCCTATGCGGTGCGGCGCATTCGTGGCTCCATGATCGATGCGTTTCGGCGTGTGGACCGGCTGAGCCGGACGATGCGGCAGAAGGCACGGGAAGTGCAGCGCGCGCAAAGCGAGCTGGAGATGGAGCTGGGCCGCTCGCCTTCGGAGGCGGAGGCGGCCGAGCACCTCGGCATGAGCATCGAACAGTACCGCGAGGCCGCGTCGAATGCGCGTTGGGTGACGGTGTCGCTCGACAAGATGCTGGAGAAGAACGACGACGGCGATAGCTTCCCTGCGGCGGAGATGCCGACGGCGGACGAAGACATCGACTTCACCCGGGGCTTCGAGGAGAAGGAGCTGTACGAGGACCTTGCGAAGGCAGTACAAAGCCTCCCGGAGCGGGAGCGCCTGGTGGTCTCGCTGTACTACGTCGAGCGGTTGACGATGAAGGAGGTCGCGAACGTGCTGTCTGTCTCGGAGACACGGGTGAGCCAGTTACATGCGCAAGCTGTGAAGCGGTTACGAGGGGCCCTCCTAAGCAACGCAGCCTGAGTTCGAAGAAACGGGGACGGGCCGCCCATTGGGAGCGATGGGTGGCCGGTTTTTTCGTTCGTGCAGTGACGGTTGGTAAGCGATAGACACGAATTCGTCACGCAAAAGAGCGACTACCCTGTTACCGGGCCAAAAGCTGCCGAACATTCCAGTGATGGTTCGTCCAACGCGGCGGGTCGAGTGGACGGCGAGGGGATGCCGGGCGTGATCCCGGCGCCACGAATCCTTGGATACGGGGGAGGCAGATGGCTGAGCGACACGATGACTACCGGAACGCCGTAGCGTTTGTGACTCACACGCGCGACTACCGTTCGTCCGATGTGCTGCCGGCGCTGGCCCGGCACGGCTACACGACGACGGAACGCCCGCACGACCGGGAGACGGAACGGCTGCTCACGCAGTTCGCCCCCGACCTAGTGGTGCTGGCCATTGACCCTCGGCAGGAGGGCGACCTCGCACTGGTGCGAACGGTCGCCCGGGCCTCAAAGGGGTCGGTGCTCGTGCTGGCGCCCGGCCCGCATTCGAACGGGTTGAGTGGCGCCCTCGAAGCGGGAGCGGATGTGTGCCTGCGCGACACTGACGGCGTGGAGATGTTGAGCGCCCAGCTCGGCGCGCTTTCGCGGCGGAAGCAATCGGCACGCCAGGAA
>Ga0265293_10011492_pt1 | contig 12024 bp, 9 predicted proteins | sample Munlanlewell138R_FD_192505 | JGI IMG/M metagenome (GOLD analysis project Ga0265293, IMG submission 192505) | Leachate microbial communities from a municipal landfill in Southern Ontario, Canada - Leachate well 138R | ecosystem: Engineered > Solid waste > Landfill > Unclassified | place: Canada... | reverse complement strand
GTCCCCGCTTGGCCTTTTGGGATTTGGCATGACAACGATTCTGCTGAACCTACATAACGCGGGTATCATAGATTGTCTTAGTTTTAACATACCATTCCAGCATAGAACATAGCCGTTGATACAATTAGTGGTATCAGCGGCTGTTTTCTTTTGTTTTGAAGTCTTTTTCATTGGGTAGTGGAGCTTTTAGTCGGAAAAAATGAGCGGAGCGGAATTCAGTTTCTGCCCGGGATTGCAAGCAAAATCTTGCTGCCTTCCTTGAATCTGTAAAGCAAGGTGCTGTCGCTCTTAACGGTCACCTTGTCCACCGTGCCCATCCAGAGCGTATTGCTGAACTTGACGGGCAGGATATCCGAGTCAAAGATGGCAAACATAAAGCCGCTCAGGATCGAGCTTTGATGATTTTTATCCTCGATGGCGGACTGTGTTTCCTCAAATTCAGTCTGCAAAGCCTCGTAACGGGAAACCTGCATGTCGTAGCGCTTTTGGTAATCTTCCTGATCAAGAGCCTGAGTGGCGTTCTCATTTACAATCCGCGAGATCAGCTCCGCCACCACTTCCATCTCCTGTGAAAGCTCCTGAAGCCTTGCTTCTTCTGTGGAGCAATCCGTCAGTTCAGCTTTTAGCTCCCGGCAGTGAACCAGCAGCTTTTCCTTATCGGCTAAAAGCAGGCTCAGAGCCTTTACAAAAGATTCCTGAATCTCCGCTTCATAGAGGTGCGGCGTGCTGCATTTCTCTTTCAGCTTGAACTTGTCATTACACTGCCAGACGGTTCGCTTGTACTTTGTGTTCGAGTGCCAGACCTTCGAGCCGTAGAAGGCTCCGCAATCACCACAGATGAGTTTTGTCGAATAGGGTGTGCTGTTGCTGTAATAAGTTTCTAAGCTTTCTCTTCTGGCGTATTCCGCCTGCACAAGGTCGAATTCGTCAGGATCAATGATTGCCGGATGGCTGTCCTCCACATAATATTGCTGCACTTCGCCTTCATTTACTTTTTGTTTTTTCGTGAGGAAATCCACTGTATATTTCTTTTGTAACAGGGCGGAACCCCGATATTTTTCATTTCTTAAAATACTGGCGACGGTGCTGCCATACCATTTTTCTTTGCCTGTCGGCGAGAGAATGTTTTCTTCTTCGAGCCTTCTTGCAATGCCGTAGGGTGTCATGCCTTTCATGAACAATCGGTAAATATGGCGTACAGTCTTCGCTTCCTCCGGCACAATCTCCGGCAGTCCGTTTTCACCTTTCTTAAAGCCCAGAACGCTCTTGTAGGGCATCATGACCTTGCCGTCGGAGAACTGCTTTCTGATGCCCCAGGTGACGTTTTCCGAGATGGATCGGCTCTCTTCCTGAGCAAGAGAACTCATGATCGTGATGAGAAGTTCTCCCTTGGAATCCAAGGTGAAAATATTTTCCTTCTCGAAATAGACCTCGACCAGCTTTTCTTTGAGTTTTCTGACATAGGTTAAGGTGTCGACCGTATTCCTTGCAAAACGGGAGACGGACTTGGTGATAATGAGATCAATCTTGCCGTTTAGGGCATCGTCGATCATCGTCTGAAAGCCTTCCCGCTTCTTGGCATTTAGTCCCGAGATACCTTCATCGGTATAAAGCCCGGCAAACTCCCAGTCGTTTCTGCGTTTGATGTAGTCGGTATAATAGCTGATTTGGGCTTCGTAGCTGTTCAGCTGCTCATCACTATCTGTGGACACACGGCCATAGGCGGCCACTTTCCGCTTGCTGATTTTCCCCTGACGCAAACTGCCGGGGAGATTCTTCTTCGCCTTGATGACGGTAACTTTTCTCTTTCCCCGGCTCATTTTCTATTCCTTTCCCTGTTTTTCCTGCTAACTTCCGCCCGCATCTCGGCTGTCCAGGATTCCGAGCGTGACCTGTCCTGCCAGCTGTATTCTTTTTCTTTGCCGCTTTTTAGGATTATCCTGACCTTGTTGGCTTCGGGGATGAAAATCTCCTTTACTTTCTCCCGGAAGACATCGCCGTCAAATTCAGTGAGATGTAAAGCCTTAGCTGCCAGCTCCTCCAATATCCGCTCGGGTACGCCCTTCATTGAGCACTTGTAGTCTTTTTGTCCCAGATTGGCGGCACAGCGCCAGAAGACCTCTGTCTTGGTTTTCTTGCGCTGAAAGTTTGCTCCGCAGTATCCGCAGCGGATCATCCCTCGAAAGGGATACTTAGGGATAGTCTTGGGCGGATTCTTGTTTGATGTGCGGCGTTTGACTTCTTCAATCACAACCTTGTAGGTTTCCTTGTCAATAATCCCTTCATGCGTATCTTCAGCCAGATAGAAGTCCTTTTCTCCTCTGTTGATATGCTTCTTGGGGCACACAGCGTCGTCCAGATAGGTCTTTTGCAACAAAGCCGAGCCTGTGTGCTTTTCATTAAAGAAACGGGCAATATCGTTCGGTATCCATTTGCCGCCGAGCTTCTTCGGTATGCCGAGAGCATTGAGTTTATTGGCAATTTCTCCGCTTTGCATGCCGGAAAGATAATCCCTGTAAATCATGCGGACGATTTCCGCTTCCTCATCGTTAATGACGAGTTTCCCGTCGATATAGTCATAACCATACAGATGAGCCATGCCGACGATTTCGCCTTTTTCAAAGCGTTTCTTGATGCTCCAGCGACTGTTTTCCCTGGCGGAAAGGCACTCTTCCTGGGCAAAGGAAGCAAGGAGCGAGAGCATCAGTTCTCCGTCCGCTGTCAGGCTGTTGATTTTCTCCCGTTCAAAGTACACAGCGATGCTGAGGTCTTTTAACTCCCTGACGGTTTCAAGAAGCAGCAGGGTGTTTCTCGCAAAGCGAGAGATGGACTTGGTGAGGATCAAATCAATCTTGCCCAGCCTTGCATCCTCCAGCATTCTCTGAAAGTTCTCCCGGTTTTCTTTAGTGCCGGAAATGCCCTCATCGGCATAAACGCCGACATATTCCCAGTCCGCCCTTTGCTGAATCAGCCGGCTGTAATAACTGACCTGTGCCGAGAGGGAGTGCAGCATGGCGTCTTTCCCTGTGGACACACGGGCGTAAGCGGCTACTTTTTTCCTGTTCGTTTCCGCACTTCTTTTAAGCGGTAATTCCTCTACCTTTCGCATTCTCCACCTCCTCTATAATAGGTACTATATACATCACTCAAAACGCCTTATTTATCAAGGTCATAGCGGAAAATACTGTTCTCGGGCAGCCCGCTCTTCTGAGCGATAATTTCCTCTGATTCTCGAAGAAAATTATCATCCAATTCATCGTCCTCCCTAAGAGAAAAGAGAAGCGCCATGAGCGATTGATAGAAAAGTACATTCTTTTTTAAGTTTTCTTTTTCCATAGTGTTCACCCGGTAACAATCAGGCAGGGAGCCTAAATGTATGTACACAAGGCTCCCGAGCCTTTAACCCTAGTTTGAAACTATACTTATTTTCCTTAACCCTATGCTCTGCTTAGCCTTATTTGACCGTGAGCGTACGGACGGCCTCTTGTCTTACAAGTTTTCCGTCCAGACGTTCGTAGGCTGCATAGCCGACTTGACCCTTATTCGAGAAAAGCTCAAATAGCGGCTTTATGGTCAGCTCCTGCCTTTGTAAGAGCCAAAAGTAGGAAAGGTCACCGAAGAGGATGGGCTTTGCTCCGCTTGCAGCAGCGGGCATATAGGGGCTGGTGACCACAGGTCTTCCAAAGAGGGTATCGTGATCTTCCTGCCAGAGGGGATAGCCGCTTTGGTCTTTTTGCATGCGAAGAGAAAAAGCGGTCTCATCGCTCATGACCCAGACAGCCTGTTTCCTGTATTCCGGCTCAAGCGAGAAGTAAAGTGTAACGACATCATCAAAGCTGAGTTTTCCCGCTTCAGCGCTCACGATGCTTTCTGATGCATTCAGAAGCCCTAAGGGTTCCTCAATTCCCGTTCCCGTGAGCAGGACTTTTTCTTCTGCTCTCGTAAAGCGTCCGGCAAATTCCCGCATGAGATAGGTGTCAAGATCGAACTTCGTATCATTGACGAACTGCAAGGAGAGTTTGCAAAGCGATGCAATCTTGAAAGAATCGTAGGGGATGTTCGTGAAGCTGTCGGCATCTGCCGGGTAGAGCTGACCTTCGCCTGTCACTTCGGCTGTGCCTGTGGAATGGACAGCGATGACGGTGCCTTCCGCCCGGTCCAGAGCGATTTTAGTGGCATACTTTCTGAAAAGGCAGTCTTTTTCCATCACCTCATGGAACAAGCCCATATCCCGTCCCGGTATGATGTAGCCGTTCGTTACGCCGTTATTGCCTTCCTTTAAGGCATGAATGCTTGCGTTTTTCTTGCGAAGCATGTTCTGAAATTCCGATTTGTAAATGTTTGTGTCTAACATAGGTAAATTCCTCCTGAAATTTTGATTGGGGTTAATACCCCGTTTGAATTCGCGGGTTTGTGCGCGGTCTTCCGCAACCGCTGTCCGCTAAAAGCTCCCCGGAGATTAGATGGCCCCCGGGGGGTCTCTTACGGCAGAGTTTTGCCGTTTGAAGTGGTGAAGCCTTGTCTTTTGCAGTAGTTCATCGCTTCCCGGTAGGTCTTAAAGTGAAGCGATGTCCAGCCGAAGCAGACGCGCCAGTTACAAGGGCGTACGTCCTTGCTTTGGAAGACGAAGACAGGTCTTCGGTGCCTGTCCTTAAACAGGCAGTAGAAATTGTAGTTTTTGTTTCCGATGACATTCGGATTTTGTCCTGAATGATCTTGCATAGAGGGTTCCTCCTTTCCGTGTTGATTTTTCCTTTGTCGTACATGGCTTTGTTCAGGGCGGCCTGCACGTTTGACCACAGTGTTTCATGGGCGGCTCCTTTCACCTTCCCCTTGGACAAGAGGGCGGGTTTTGAGTAATTGATGACGGTCTATATTGAACATAGGTCGTTTGCTCTTACACAGCGGTGAGGGGATTTTGCTTTGTAGCAGCTTGTAGCAGGATTTTCTATAGAGCCCTATATTTCGCTTAAATAGAGGTAACTGAAAAAACCTGCTACATCCTGCTACACCACCTGTGTTCATAAGAAAAAGTCCTCCTCGGCACTCGGCTTGTAGCCTAAAAGCAGGGTGGTCGGGTTGCCGCCCTCCTTAGGGCGTTTCCTTGTGACCTCCGCTACTTTCCGAAGTTCCTGATTGAAGTTGCGATTGTTCTCGGGGAAAAGCCCGTTTCTTGCGCACCAGGCGCGATAAGCGTCATAGACAAGAGATGTTCTGATTTCTTCCTGCGGGTCTTCTATCAGCGCTTCCTCGATGAACTGCATGACTTTGTTGCTGTCACGGGCATAGCTTGCTGTGGATGAAAGTACGGCTTCCGGCGGCTGTAGGCCTTCCTCCTGTAGCATTCGGTAGCCTTCCAGCAGCCAGTTCAAAATGGCACTCTGCACATCGGGTTTGGCGAAGCGTTCTTTTAAGCTCTTGTCCTGCTCGGACTCATCAAAGTGGCGTTCAAAAGGAATAATCTGCACCCGTCCGCTGGTAAAGAGCGTCATATCGTTGACTACAGGCAGGTAGTTGGTATTGATGTAGATCTTGAACTGCGGCTGAAAGTCAAAGCTGTTCTCATGCAGAAAACGGGCATTCAAGGTATCGTTTCCCGTCATGGTTTTAACCTGCGCGGCATTCAAGAGAAGCCCTCGCCCCGGCTCTGAGATGTTGGCCAGGCGGATACCTACCAGCCTTGCGACATCCTCGCTGGGGGCCTGGCTGTTGGTGAAGCATTTTTGCGCGATGGTTTCAGGCCGTACGGCTTTCCCGTAATCGCCCATGACCTTAAGGACGCTCTCCATCAACGTTCCTTTGCCGTTGCGACTGGTTTCGCCATAGAGGAAGAACAGGCACTCATGCCGGGTATCGCCCGAGACGGCATAGCCCAGACTCTTTTGCAGGAACTTCGCTTTCTCCCGGTCACCGCTCATGATCTCGTCAATGTATTCCTGAAAACGCTCCGAATAAGCGTCGGGGATGTAAGATACTCCGGCAATCTTGCTTAAGAAGTCCGATGCCCTGTGTTCATAAAATTGCATCGTCCTCAAATCGAGCGTGCCGTTTTGACAGTTCAAGAGATAGCGATCCTGATCAAAGGATTCAAAGGGCAAGGGATAGACGCTCTGGGCTTCTTTGAGATAGGTTTCCCTAAAGCGTCGCTGCTGCCATTTGGCGCACTCTTTGAGAAAGTTCGTCCTGATATGCTCTTCCCTGATGGTGAGGGCGTATTGCAAGAGGCTGTCCGCCAGGCTCTTGCAAAGCTCCATCGCCTTTAAGCTACCGACATCCGCCTGCCAGCATTTGTCTTGAAAGACGTACCATTTCTTTCGCTCCGGAACGAAGCGGCAGATATCCCGATACACATCGGCAAAAAGCCTGCCAAAGCCGATATCGCCGAAGCGGTAGCGGGGATTGTAGAGAAGGTCGAAGCTTTGCAGCTGACCGGAGATAGTATTGAAGTCATCCGCCGGAGAGGAGATATGCACAGGTTTGTAAAAGGAAGTGCAGGAGCTGACGGCTCGGTTAAGCGTAGATGCTCGATAATCCACTCGCTCCCATTTATCCCGCATAAGTCCGGACTTCCTAAAGAGCCTGTCCATCTGCTCCGTATCTCCGCCGCACCAGAAGGCGAGCATGGAGCAGAGGGCAAGGTCGGCTTCGCTGTGGCTGATATAGCCCCTTATATCGCCCTCCCAGAGTTTTAGAAACTTTGTCTTCTGTCTGCTTTTCCCGGCCTTATGAATGACGGATTCATCTTCAAGAAAGCTGCCGGGAGCTGTTTGCCAGGGAGAAGAAGTCACGTCACGCTTCATATAGCGGTCCAAGATGAGCTGAAGTTCTGTTTCCCGATGCTCAGGTTCTTTTGACCGGATGGTATTTCCCGTTAAGGTTACGTATTGTTTTGTTGCACCCGGAACATAGACCTCCAGACCGATTTTCCGATTGTTGACGTAGTAGCGGGATTTATCGAAGCTGAAGCCCTCCAGTTTTACAATGATGCGGACGCCGCTGCCTGACGGGCTGTATTCCGTATAGGAATCAAGGGTATAGATCAGATCTTCAGCAAGCTCTGATAATTGACCGTCAAGAACACAGTTGTCGATATCGAGAGCGGCAAAAGGAGCAAAGACGCTCATACCGATGCCGTCATATTGAGGTGCGGCTTTCAGGATTTTCGCAAAATTTGTAAAGTGGCTGATGTTTTTACTGCTTGCCCGTTTCCCATTCACCTGATAGGGCACCTTGGTTCTTCTGCCGTTTTGTTCTTCGTAACGCCAGAGACAGAATCGGCCGTTTTCTTTTATGTCTTTTGGTAAGTTTTGAATCATCTCGTTCTCCTCGGTATTTTTTTGAGGGAAACTCCCTTCACCTTCCCCTTGGACAAGGACGAGGATTTTGGGCAATGTTTTTGAAAAATTCTTTTCTTCATTCTTGAACCTGCCTCTCTTTCATCCTGAGGAGGAAGCCCCTCTACTTTCCCCTTGGACAAAAGAGCGGGTTTTGAGTAATTTTTTTGACGACCTAGGTTGAATCTAGGGCGTGAGATTTTTTCCCTCACTCTGTAGGCAGGAGAAAGGGCTGTTTTGAACGGAGCAAAAAGAAAAACGACCTAAGTTCGACTTAGGTCGTAAGATTAAACACAGTTGTTGGGGGAGATTTTCAGCTTTGTAGCAAGATGTAGCAGGTTTTTTCAGTTACCCCCATTTAAGCGAAATATATTGTTCTATATAAAATCCTGCTACAAGCTGCTACACACCTGTGTTTGTGAGGGACAAAGCTAAAATAAAGTGGATGCCATTCAAAATAAATGCTATTGAATATAAACCCCGGCTCAGTTATAATAAATGAAACAAAGAGGAGGCAAAATTATGCGAGTCCGTTGTGCACTATCTACGCTGATGGGGCGTGAAAAATACCAAATCCAAGATGTACATGAAAAAACAGGGCTCTCCAGGAGTACTGTGTCGAATCTCTACAACGAGAAGTCCAAGCGAATTGACTACGATACTATCCTTAAGCTTTGCTCCCTGTTTGATTGCGAAATAAATGAGCTCTTATATTTAGAGCATGATGAGGTGTGAAATGACCTTTTTAGAAATACTGGAAAAGACACTATTACAAGATGAACGATTTATAGCGGAAGATGGCAAAGTTCTGAAAGCAAAGGTTTACGATGCCGCGATGGCGATGAACGAGGATTTACTGCACTTGTTGCTTTCCGAGCAAGTGCTCAAAGGTCACTTCTTTAAGAAAGTAAACGACACGCTCATCTTCGATAAGGTTGAGTTCACCTGGGTGCTGAACTCGCGAGAATTTCTGCCGGACAGCTATACCATGTACAAAAATAAAATCGGCCTTGTCGACAGTTCAGGCGATCTTATCAGTCAAAAGCAGGACGTTACTTTGGTATGGCCGTACAAAGACTGTGTTCTTGAGGGTGGGCAGACCAAAGATGATGAAAAGCGTGATGAGGTTTTTTATAACGAGACTTTAGCTCCTGACCAGGTAACAAGACTCCTATACCCGAAGGCCTTAGCGAATGCCAAGCGGTATAGCTATGCCGGAGACTATGACCTGACCGGCAAGGCTGTCGGCGGAGAAGGTACAGTTACCTGTGAAGAGACAACAGATTTTTTAGATGATGACAACCTGATCGTTAAAGGCAACAATCTGTTGGCACTTTCATCCCTACTCAGAAGATATGAGGGCAAGGTTAAGCTGATATATATAGATCCGCCGTACTATTTCAACAAGAACATCGGCGAGGATAGCTTTAAATATAATTCTAATTTTCACCTATCTAGCTGGCTAACATTTCTTAAAAATCGTTTAACGCTGGCATGGGATTTAATGGCTCCCAAAGGTACGATTTGGATTCACATCGGTGAAGATGGTATGCATTATTTAAAAGTGTTGGCAGATGATGTTTTTGGGAAAGAGCATTTTGTTGCAACGCTCCCTAGAAAAACTCGGGATGGAAAGTCTGATGTCCCTTTCAATTTATCTCAAGACTTTGATTTTATTTTAGTTTATGCAAAGGCGGATGAATCAGATGCTACCGTCGGCAGAAACGTAAAGCGCAAATATTATGAAACGGATGATTTCCCGGGCAGACCATGGCGAACAGCTGATTTATCTAAGCAAACGACTATAAAAGAACGTCCTAACTCCAATTTCACAATGGTGAACCCCAAGACAGGTATGGAATATCTGGTCAATCCAAAACGTTCGTGGGCAGTTACAGAAGAGACCTTTGATACCTATTATCAGGCGGGTGGCATAGGATTTCCTGACGATTATGACTTTATGTCAGGGGAGCGTCCATTTAGAAGAGTTTTTAAGGATGAAGATGACCAAAATCAAAAGCCAACAGCAGTTTACAGCGATTTTTTACTGCGCGATTTCATAGAAAATTTGATGTTAAAAACAAAAAACAAAGACGGAAATGACGAGATTGATGCCTTATTTACTAGAGATGAATTTGATTATGCAAAACCGGAAAATTTAATTAAAAGCCTTTTAGAAGTGACAACTCAAGATTGTGATCTCATCCTCGACTTCTTCATGGGTTCAGCTACGACACAAGCAGTCGCTCTCAAAATGAATCGCCGCTTCATTGGCATCGAACAGATGGATTACATTAACACAGTGTCCGTCCCCCGCCTATGTAAAGTTGTCGAAGGTGAGCAAGGGGGCATTTCTAAGGATGTTGACTGGTCCGGCGGTGGCTCCTTTGTCTATTGCGAACTGGCTGAGCGAAGTGAAACATTGATTAAGCAGCTTCAGTCAGCAGAAGATTCTAAGTCAATTCTTGCCATATTGGATGAAGCTACTGAAAAAGGCTTGCTTCGTCCCTCTGTCCTGCCGGATGATCTCAAGAAAACGAGAGAGGAATTCCTGGAATTCTCTCTGGATGAGCAGCGCAGGCTTGTGATGGAACTGCTCGATAAAAACAAGCTCTATGTCAATTTGTGTGATATGGAAGATGAAAACATGAGCCTTTCAGAAAGTAGCAAGGCTTTCACACGCAGCTTTTACAACTTAGATAAAGATACGGAGGTCTAACATGAATGACAGGTATCTTTATGAAGAAGTAGAAGTGATTGAAAAAGCGGGATATCTGGGTGAACTGCCTGAATATATCCCGGTCAACTTATCAGAGAGCATCGAGCTTCGTGATTATCAGGAGCTGGCCTTTCGGTATTTCATTTCTTATGCTGAAAACGACAATCTAAGAAAGAATAAGCAACTTCATACCCTCTTTCATATGGCAACCGGTAGCGGTAAGACGGTCATCATGGCGGGTCTTATTTTCTATCTCTACGCACAGGGCTATCGCAATTTTCTCTTCTTCGTCAATCAGACGAATATTTTGGAAAAGACAAAGGAAAATTTTCTGAATCCGGCATCGGGTAAATACCTGTTTGCCGAATCTCCGTCCTTGTATGGAAATCATATACCGATTAGTGAAGTAGAAAATTTTGCGCACAGCAACCCCGAAGGGATTAATCTCTGCTTTACGACGACACAACAGCTTCATTTGGATCTGAACTTTTCCAAGGAAAATAGCCTGACCATCGAGGATTTTGAAGATAATAAGGTCGTCCTTATATCCGATGAATCGCATCACATTAACACACGGACTAAGAAGCTGAACAAGACGGAAGAAGCGGAAGAAAGTTCCTGGGAATATAGTGTGGAACGTATATTCAGAGCAAATCGGGATAATGTCCTGCTTGAATTTACGGCAACAGCCGACCTGAAAGATCCAAACGTCCGGCGTAAATATCTGGATAAAATCATCTTCGATTATCCCTTGGCAAAATTCCGTGCCAGCGGCTATACAAAAGACTTTCAAAATTTACAAAGCGATACAGACTTGTGGCAGCGTACCCTGATTGCTCTTGTCCTAAGCGAATACCGTCTGAACCTTTTTGCCGACTGCGGTCAAAACGTAAAACCGGTCATTTTGCTTAAATCACAGAGAATCGATGATTCCAAAGCTTTTTATGACGTTTTCTTTCCCAAACTGGAAACGCTGTGCGTTGAGGAAATTAAGGCTCTGCAAAACGTCGGCGATGAGCTGTTGCAGACGGCTTTAGATTATTTCCGCGAGAAAGATAAGAGCTTGCAAGCGCTTGTTACATCTCTGCGCCAGTCCTTTGCGGAAGAAAATGCCATCATCATGAACGGCACTACTGACAATACCAAAGAAAAGCAACTTGCTGTCAACTCCTTGGAAGAGCGTGACAATCCTTACCGAATTATTTTTACTGTGGATATGTTAAATGAAGGCTGGGACGTATTGAATCTCTTTGATATCGTCCGCCTTTATGAAACCAGGCAGGGCAGCGGCAAAGCAGGCAAAATAGGTTCTTACACAATCAAGGAGGCGCAACTCATCGGCCGCGGAGCAAGGTATTGCCCCTTTGTTGCTGAAGAGGATCAGGAACGCTTTAAGCGTAAATATGATTATGACCTGACGAACCAAAACCGTATTCTGGAAACGATGCTCTACCATAGCAAACAAGATTCTCGCTATATTACTGAGCTTAGGCAAGCTCTTAAAGCAACCGGACTTTTGCCGGATAATCCCTTGGAAGTTGAATATCGCTTGAAAGATGAGTTTAGGAATAGCGATTTCTTTCGCTATGGTCTTGTCTTCTCAAATCGTAAGCAAGTTAAGCACAGGCGTGAAGTGAAACAAATAGAGGAGCGTATCAAACACAGTTCTTTCAGCTTTTCATTTGATCAGCGCCGAGCCTGGCGGTATGGCTTGTTTGAGGATACGGCAAGTGCTCAAATGAGAAGCTTGGAGCAGACCTCTCGCCTATATCGGACATCATTTCAATTGAAAGAATTGCCGCTCAATATTTTATTTGGTGCCGCCGATTCTTTTGAAGGGCTGAAGTTTAATGTGCTTAAGAGCCATTATCCCAATCTGAAATCGCTGCAGGAGTTTTTAACTTCGGATAACTACATTGGTAAGATTCGTCTTGATATTGAGAGTGATCACGAAGATTTAAGCGCATCAGA
>Ga0265293_10011491_pt1 | contig 12025 bp, 15 predicted proteins | sample Munlanlewell138R_FD_192505 | JGI IMG/M metagenome (GOLD analysis project Ga0265293, IMG submission 192505) | Leachate microbial communities from a municipal landfill in Southern Ontario, Canada - Leachate well 138R | ecosystem: Engineered > Solid waste > Landfill > Unclassified | place: Canada... | reverse complement strand
GGGAGCGCAAAGATATAATGTTTTTTTTATACTACAAATTTTTTAGTCTTTTTGCCACTCGAATGAGTAAATTATAGACTCTACTTGGCGCAAATAATCGCGTTTGGGATACCGAGGGGCATATACAAAAGCTTCCAATACAATGATGTTTTCATTTTCCTTGTCGTAGAAGCAATGAGCCACAAAAGGACCGCCCATGAAGTCGTTTTTCACATCCCACAAGCCACGTACTTCCACAAATTCTCGTTTGTTGTACGTAACCCATCTTAAGGAAGGTTCAATCAAAGTGTGCGTAGTCATATACGTATTATCCAGCGGACCGGGCACTTCTTTTTCCAGCATTCTATTGCGTTCGGCAACAATTCTAGACAACGTCAAATCGTCCTCATTTCTGTACGGATAAGAATAGATGAAAATGCCTTGTGTGGTATATGTGGTTTCATAAGCTATCCACATAAAATGATTCGTCTGTTTTTTTACACGGTATCCCGTAGGAAAGTACGGAGATCCTCCTACAGCCTTTACTACTTGTTTGCGAATATCTACTTCTTCGTATTTTTTGGCATTGCGAATAACCCTGTTTCTTTCTGCCTGTTCCATAGCGTTCCTCAGCAAATCACTCTGATTTTCAATACTCTGAGCAATCCCTTCTTCTGTAGGCCCCGATATGGTAACGACAATTTGCGGAGCTGCCCAAATGTCTTGCTGAATCACCATTTTTGTTTCTTCCAATTTGGGATTGACATTGCATACAATGATGTTCCTATGTACTTGAAAAAGGGAGGAAAACGCATTTTCCTGAATATTAAACAGAGTAAACAACGGTTCACGTTGAGGCAAATATGGAAAATCAACGGCCAAAACAGCACGAAGGGCTTGCCCGGGCCCTGCTTCCCAATATGTTTTATTCATAACCACTATCACCTCTCCTGTTTTTCCACTCACATTTTGTTTCAGTTGTGGACCGTCTTTACAAGAAAGTGCAAAGAGGAATAACGCAATACTTATTAACACATATTTTTTCATGATAATCTTCCTTAATGTACTCATTTAAACAATCTGTATATATCGTTGCTAAAAGCCAAAAACATCAAAGCCATCAGCAAAATCATTCCTGCAATTTGTGTGTATTCCAGAAATTTTTCGGACGGTTTTCTTCTTGTAACCATTTCATATAAAACAAGAATGATATGACCGCCGTCCAATGCCGGTATGGGAAGCAAGTTCAATATGGCCAACATCACAGAAAGCCAGGCCGTAATATTCCAAAACACTTCCCAATCCCACGTTCCCGGGAAAATACTTCCGATGGCAATAAAGCTACCAACAGATTTGTATGCTTTTGTTTTGGGTCTGAATATCAATCCCAATTCTTTCAAATAATTGGATGCAGTCGTATACGCTCTTTGAATACCGGCCGGAAACGCATGCGCTAAAGAATACTCCCTGACGGTTACGGGTATAAAATCCAAAGGATTCGTTACCCCTACCATAATTTTCCCTTCTTCATCCACATGTAAAGGAATGTGGACTTCTTCACCGTTTCTTTGCACACCCACTTCAATCATTCCGCCTTTGTGTTCCATGAAGACTCTTTGAGCGTCTTGAATAGCCGGAGTGGTTATGCCGTTCACGGCAACAATCCTGTCTCCGGGATGCAATCCCATATGTACATTTATAGATGTGTCCGGCACAACGGCCACGTGGAAAGGATACCTCAAACTGAAGAAACCTTGTGCACTCAGCATATCGCTAATGTAATCTTGGTCAAAATGAAAGCGAACCGTGTCTGCTCCTCGTAGAACAGTCACTACGGCAGGGCGTGTTCTTATCAAATCTACATGGAGCGTATGCACCGGATCGTCTACTACCGATCTGTCATCGTATGCCAGCACTTTGTCTCCGTTGCGAAAACCCACCTCTTGCGCCAAGGGCGTACACTCTATGCCATACAAAGCGTCCTCTGTGCGTATGTATTCTTCTCCCCACGTATACAGTATGAAACCGTACAAAATGACAGCCAATACGATATTGAACAAAACGCCGCCTGCCATAACAAAAAACCTTTGCCAGGCCGGCTTACTACGAAACTCCCACGGCTTAGGTTCCTCTTTCAGGCTGTCTTTGTCCATAGATTCGTCTATCATGCCTGATATTTTACAATAGCCACCAAAAGGCAACCATCCAATACCATATTCTGTATGAGAATTTTTAGGCTTATACTTGATCAAACTAAACCACGGATCAAAAAACAAATAAAATTTGTCTACCCGTATTTTAAACAAACGGGCAAAAAGAAAATGTCCCAGCTCATGAATCAAAATTAAAAGGGACAGAGCCAGGATAACTTGTGCAATCTTTACTAATATCTCCATAGTATCAACAACTTAACAACAAATGTTGTGCCACCCTCCATGCTTCACGGTGTGTATCTTGCAACTGGCTGAAAGAAGGATTTGACACAACGTCTATTTTTTCCAGCGTTCCGGAAATCAATTTGGGTATGGCTACAAAACCAATTTGTTCTTTTAAAAAAGCATCTACTGCCACTTCGTTGGCCGCATTTAACGCACAAGGGATATTTCCTCCCGTTTTAAGTGCTTGGTATGCCAAAGTCAGGCAGGGAAACCTATCTGTAGGTGGTTCATAAAATTCCATAGAACGAAAATCCGAAAGGTCCATACGCGGAGCTTCGGGGAAGTCCACCCTCCGCGGATAGGACAACGCAAACAAAATGGGCAGCCTCATGTCCGGACGCCCCATTTGCGCTTTTATTACGCCATCAGAAAACTGCACCATAGAGTGGATCAAAGACTGGGGGTGGATCATGACTTCTATCCGCTCCAGAGGTTGACCAAAAAGCCAAAAAGCCTCCATCACCTCCAATCCTTTATTCATCAAAGTAGCAGAATCTACCGTTACTTTCGTCCCCATATTCCAAGTAGGATGAGCCAAAGCCTGTGCTTTGGTAACCTTTTTCAGATCTTCTGCAGGCCATTTGAAAAACGGGCCACCGGAAGCTGTCAGTATCATCTTTTCCACTATTGCCTGTTCACCCAAAAGGCACTGAAAGATGGCTGAATGTTCACTGTCAACCGGCAAAATTTCTGCCCCCACATTATGGGCTTCCCGCATAACCAAATGCCCGCCGGCCACCAGACTTTCTTTATTGGCCAAAGCCAACGTTTTTTTATTTTTTAATGCGGCAAGAGAAGGTCCCAAACCGGCAAATCCCACCAAAGCATTCAATACCAAATCTATAGAAGGCCAGTGTAGTGTTTCTTCAATCGCTCCATCTCCGTACAAAACTTGGATTTCTGTTCCGGCAAGCGCTTCTTTTGCTTGTTTCCAGGCGGCCTCCTCTGTAAGAACAACCGCTTTCGGTTGAAATTCCAGGGCTTGTGCAATCAACACTTGAGCCGACTTTCTGGCTGTCAGAACATGTGCTTTAAAAAGGTTCGGATACCTCTTAACAATATCCAATGCCTGAACACCTATAGACCCGGTAGACCCTAAAATAGCAATACGTTTTTGAAGTGTCATATCAGAAATGAATATAGTCTGCCGGATTTAAGGGTTTTCCTTTATGCCAAAGCTCAAAGTGCAAATGAAAGCCGGTAGAATACGTCCCGTGGCTGCCCACAACGCCTACTACAGAACCGGCTGTAACGGCATCACCTACCTTCCTAAACAACTGCGAACAATGTTTATATATAGACAACAAATTGTTTTCATGCTGGATTTGAAGGATATATCCAAACTCATCTGTCCAAGACGCAAAGTTTACCGTACCGTCCAAAACAGCATAAACCACAGCATTTTCCGGAGCGGCTATGTCTATGGCGTAGTGGTTTTCTGCCTGGTTAAATCCTGCCGTTACCAAGCCTTTGATAGGCGGAAAAAAATGCAATCCTTCCATTTGCAAACTGCCTCCACGCATACTGCTTAAAGTTTGCTGTTCTTTGAGTTCTGCTGTAAGACGCAGCAAAGAATCCTCCTGAGACCTGGCGCCCACAGAAATTTCCGGAATTTCCGACAACTGGTTTTTAGGCAAAATGTCTCCCGGAGCAACGGGGTCTTCATCTGCCAATATTTTTTGCAAATTTGTAAGGTGTACCTCCCACAAATGAACTACTTTTTCTAGTGAGTCTGCACGCAAAGCGTTCCTCATCATCACTTCTCGTGTTTGTGCGTTGGGATACCCGGGAATAACTTCTTTCAAAGGCGTATATATAAACAAAAGCGTTATACCCGTAATGAGTACGGCTAAAAGTCCTATCACCACCAAAAGCAAATGAAATACAGAGAATTTCACCGTGTACACCTGCTTGTGAGACTCTTTGTCAAAAACACCAAAAACATACCTTTCTCTGAGCGTCTTTCTCCTGAATTGTCCGGACTTCATACACATGCTTTATTCCAACAAATGTACAAATCATTTTCCAATTTGTGTTACCTTTGTACCATGGGCAGGATCCTGGGTATTGACTACGGACAAAAAAGAGTAGGTATTGCAGTAAGTGATCCGCTGAACCTTTTTGCCATCCCTCTGCAAACTGTTGCAGTGGATAAAGTAACGGACTTCTTAAAAAAGTACCTGCAAGAACAACAAGTTTCCACATTTGTGGTAGGGTACCCCAAGAACCTGAACAACACCCCGTCCCAAAACGCCCCTCGTGTAACGGCTTTTGTCACCCACCTGAAAAGGACTTTTCCGGATATTCCGGTTGTGTTGGTAGACGAACGTTTTACCTCAAAAATGGCTTTTCAAGCCATGATTGACGGCGGTATGAAAAAAAAGGACAGGCGTAACAAAGCCAATGTAGACAAAATCAGTGCGGTACTGATTTTGCAGGAATACCTTCAAAGCAACAAGACATGATATTGCCCATCTATATATACGGATCAACCGTTCTAAGGCAAGTAGCCCAGGACATTACACCGGATTACCCCAACTTGGAACCCCTTATGGAAGACATGTGGGAAACGCTCTATTATGCAGACGGAGTAGGATTGGCCGCCCCTCAAATAGGGCTGTCCATCCGCCTGTTCATGGTAGACGGGAGCGAGCTTTCAGAAGACCGTCCTGAACTGAAAGATTTTAAAAGAACCATCATCAATGCACGCCTGTTGGAATCGAGTGAAGAAACAATCACCCTTCAGGAAGGGTGCTTAAGTGTGCCCAAATTGTTTGCAGATATTGAACGCCCCAAAAGCGTAAAGTTGGCCTATTTAAACGAACGTTTTGAACCTGTGGAAGAATGGTTTCACGGCATGGCTGCCCGAATGGTTCAACATGAATACTCCCATCTGGAAGGAGAATTGTTTACAGACCTGGCAACGCCCATCCGTAAAAAAATGTTGCAAAGCAAATTACAAGCCATTGCCAAAGGACAAGTAACGGCTTTTTACAAAACAAAGATTGTTCAATAATGAGTGTTTTTCACGCTTACGATATCAGGGGAGTTTACGGAGTAAACTTGCTCCCGGAAATGGTATACAAAATGGGCTTCTTTCTGCCCACCGTCTTAAAAACAGAAATCATTGCCGTAGGTCGCGATTGCCGCGAATCTTCACCGGATATGTTCAAACACCTTGTCAACGGCATATGCGACGCAGGTGCCCATGTGGTAGACTTGGGCCTTGCCACCACTCCTATGGTCTATTACGCCACCGGAAAATACGATTTTGGAGGCTCCGTACAAATAACAGCATCTCACAACAACGCAGAATACAACGGCCTAAAAGTGTCTTCCGCCAAAGCCATGCCTGTAGGATACGACAACGGACTAAACCTTTTGGAAGAATACGTCCACAACCACACCCCAAAGCTTGCCAAAACGCGCGGAACCGTATCTACTCTGGATATCAAAGAAGAATACCTGATTTTTTTATCAAAATGGGTGCCTGAAAACAGAACGCTGAAAGTAGGTATTGATGGTTCCAACGGAATGGCCGGATTGTTTGTCAAAAAATTACTGGGAACTGAAAACGTCCTATACATAAATGAAGAATTGGACGGCCGCTTTCCCAACCATCCACCCAACCCGCTTGTACCGGAAAACATCAAACAACTACAAGCTCTTGTAAGAGACAAAGCATGCGACATAGGTATTATTTTTGACGGAGACGCAGACCGAGTCATGTTTACAGATGAAAACGGGACATTCGTGTCTCCCGATTTGATTATAGCCTTGTTAGGCCATCATTTTTTAGACGGAACACCCACCCGGGTCCTGCAAGACATAAGATCTTCCAAAGCCATTGGAGAGTACTTGAAACCTATGGGAGCAGAAATGCATACGTGGCGTGTAGGAAGGGCATTTGCGGCTCCAAAGCTTAAAGAAATAGACGGCCTCTACGGTGGAGAACTGGCAGGCCATTACTATTTCAAAGATTTCTTTTATTCAGACAGCGGATTGTTAGCTTCTTTGCTGGTGTTGCGCGTTTTAACGCAACTGAACAAGCCCTTTTCCAAAATCATAAGAGATATTAAAAAGTACGAAAGCTCAGGTGAAATCAACTTTAGAATAGATAAAAAACAGGAAGCCATGGACGCTCTCAAAGAGTATTTTTCATCACAAGAAGAACCTGTGGCGTTTTTTGACTTTGACGGGTACCGCGTGGAATTTGCCGAATGGTGGTTTAACGTCAGACCTTCCAATACAGAACCTTATTTACGGTTTATTGCAGAAGCACGCGGAGCCGATTTGTTGCAAGAAAAATTGCAAGAAATGAGAAACATACTAGACCCTTTTATATAAAACCATGACAAAAAATCTAGAACTGGACAAAGGTCATATCCCCGGTCTTCTATTCAAATATGCACTTCCCGCCATCATTTCAATGACGGCAGCCAGTATATACAACATGGCAGACGTGATGTTCATAGGCCGAGGAGTCAATGCCATGGCCATAGCCGGACTTTCGTTGACCTTGCCGCTCATGAACATTTCGGCTGCCTTTGGTTCCATGATTGGCGTAGGTGCTTCTACGCTCGTTTCTGTCAAACTGGGTCAAAAGGACAAAGTAACGGCAGAAAAAGCATTGGGAAATGCTGTTACATTAAATACCATTATTGGGATTCTGTATTCAATCGTAGCTCTTATCTTTCTGGAACCCACCTTGTATTTCTTTGGAGCCAGCGCCCAAACATTGCCTTACGCCAAAGAGTACATGCAAATCATATTGGCAGGGAATGTCATCACACACATCTACCACGGGCTAAATGACAACCTGCGCGCCAGCGGCTATCCCAAGAAAGCCATGCTGGCCACCCTCACGGCTGTAACAACCAATTTGATCCTGGACCCGTTGTTTATCTTTGGATTTAAATGGGGAATCCGCGGAGCGGCTATTGCTACCGTTATATCACAAGCCGTAGCCTTAGGTATTGTGGTACATCACTATACAAGAAAAGATTCCATCATCAGATTTAAGAGAGATATTTTTACCCTTCAAAAGGGGATGCCGCGCAACATCGTTTCCGTAGGATTGGCTCCTTTTTTGATGAATATTGTAAACAGTCTGATTATCATAATTATCAACCGTTCTTTTCTGAAGTTCGGCGGAGATTATGCCGTAGGAGCCTACGGAATAGCCAACCGTATGGTTTTCCTTTTCATCATGATCATGTTTGGGTTTAACCAAGGGATGCAGCCTTTGGTAGGCTTTAACTACGGAGCTAGAAAATACAAACGAGTTACGGAAATTTACAAGTTGACGGTTCTTTGTGCTTCCTGCATTAGTTTTTTGGCTTTTATTATTGCTCAGTTTTTTCCACAAGCAGCCGTGAAATTGTTTACAAACGACCCTACTCTTATAAAACTTACCGTTGAAGGCCTGCGTATAGATTTGGCAGCATTTCCACTAGTTGGTCTGCCTATTGTGACTTCAAATTTTTTCCAGGCCATACGAAAACCCGGTAAAGCTATTTTTCTGTCCCTTACACGTCAAGTCATTTTCTTAATTCCGGCGCTTTTGATTCTGCCTCGGTTTTTTGGAGTAACCGGTGTGTGGGCCAGTATGCCTGTATCGGATGCCGCTTCTTTTGTAGCGGCTACCGTGTTGATAATTAAACAAATGAAAGAGTTCAGAACGTATGATGAAAGCTAAAATTAATTGTACCGTCACCTTGGGCCGTCAGCTGGGAAGCGGCGGCTACACCGTGGGTAAAATGATTGCTTCTGCCCTGGGCCTTGCATTTTTTGACAAAGAGCTTCTTTACTATGCTGCTCAAGAAAGCGGTTTGTGTGAAGAAGTATTTGAAAACGCAGACGAAAAAACGTCCACCGGCCTTTCCAGAATCTTGAATGTGCAAAACCCCTTTGGATTGGCTTTTTTTGACCCTATGAATACCCCCCTTTCCAGAGATAGGATCTTTAATATCCAATCAGAAGTCATCAGAAAACTGGCCCAACAGCAACCGTGTCTGTTTATAGGTCGCTGTGCAGATTACGTACTACGTGATGTCCCCGGCGTAAGAAGCCTATTTATCCATGCCCCCTTGTCGGTACGTATATCCAACATAGCGGAAAACAAAGGCATTACGCTTAAAGAAGCTGAAAGCCTTATAGTACGGGGAGACAAAAACCGTGCAGCGTACTACAACTATTTTACAAATAAGGAATGGGGAAAAGCCGAATCTTACCATTTTTGTCTTGATTCGGGACTGCTAGGATTGGAACGCTGTGCAGAGGCAGCTGTAGACTTAATAAAAAAATCTTGGTAAATTTCTAACAATCACTATCTTTACTATGTTATGAAAAAAATCGTTGCCATATTATTGATTGGAATGGTCGGCCTGCTGACGACCGGATGCGAATGGTTTGTATCCGGTGGTGAAGACAATAACAACGCAGCCAATTATGCAGACTGGAATTTGTTAATTATGCAATATCCCATTCTTAAGGCTTTCCCGGATTTTATGGGATCGGTGACTTTTCTAGAACAGCAAAAGCAGCTTCCTTTGTATGAAATTATTATCATCTCTACACAAGATCAATACGTAGACAATTATATTAAAGTACTGAAAAACAATGGTTTTTCTACAAGTCCTTCCGGTCATAATTTCAAAGTACAACTTAAAAGTTCAAAACGACTGGGGGCATATTGGCGATTCGTTGGGTTTAATCCTTCAGACTATCCGGGATACACAGACATCACCTTTTCCAGCACACAATAACTAATAACTAATGCCATGAAAAAAACAATTATTTATGTATCACTAATACTGGTGGCTTTACTGGCTGCTCCCGCTTGTGAATGGCTATGGGAGTTTGATTTTGATAATAATGAGTGGGAAGAACTTTGTGAGGAATACGATTTTCTGAACATGTATCCTTCATTTGACTTTCCTTTTCAATACTTAAGTTATTTTGAACGCGAAATCAGTAACTATGAGAGCCAAAACGTAAACATTCGCACCCTCGTAAAAAATGCAGACAAATACCTGGAAATCATAAAGGCCAAAAACTATACGTTTTACTCAGAAAACGAAGGAGTTACCAGTTACATAGGACCCAAAGTGGGTAACAGACAGTACCATGTGAACTTTCAGCACTTTGATAGCAAAGAAAGGAATATAGGGTTTGTCCTCCTCACCACTTGGTAACAACTTATTCCAATCCTTCCGGTAGAAATAGTTCCAAGGATTTGTTGCGGTGGTTTGTTTTTTTGACAAAAGTGGGATGAAACGGCAATAAAGTATTTGTTCCGTCTTCGAAGGTCAGTTCCAGACAAGGATTCATGGGGTAATCAAAAAATTGAGAAACGGTACCTCTCTTGGTGCTTCCTGTTTCTGTCTTTGCACGGAAAACATATCCCACCAAATGGCTGCCATCGGTCGGGTCAGCTTTTTCATCTGCCTTGACCAGAAGCGTACTGCCCACCCATTCGGCTGCCAAACGCTCCGTTTGATAATTTTCAAAACATACGACGGCTTTATCGTTTCCCACAAATTGTAAAGACGTAATATAAAAAGGAACCGGTATTCCATCTACCCAGATGTATACCGGTTCTTTTTCTGTCCATTGTTCCAAGAACGCTTGAGGGGCTTTGGGGTGGAATTTTAGAAACAGTTCCCCTTCCTTGCCATAGGTTTTTCTGACAGTTGCCAGTGGTAAAAACCTGTCCCTCTTCATTTCAAATTATTCGGCGGCTTGCTCTTCTGCTTCAGCAGCAGCTGTGTCTTCCGGAGCGGCCGTGCCTTCAATCTCGGCAATGGCTTCTTCTGCTTTTGCTGCAGCTTCTGCAGCAGCAGCTGCCAATTGGGCGGCTGCTTCTTCACGTTTGGCCAACAAAGCTTGAGCACGTTCTTTATTGATTACGGACTCGGCTTCCAAACGTTTCTTTGCATCTTCACTTGATTCTTGGGCCAACCTGTTCTTTTTCTCCTGTACCTTAGCTTCTTTTTCTTTCATCCAAGCTTCCCATTTGGTGTCGGCCTCTTCTTGCGTAAACGCATTTTTGGCTACACCCTCTTGCAAGTGTTTTTTCAACAACACACCTTTGTACGACAAAAGTCTGCGTGCTGTTACAGTAGGCTGAGCTCCCACGTTTAACCAATACAAAGCCCTGTCAGCATCTAAAGTGATTTCTGCAGGGTCTGTGTTTGGGTTATACTTTCCAAGGGTTTCAATCCTTCTTCCGTCACGCGGTGCACGTGAATCAGCTACTATAATGTGAAAATAAGCGTAGTTTTTTTTGCCATGGCGGGCAAGACGAATTTTTACTGCCATACTCTTTTTTTAAGTTACTAAATCTTGTTAACTTCCTAATCTTCCCGAGAAAAGGTGGGCAAAGATATGGGTTTTTACGCTCATCACAAAATTTTTATCTGCGTCTTCCTCCTCTTCTATAAGATTCGCTTCTTCCGTACGCCCCTCTCCGGTCATAATCGCCCCTTCTACCTCTACCGTAAGATTCGGGCCGTACCTCCTGATACCTGTCACGTGGCAAAGCGTCATAAGCTTTCTGTTGTTCCTTGGTAAGCAGTTTTCTGACTTCATCTCTTTGCTTATCGCGCAATTTGATCATTTCATCGCGGATGTTGTCTTTCGTTTCAAATTCATACGTAGCGCGACGGTTGTTTCTCAACTGTTCCATCTGCTCTCTGTGAGTAGCTTCCAAAGCTGTAATCTTTTGGACTTGTTTGTCCGTCAAACCTTCTATGTACTCTGTACATGACCCTCTATTATAAGAGGCCGGCACTCTTCTGCCCCTGGATCCGGGACCTTGCGCCCACATAGAAAAAGAAAGAGTCATCAACAAAAGTGTTGTACCTAAAATTTTTGTTTTCATGATTGCAATTGTTAATTGGTTTTGCCTATAAGACACAGCTACAACTTAAAACTTGCGCTTGTACAAAGTAAACAATTCTTTTTGCAAATTTTGACGTGCTCTGAACAGCAAAGATTCCACAGAAGACACAGACGTTTCCATCACATCGGCTATTTCTTTATAAGACAGATCTTCATATTGGCTCAAAACAAATGCTTTTTTCTGCCTTTGTGGCAACGCGTCGATGGCTTTTTGAAGGACTTGCCGTTTCTCTTGATTGTGGAGCACTTCCAACGGATCTGCGTCTGTTGCCGAAACGTTCCATTGCTCCATTTGTTCTTTATCCGGCAAGAGAGCTCTTTTATGACGGCGGTTATCACGCAAGTGGTTTAAAGACTTGTTTAAAGCTATTCTATACAACCATGTTGAAAGTTTGGACTTAGATTGAAATTTTTGAATAGAACGGTACACTTCAATAAAGACTTCTTGCGTCACATCGTCGGCATCGGCTGCATTGTGCAATACCCCCATACATACGCGAAATACCATGTCCCCGTATGTATCAACCAGCTCTTTAAAAGCAGATTCTTCTCTTTTTTTTAATCTTTCAACAATATTTGTATCCAAAATTCTGTAAAAAACAATATATTTGACACAAGAGCCGGCTTTTTCCTGCGCAAGTTTTTGCAAGAGTATGTGTCAAACATACAAAATATAAGAAAATGGACTGTAAAGCAACAGAAAA